>Ga0070679_100001468_pt1 | contig 20910 bp, 14 predicted proteins | sample KBSC63BmetaG_FD_65652 | JGI IMG/M metagenome (GOLD analysis project Ga0070679, IMG submission 65652) | Corn rhizosphere microbial communities from Kellogg Biological Station, Michigan, USA - KBS C6-3B metaG | ecosystem: Host-associated > Plants > Roots > Rhizosphere | place: USA: Michigan... | reverse complement strand
TCGTTCGCGATGCTGCGTTACGGCGACCTCGCGAAGCGCGACAGCGAGCGCGCGGCGTTGCTTGCGACGCTCGAGCGCGCGATCGAGGCGTTGCCGCGGCCATCGAAGCTCCGCGCGATGACGTGACGCGCGTCGAAACCGCGCGCGAAAGGCGGGTTACGTCGGCGGCAGGAACTTCGTCGGATCCATCGGCTTGCCGTGCCGGCGAATCTCGAAGTGCAGCTTCACCTGGTCGGCGTCGGTGTTCCCCATCTCGGCGATCTTCTGTCCGCGCGTCACCTGCTGGCCTTCCTTGACGAGGATGTCGCGGTTGTGCGCATACGCCGACAGGTACGTGTTGTTGTGCTTGATGATGATCAGCTTGCCGTAGCCGCGCAGTCCGTTGCCCGCGTAGACGACGCGTCCCGGCGCGCTGGCGCGCACCGGCTCGCCCGCGGTACCCGCGATGTCGATGCCCTTCAGGTTCGCCGTCTCGGAGAAGCCCGACACGATCCTGCCTTTCGCCGGCCACGCCCATACGAGCTGATCGTCGGAGGCCGCGGCACCGGATGCATCCGGCACCGGCGATGACGCCCTGCCCGACGATGACGCATTGGCCGGCGACGAGGATGGAGCCGGACTCGCGGTCGCCGCCGCCGAATTCGCCATCGCGACGTTGGGCGACGCCGGCGCTGCGGCATTCCGCGGCTCCGTTTTGGTCTCGGACGTCGACGACGCCGTAGTCGCGTTGCGCGGCGCCGGACCCGCGCTTGCAGCGAGCTCGAGCTCGCGCACCGCCTGCTCCGAGTACGGCATCTTCACCGCCTTCGGCGACGTCTTCAGCGTGCCTTCGGCGGCGGCGACCGTCGACGGCGGTGGTGCCGGTGGCGCTGCGGCCGCTGGTGCCGAAGCGGGGGGCTTGCTTTCGCCGATCGCGGGCGGCGTTCGCAGCGGAGCGGTGACGACGCCGCTCGTCGCATCCTGCGCTGATCCCGGCGACGGCGCCGCGACGATGGTTCGTGAGGGCTCGCTGCCTGGCGCGGTCAGCCGCAGCACTTGCCCCGGATAGATCTTGTTGACATTCTCGAGGTTGTTCCACGCGGCAAGCTCGCGATAGTCGAGGCCGTTGTCGAGCGCGATCTGGTGCAGCGTGTCGCCGCGCTTCACCGTGTACGTCGCGGCCGGCGGCGGCTCCGGCGTCGCGATCGGCGGTTGCGCCGACGGCGCTGCGACCGGCGCTCCACGCCCGAGCGTGCGGTCCTCGACCGGCGCCGGGCGATGCGTCGCGCAGCCGGTGACGACGAACGCCGCGACGGCCAGCATCGTCATCGCGCGAAAACGTGAAAGGGACTGAAACGACGAAAGCCTGGGCATCGGAAAGCTCGAGCGTTGCAACAGATCAGCCGAGACCGGAAAGAAGCGGCACGAACCGGACCGCATCGAATACCTGCTCGCGGATACCGGCAGGTGTCGCCTCGATCACGGTGAGCCGCTGCGCGCCGCGCTCGGCGTCGTCGTTCTGTACGAGCGGCAGCACGAGGCGCCCGCCCGGCCTCAGGTAGCGCAGCAGCGCGGTCGGCACCAGCGTCGCGCCCGCGGCGACGATGATCGCGTCGACGGCGAGATCCTCGCCGAGCTCGACGCTGCCGTCGCCGTGCGCGAGCCGGACGTTGCGAATCTTCAGCGCCTGCAGATGTCGCCGCGCCTTGTTCACGAGCGCGCCGATGCGCTCGACGGTATAGACGGTCTTCGCAAGCCGCGAGAGGATCGCGGCCTGATAGCCGCAGCCGGTGCCGATCTCGAGCACGCCCGCCAGCTCGCGGCCGTTCCGCGCAAGCTCGCACATCCGCGCGACGACCCACGGTTGCGAGATCGTCTGACCGCTGCCGATCGGCAGCGGCGAGTCGTCGTACGCGCGGATCGCGAGCGCCTCGTCGACGAAGATATGCCGCGGCACGGCATTCATCGCCGAGAGCACCGCCTCGTCGCGGATACCCTCGCTGCGCAGGCGCTCGATCATCCGTGCGCGCGTGCGATCGGACGTCATGCCGCTGCCGCTCGTTCCCCTGCTCCCTGCCCCGGGGGCCGCCATCATCGGCCGTCCTGTGCTTTCAGGCGCCGAGCCACGTGCCGACGCCGCGCATCTGCTCGCGATTGGTGAGATCGATCTGCAGCGGCGTCACCGAGATCCAGCGGTTCTCGACGGCCTCGAAATCGGTCCCCTCGCCCGCGTCGGCCGCCGGTCCCGCAGCACCGACCCAGTAGACGGTTTCTCCGCGCGGGCTCTGCATGCGCACGACGTCCTCGGCCTTGTGCCGCCGTCCAAGCCGCGTGATCCGGTAGCCCTGCACGTCTTCACGCGGGACATCGGGCACGTTGACGTTGAGCAGCCACGCGCCGGCAGGTTCGCGCTGATGCCGCAGCAGCAGGTCGAGCGCCACGCCCGCGGCGGTCTCGAAATGCTTCGCGGTCTTCGAGGCGAGCGACAACGCGACCGACGGCACGCCGAGCAAAAAGCCCTCGGTCGCGGCGGCGACGGTGCCCGAATAGATCGTGTCGTCGCCCATGTTGGCGCCGAGATTGATGCCGGACATCACCATGTCGGGCAGTTCGTTCAGAAGGCCGGTCACCGCGAGATGAACGCAATCGGTCGGCGTGCCGTTGACGAACAGAAAGCCGTTCGGCGCGCGGCGCACCGACAGCGGCCGGTCGAGCGTCAGCGAATTCGACGCGCCGCTGCGATCGCGCTCCGGCGCGACGACCGTGATCTCGGCATGCGGCGCGAGCGCCGCCGCGAGATGCTCGAGGCCCGGCGCGAAATAGCCGTCGTCGTTGGAAAGGAGAATGCGCATCGGCGCGACCTGGCGCTTCGGAAGATGGCAGCGTCGCGTCGTTTGGCCGCGCACCGCGGAGGGCGCGAATTATACCGCGGCGTGTATCAAGGCTGACGCGCCCGCGCCTGCGATGCTACGATTGACCGATGCGCCTCACCTTCGCCTCTCCGCGGCGCGCCCTGCACGCCGCATGATGTCCGCCCCACCGCAATTCGACGATCTCGCCGACCACGCACGGCGGCTTTCGGCAACGACGCTCCACGAGCTCTTCGCCCGCGATCCGAAGCGCGCGCAGACGCTGTCGTTCGACTGGAACGACTGGCGCATCGACGTCTCGAAGGAGCGGATCGACGATCCGGCGCTCGACGCGCTGCTCCATGCTGCCGAATCTGCGAGCCTGCCGCACTGGATCGCGGCGCTCTTCGCCGGCGAGAAGATCAACGTTTCCGAGCATCGTCCGGTGCTGCACACGGCGCTTCGCGCGCCGGCTTCGACGAGTGTCGTCGTCGACGGTGTCGACGTGACGGCCGGGATGCGCGCGACGCGCGAGCGGATGGCGGCACTGGCCGGTGCGCTTCGCGAAGGCCGCCGCAAAGGTGCAACCGGCCGTCCGATCCGCTGCGTGATCAACATCGGCATCGGCGGTTCCGACCTCGGGCCCCGCCTCGTCTGCGAGGCGCTCGACGGCAGCGTCGATGCGCGCAGCAGCGCGCCGGGCGTCGCGTTCGTGTCGAACGTCGATCCCGAGGCCCTTTCGCGCGCGCTCGCCGATCGCGATCCCGCGGCGACCCTCTTCGTCGTCGCGTCGAAGACGTTCACGACGCAGGAGACGCTCGCGAACGCGGAAAGCGCGCGCGCCTGGCTGCGCAAGGCATTGGGCGACGTCGACCTCGCGCCGCATTTCGTTGCTGTCACGTCGAACGCCGGCGCGGCGAAGCGCTTCGGCGTGCGCGACGCCGACATCCTGCCGATGGCCGAAGGTGTCGGCGGCCGCTATTCGCTGTGGTCGTCGGTCGGTTTCGTCATTGCGGTGCGCGCCGGATGGAAGGCGTTCACGGACCTCCTCGACGGCGCGCAGGCGATGGATACGCATTTCCGGATGGCGCCGCTTGCGCGGAACGTCCCGGTGCTTCTCGGCCTGCTCGGCTACTGGAACGCGCGCTGGCTTGGCCACCGCCAACGCGTCGTCGCGCCGTACGCGCAGGCGCTTGCGCGGCTGCCTGCATTCCTGCAGCAGCTCTCGCTCGAAAGCAACGGCAAGCGCGTGCGCCGCGACGGAACGCCGGTCGACGGACCGACAGCGCCCTCGCTTTGGGGTGACATCGGCACCGACAGCCAGCACGCGTTCTTCCAATGGCTGCACCAGGGCACGCACGAAGTGCCGGTCGAGTTCGTCGTGCCGGTGCGCGCGACGCATCCGGTGCGAAACCAGCAGACGCTCCTCGTCGCCAACGCGCTCGCGCAGGCGCAGGCGCTGATGGTCGGGCGCGGCGAGCTCGCGTTGCGCCGCGAGCTGTCGGCGCAGAAGCTGTCGGAAGCCGAGCTCGAGCAGGCGATCGCCGCCCGCCGCTGTCCCGGCAACCGCGCGTCGACGACGCTGCTGTTGCCCGTGCTCGATGCGCGCAATCTCGGCGCCCTGCTCGCGCTCTACGAACACCGGACGTTCGTCGAGGGCGTGCTCTACGGCATCAACTCGTTCGACCAGTGGGGCGTCGAGCTCGGCAAGACGCTTGCGAAGCCGATCGTCGCCGCGCTCGAGGGCGATGCGCCGCTGCCCGACGAGACCGATGCGTCGACGCGCGCGCTCGTCGAGAACGCGCGCGTGCTCGCGTCGGGAACCTCTGCATAACCCGCGCGGGCGCGACGGGTCAGCTTGTCGGGATGATGGCGCGAAGCAGGACGCAGCCAATAGCAGGCGCTATTGGCGAGGCCGGCGAAAACTTCGTTTCAACGTAGGCTAACGTGAGCGTAGCGAACGTTAAGCTGCCAAGCGGCGGCCGGAGCGACAAAGCAGCGCCCCGGCAAGCCCCGTCCGGAAAGGTTTGCGCGCTATGCGGCGCTGGCTTCGCCCCCTCCTCGGTTCGTAGGCCGTCCTACAACCTTCGTACCTTTGGCCGCCGCTTCGCGGCTTAACCCTCGCTTCGCTCGGGTTAGCCTTCGCTGAAACGCAGTTTTCGTGCGTCCCGCAGTCATCCGCATCTCGCGCAAACACGCTCCACGCGGGTTGTGCAGAGATTCCCTAGCGTCGCACTGATGCCGTCGTCGTCTCGTTGTATTGGGCGCGCAGCGCCTCGGCGAGCGACGTCACCGCGGCCGCGTAAAGACGGCTCTTGTTGTAGCGCGTGATCACGTAGAAGTTCGGGAACACGATGCGCAGCGTTTGCCCGTCGCCGTCGGCGTCGGCATCGGGCGCGACCTCCAGCGAGAGCAATCCGACGGGCTCCGGGGACATCGCCTCGGGCAGCGCGTCGGCGGCGACGCCGTCGTCGTTCCACGCGACGAGCGGCCGCCGTTCGCTGATGCCGCCGTCGAGCCTGCGCATCGTCGCATCGCGCTGCGAAGGCGCAATCACCGCTTTCGTCCAGACGGGCTGCCCGCGCAGCCAGTCGTGCCGCGCGAGGTAATTCGCGACGCTGCCAACGGCGTCGTCGCCGCTGCGCCAGAGATCGATGCGGCCGTCGTTGTCGTAGTCGATCGCATACTCGCGCACGCTGCCCGGCATGAACTGCGGCACGCCGATCGCGCCGGCGAACGAGCCCTTCGGAACGAGCGGCGAGAAGCGCTCGTCGCGCGCGAGCAGCAGGAAATGGCGCAGCTCGCCGCGGAAGAACGACGCACGCCTCGGATAGTCGAACGCGAGCGTCGACAGCGCGTCGATCACGCGGTAGCTGCCGACGTTACGGCCGTAGAACGTCTCGACACCAATGATCGCGACGATGATCTCCGGTGGTACGCCGAACTCGCGCTCCGCGCGTGCAAGCGCATCGGCGTGGGCCTGCCAGAATGCGACGCCGCCTTCGATGCGCTCCGGCGTCAGGAACTGCGGCGCGTACTCGAACCATTTCGGCGGCGCCGCGATCGGCCGATCCATCGCCTCGACGATCTTCGGCTGGTAGCGGACGTCGCGAAACCAGCGTCTCAGCGTGCTGCGCGAAAAGCCGTCGTCGCGGACCAGCGCGTCGATGAACGCGCGCACGTCTTCCCTGCGCTCGTAGCCCGATGCGGCCTGCGCCGAGGCGGGAGCGTGGCTGCGCGATGCGGCGGCGGACGGAAGCGCGATGAGGATCGCGAGAACGGCCGCGAACGCGGCGGCAACACGAGACGGCAGCGTCGGAATGAACATGGATGATTGCGGCAATGGTATCGTCGCACGCGCCGCAAGTCGACGAGCGCAGCCTCGAAAGATGCGATGGTGACCCTCTATCCGTTGTTTCGACCGCTGCTCTTCGCCGCCGATCCCGAGGTTGCGCACGCGGTCGTTCTCGGCGCGCTCGATGCCGCGGCGCGAAGCGGCCTGGCGCAATTGACGACGCCGCGGCTCCCCGCCTCGCCGGTGACGGCAATGGGTCTCGTATTTCCCAATCGCGTGGGCCTCGGAGCGGGGCTCGACAAGAACGCCGCACACCTGCGCGGACTCGCGACGCTGGGCTTCGGCTTCCTCGAAGCCGGCACCGTGACGCCGCGGCCGCAGCCGGGCAATCAGCGCCCGCGGATGTTCCGCCTGCCGGCGGCGCAGGCGCTCGTCAATCGTCTCGGGTTCAACAACGAAGGCGTCGCGCGCTTCGTCGAGAACGTCGAGCGCGCGCGATTCGGCGGCATCCTCGGCGTCAACATCGGCAGGAACTTCGATACGCCGAACGAGCGCTCCGCCGACGACTACGTTGCCGCGCTGCGCGCCTTGCACGCGATCGCGAGTTACGTGACGATCAACATCTCGTCGCCGAACACGGTCGGCCTGCGCGATCTGCAGGCCGAGGAGGCGCTCGACGCGCTGCTCGCGCGCATCGTCGCCGCGCGCGACGATCTCGCGCAGCGCCATGGGCGCCGCGTGCCGCTCGTCTTGAAGATCGCACCCGACTTGACCGACGACGGCCTGCGGGCGGTCGCGCAGGCGTTGATCCGGCACGGAATCGACGGGGCGATCGCGACGAACACGACGCTCGCGCGTGAGGGCGTCGAAGGCCTGCCGCACGCGTCCGAGCGGGGCGGGCTTTCGGGCGCGCCGCTGCGCGACCGCGCGCTGGCAACGCTGCGAACGCTCGTCGCCGCGCTGGATGGCGCGCTGCCGGTCATCGCGGCGGGCGGCATCCTGTCGGCCGACGATGCGTGCGAGCGGATCGACGCCGGCGCGACGCTGATCCAGCTCTACACCGGACTCGTCTATCGCGGACCGGCGCTGGTGGCCGAATGCGTCCGCGCGCTCGCGCGAGCGTAACGACATGGGGGCGAATCGCCATGGCTGACATCGACTGGACGCGGCTCTTCACGCCGTCGACACCGGCGCTCGAAATCATCGTTCGCGGCAGCGTGATGTATCTCGCGCTGTTTGCGATGCTGCGCTTCATCCTGCGCCGCGAAACCGGCAGCCTCGGCATCACCGACCTCCTCGTCATCGTGCTGATCGCCGACGCGGCGCAAAACGGGATGGCGGGCAATTACACGTCGATCAGCGACGGTCTTCTGCTCGTCGCCACCATCATCACGTGGAGCTACGTGCTGAACCTGCTCGCGTTCCGCTTTCGGTTCTGGCAAAGGATCGTGCAGGCGCCGCGCATCCAGCTCGTCCGCGACGGACGCCTGATACGGCGCAACCTCGAGCACGAGAAGATCACCGAGGACGAGCTGCTGGCGGAGATCCACGCGCACGGCTGCGAGAGCGTGAGCGACGTGCGCGCCGCGTGGATCGAGCCGGACGGCATGGTCAGCGTGATCAAGTCGCACGGCGACGCGGATGCGGGCCGCCGCACGCGCGGCGCTACGTGAATGCCGGCGGCGCGCGAGCGCGCAGGACCGGGATGTGCTTATACGTCGAGGAGAGTCGTCCGACAGCGCGCCCGTCAGGGCGCTGATCGATCGAATCGCCCGGCCGGTGCGCACATCATCGGCAAATGTTTCCTGTAGCGGTGGCCACATGTGCAAATTCCAGTAACCGCTCGCTCGTGGCGCTAGTGTCGCCACGATCCCTATCCGAGGCAAGCCATGGACAAGCAAGCGAATCGCACGCGCCGATCGTTCCTCAGGAGCGCGGCGCTGGCGACCGGCACGACGCTGGCAGCGGCGCTCATGCCTGCACGACCCGCGCGCGCCCAGAAGACGCCGCAGAGCAGCGTCAGCTATCAGGACAAGCCGAACAACGGTCAGAAGTGCGCCGACTGCACGTTCTTCGAAGCTCCGAACGCGTGCAAGGTCGTCGCCGGCAACATCAGCCCGAACGGCTGGTGCAAGCTCTTCACGAAGAAGCAGTGACGCCGAAGCGTCGGACGCAGCGCGACGAGGCTTGACCCGGATATTTCACCGGGTCGGCCGCTTCGATGCAGAGCTTCGTCGCGCCCCGATGAAACATCCGGGTTAGGGTCCGCGCCGCGCAACCAGCATTCGCGCTTCCGCGTCGGCGACGACGACGCCATCCTCGTTCGCTGCGCGTCCGGTGAGCGCAACGATGCCCCCGTCGTGCGCCGGCTTGTCGATCGCTTCGACGATCGTCCACGTGGTCGTCAGCGTGTCGCCGGCGCGTACCGGCGCCAAGAAGCGCGCGCGATGCTCGAGATAGGCGATCGCGGTCCCGTGGAAATACATGCCGACCGCGGCGCCCATGATCGACGACGTGAGCATCCCGTGCAGGATCGGCGTCCCGAAGCGCGTCCCCTTCGCGTATTCGGCGTTCACGTGATGCGGGTTGGTATCGCCGATCAGACCCGCGCCGATCACGATGTGCGTCTCCGTGATCGTCAGCGCACTCGCGAACGTGTCGCCGACGACGACGTCGTCGAACCAGCGGCCGCTGCCGATCAGCCCGTTCATCCCGCGACCTTCGGCGTTGCGGCGCGAAGCGCCTCGAGCTCGGCGAGGCAGAGCTCGGTGAACGCGATGCCGCCGTAAAGCGGCAGCACGAAGATGTTGACGAGCGGAATCAGCGACAGCGGCGACAACGCGAGTCCGAGGCCCATCATCCGCGCCCGGCTGCGCTCGATCACGACCGGTATTTCGGCGTGCGCAGCGTGCTCGGCGAGCGCGTCGTAGCGGAACATCCGCTGCGTGAGCCACGCGTTCAGCACGAGCGCGGCAACGGCGTAGAGCGGCGGCACGAACAGCAGCACGAGCGCGGCGAGCCACAGCGGCACGAAGATCGCGAGCGCGATCGCCGCATTGCCGACGCTGCCGGCGAACGTTCCGCCGCGCTTCGCGGCGAGCGCGGGAAAATGACGCGCCGAAACCGTGCGCACGATCACCGGCATCGCCAGCACGGCGATCGCCGTCAGCGCGGTCGCCGCGGCGAGCGCCGCGAAGATCAGCACGCCGACGACGTCGGCCGCGATGCGCTGCCACGCCGACGCGTCGCTCGTCGCGCCAAACGCACGCGCGAGCGCGCCGGTCAGCGGATGCCAGCCGACGATCGCGATCGCGGTCCAGACGATCGCGGCAACCAGCAGCGGCAGGATTGCGAGCCCGATGACGCGCGCCGTGAACAGTATCGGCACGGCGCGCGACAGCGCGCCGCCGATCGATCCCGCGAAGCTCTGACGCGTCAAACCGATGCGGTTTCGAGCTCGAAGCGGTCGGAGAGCTCGTGGATGACGCTCGTCAGCGCGCGATCGATCAGCGGCTCGGCCTCGACGAGCCGCGCGCGATTGCCGCGGAACTGCTCGGCAAGCTCGTCGGCCGTCATCGACAGCGCCTTCTGCCCCTGGCGATTCGTGAACAGATACGTTCCGCGCAGCGGGCTGATCCATGCGAGCTTCGAGAACGAAAGCTGCCCGTCGGCATCCTCGAACTCGACCCACATGCCGCGGTCGAGGCTGCGCGCAATCTCGAGGAACTCGTCCTCGATGACCGACGGTCCGGCATCGACAGTCGCCGGCTCGGCCGGCGCCATCGCCTGCGCGAGCGCTTCGGCGCGCGCGGCGGCGGCGGCGTCGCCCGACGCTTTCGCGACGACGGCCTCGGCGCGCGCGGCTTCGGCAACCGCGGCCGTCGGCGACGGCACGGCGGCAAGCGACGGCTTGACCGCCGCCGCGTGCGCCTCGACGAGATTCGCCATGAACGCTTCGCGCTCGCCCGGCGCCCATTGCGCGGGCGGTGCGCCGGCCGCGAGCCGCTTCAAAAGCGACGGCAGCAGCGCGACCAGGTGCTTGCGATCCTCGGGCGTCTTCTTCGGCTGCACGCTCCAGACGAGATCCTCGAGCGTCGCGACGCCCGAGCTCCACGCCTCGCTCTCGTCGCCGTCGCGCAGATAGACGACTTCGAGCGTGCGCTGCCATTTGTCGCGCAGGAACTGCGCGAGGAAGCGCGGAATCGGATAGCTTTCGATGCGGCGCTCGACTTCCGACTTCGCGATGACGCTCGCGAGATCCTTGCGGTCGCCCTCGTTGATCGCCTCGGCGGTGCTCGAGAAGTTCTCCTCGGCCGCCCGTTCCTCGCTTGCGAGGAACGCCTGGAGCTCCGTGCGCAACTCGTCGAAGAGCCCGATGTTCTCGCCGAAGCCGTCGATGACACGGCGCACGATGCTCTCGATCTTGCGATAGAGCGGATCCTCCTGCCCCATCGACGGCGCCCAGCCGAGGCCGGCCGCCGCGAGCGCATTGACGAGCAGCCGCGACGGATGCGTCTTCTTCGCGAAGAACGCGCCGTCGAGCATCGCGACCTTGAGCACGGGGATCTGCAGCCGCGCAAGCAGCGCCTTGATGCCGTCGGGCAGATCGCGCGTGTCGAAGATGAAGTCGAACAGCATCGCGACCATCTCGATCGTCATCGCCTCGAGCTGGTTCGCGCGCTGGCCGAGCGGCGATTCCTGCAGGTCGCGCAGCACGTTGTGCGTGCCTTCGGGAATCCCCGAGAACGCGACCTGCATGCCTTCGACGTTGAAGTCGGTCTGGCCCGCCTGCAGCCGCGTCAGGCCTTCGCGCAGGCCCGGCGTCGCGACGATCGGATTGCCGGGCACATAGCCGGACGGCGTCGGCGGCAGCGGCGGATAGACGCGTGTCGGCGGCGCCGGATGGCCCGCGAGCGGGAAGCCGCCGTGCGACGCCGCGCGGCGGAACATCGCCATCACGTCGGTCTCGGACGATGGCTGCGATGCATCCGGCCTCTCGCTCGCCGGGCGTTTGCGCTGCGCGGGGCTCTCGCGCGCCGCCGCCGGCTTGCGCGCGGCCGACGCCGGAATGATGCGCAGGTTCGCGAGATGGCGGTTGACGTCGGCGTAGATCGACGCGACCTCCGCGAGCGGTGCCTGGTTCAGCTCCTTCAGGATCTGGAACTTGACGCGCGGCTCGGCGGAAAGCGAGTCGAGCGCCTCGGCAAACGCGCGGACGATCGTTTCGGGTCCGAGCGGATTCGCCGCGTTCTCGACGACCGACTTGCCGAGCAGATGGCCGATGCCGCGGTTCAGCGCGACGAGTTCGTCGTGGCAGACGTTCTCGACGACGCGCACGATGTTGCCGACGATCACCGACTCGTCGACGATCGAAAGATCGACGAGCGCGAGCTTCGTCGCGTCGGCCTTCGAGAAATCGGCACGCTCGTCCGCGCGCCCCGACACCTGGTCCTCGATGCGCGTTCGCAGCCGCTTCTCGAACTCGGACATGAGGCTCGCGCGGCCGACGATCAGGACCTGCCGGGCCTCGAGGAAGAGCTGCTGCTCGTCGCGGACGACCGAGCGGCCGGCGCGCTCCATCAGCATGTCGCAGACACGGTCGCAAAGCGCCGTGAACGACAGCAACAGCCGGTGAACCGTGATGTCGCGGCAATCAGCGAGGATTTTCGCCAGCTCCCGGGGCACGGGACGGCGAGCCGGCGCAACGTTGGTCGTTACGTTTGGGGAAGGCACAGGCTCGCTGCCGGCTTCATTGGCGTTTCGACTCTAGCACGGGGACGCATTGTATGCCACCGATCACGGCCGCTTGCCCGGCGCCGGCAGCGCCTGCCATGCCTTTTCGACCCGCTTGTGCGACACCGGCACGCTGGTGCGCAATTCCTGCGCGAAAAGGGACACGCGAAGCTCCTCGAGGAGCCACCGAAAATCGTCGAGCGCCGCCGACACGCCGCCCGCGCGACGCTCGGCTTCGGCGCGCTCGCGGTAGCGCGACCACCACGCCCCGACCTGCGCCGCATGCCGCCGGTCGCGCTCGGGATTCTGCGGATAGCGATCGATCCGCCGCGACAGCGCCTCCAGGAAGCGCGGCACGTGCGAAAGCCGCGCCCACGGCGTCGCCGACAGGAAGCCTGGGTAGACGAGCGCGTCGCGCTGTGCCTTGGCCTCGGCCGCGAGCATCCGCTGCGTTGCCGGCATCGCGGCGATTTTCTGCGACAACGCGTACTGCGCGGCCGCGATCGCCGACGTCGCGTCGACCAGCGCGTCGAACACTGCCGAAAGACGCGCGCGGGCGCGCTTCACCTGCGCGACGAACGCATCGCGGTCGCGCGGCAGCGGGTCGTCGCCGACGTACGCACGATCGGCAACGGCGCGCGCGAAATCGTCCTGCAGCGCGTCGAGCGGAACGACTGCGCGAAGCGGCGTTGCGATCGGAGGCCACGACGCCGCCTTGCTCATCCGGGCGAGCGAATCGCCGAGCTCGAAGCCGATCAGGCGGACGACGCCCTTGCGGGTTGCGACGAGCGCGGCTTCACGCGTGTCGAGCAGCATCAGCGCGACACCGTCGGTCTCGTCGACGAGCGCGGGGTAACCGGTTCGGCGCTCGCCGTCGCGGCGCAGCGCCAGCATCTCGGGCAGCTCGCCGAATTCCCAGCGCCGCAAGCCCCGGCGCTCGAACGCCGGCCCGGCTGCCGCGAATTCGAGCCGCGCCGCGTCGGACAGTCGCGCGCGAAGCGTCGCGATATCGCGATCCATTCCGAGCTCCTGGCCCGACGCGTCCACGACGCGCAGATTCATCCGCAAGTGCCGCGGCAGCTCGACGCTGCGCAATGCGTCGGCAGGCAGCGCTTCGCCGAGCCGTGACTGCAGGTAGCCTCGCAATGCGTCGCCGAGTGCAGCGTCGTCGCGCGGCGAGTGCTCGAGAAAGCCGGTCACCGTGTCCGGCAGCGGAACGAGGCGGTTGCGCAGCGCTTTCGGAAGCGCGCGAAGATGAAGCGTCACCTTGTCGCGGATCATGCCCGGCACGAGCCACGACAGCGTCGGCTCGTCGATCTGGTTCAGCAGCGCGAGCGGCACGGTCAGCGTCAACCCGTCGAGCGGATGGCCCGGCGCGAAGCGGTACTTGAGCGGCAGCGCCGCGCCCGCGATCGTCAGCGTGTCGGGGAAGAGCGCCTCGGTCACGGCGCTCGCCGCATGGCGCATCAACAGCTCGCGCGTCAGGAACAGCCGCTTCGGGTGCTTGCGCTCGTCCTGCTTTCGCCAGCGCTCGAACGTCGCGCGCGAATTCACGTCGTCGGGAATCCGCTCGGCGTAGAACGCCGCGATCGCCGTGTCGTCGACGAGCACGTCCTCGCGGCGGGTCTTGTGCTCGAGCTCCGCGACGTCGGCGATCAGCGCGCGGTTGTGCGCAACGAACGGCGCGTCGACGCCGAGCTCGCCGGCGACGAGCGCCTCGCGGATGAACACGTCGCGCGCATCCTTCGGCGCGAGCGTCGCGTACGCGACCAGCCGCCTCGGGATCAATGTCAGGCCGTAGAGCTGCAGGCGCTCGCTCGCGACGACCTCGCCGCGCGCCTTGTCCCAGTGCGCGTCGAAATGCTCGCGCGTCACGCGGTCGCCGGCGATGGCCGCGATCCACTCGGGCTCGACGCGCCCCGCGCAGCGCGCGAAAAGGCGCGTGGTCTGCGTGAGCTCGGCCGCGACGACCCACTTCGGCGCCTTCTTGGCAAGGCCCGAGCCCGGATGCAGGAAGAAGCGGATCCCGCGCGCACCGTCGTACTGCCCGCCGGCGGTCGCGACCGGTTCGGACTTGACGCCGATGTTGCCGAGAAGTCCCGCGAGCAACGCGCGGTGGATCAGTTCGTATGACCCCCCCACGCTCGCGGTTGCGCCGCTTCGCTGCCCCCCGAGGGAGTGGAATCCGCGCCTTGAGGCGGCGCTGCGGCGCTCATCGCGGGCGGCGTCGATGTCCGCCGGCAGCTTCGTGTCGACCTTCCACCCCGTTTCCGTCAGCACGGCGACGAGCTGCGCATGGACGTCGCGCCACTCGATCATCCGCAGGAACGAGACGAAATGCGCGCGGCACGCCTCGACGCGCTGGCGGTGGGATAGCGCCCGCTGCGCGGGACTGTCGAAGAACTCCCACAACGCGAGCAGCGAGAGGAAGTCCGAGCGCGGATCGCGAAACGCGAGGTGGGCCTGGTCGGCGGCCTGCGCGCGATCGAGCGGCCGCTCGCGCGGATCGGGCACCGCCAGCGCGCTTGCGATGACGAGCGCTTCGGCGAGGCAGCCTTCGTCGCGGGCCGCGAGCACGATGCGTCCAATGCGCGGGTCGAGCGGCAGTTTCGCGAGCTCGCGACCGAGCGGCGTCAACGCGCGGGCCGCGTCGACCGCGCCGAGCTCCTGCAGCAACTGGTAACCGTCGGCGATCGCGCGCGGCGTCGGTGGATCGAGGAACGGAAACGCGGCGACGTCGCCGAGCGCGAGCGCCGCCATGCGCAGGATGACGGAGGCGAGCGAACTGCGCAGGATCTCGGGGTCGGTGTAGACCGGTCGCGCCGCAAAATCGTCGGCGTCGTAGAGGCGCAGGCAGACGCCGTTCTGCACGCGGCCGCAGCGGCCCGCGCGCTGGTTCGCCGCCGCCTGTGAGATCTTCTCGATCGCGAGCAGCGTCGTCTTGCTGCGCACCGAGTAGCGCGACAGCCGCGCCAGGCCGCTGTCGATCACGTAGCGGATACCCGGAACCGTCAGCGACGTCTCCGCGACGTTCGTCGACAGGACGATGCGCCGTCCGCGCGACGGTGCGAACACGCGCTGCTGCTCGGCGACCGTGAGCCTTGCGTAGAGCGGCAGCACCTCGACCGCGCTCGCGTAAGGCCGCCGCGCGAGCGATCGTCGAACCACGTCGGTGGTCTCGCGGATCTCGCGCTCGCCTGGAAGGAACACGAGGATGTCGCCAGGGCCTTCGCGCCACAGCTCCTCGGCCGTCGCTGCGATCGCCTCCTCGAGCTCTTCCTCGTCGTCGGCCTCGCGCTCGCCGCTGCGAAGCGGCCGGTACGCGATGTCGACCGGATACGTGCGCCCGGACACCGTGACGATCGGCGCCAGCCGCCCGCACGTCGCGAAATGCGCGGCGAAGCGATCGGCATCGATCGTCGCCGAGGTGACGACGACCTTCAAATCACGCCTGCGCTCGAGCAGCCGCTTGATATATCCGAGCAGGAAATCGATGTTGAGACTCCGCTCGTGCGCCTCGTCGATGATGATCGTGTCGTAGCGCGAGAGCTCGCGGTCGCCCTGCGTTTCGGCGAGCAGGATCCCGTCCGTCATCAGCTTGATGTACGCGTCGGGCCGCGTGCGGTCGGTGAAGCGGACCTTGTAGCCGACCGCCGTGCCCAGCGGCGTATCGAGCTCCTGCGCGATCCGCGCGGCCACCGCGCGCGCGGCGATGCGGCGCGGCTGCGTGTGCCCGATCAATCCGCGCTCGCCGCGTCCTGCCGCGAGGCAGATCTTCGGGAGCTGCGTCGTCTTGCCGGAGCCCGTCTCGCCGGACACGATGACGACCGGATGGTCGCGAATAATTTGCGCGATCTCGCCGGCGCGCTGCGAGATCGGCAGCTCGGGCGGATACGTGACGCGCGGCTTCGCGGCCCTGCGGGCCGCGACCCAGGTGGGGTCAGAGACGACTTTCGTCGTCTGCCGCTTCGACACGAGGCGAACTCACTGGAAAGTCGTCTCCGACCCTACTTCGGTTTTCGCCGCGCAAATAGCGCAGGTACAGCGCGGTGACGACGATCGCCGCGACGGCCTCGATCGCGAAGGGGAGCCACGCGGCCGATTGCGCGGCCTTGACGGCGCCGCCGAGCAGCACGACGGTCGCGGCGAACGCGGGCACGATTCGCGGATCGAAGCGCAGCAGCATCAGCAGCACGCCGGACGCGACGGCGCCGGCGATCGCGCCGCCGATCAGCGCGCCTGCGAGGTGCCCGCGTCCCTGCGCGAGCGCAGCAGCGCATTCGAGCGCGACGACGACGGCGACCGCGAGCCACAGGCGGCGCGAGAACCCGTCCGTGATCCGCGACACGACGTAGACGACGAAGAGCTCCGCGCTCGCGAGCCCGACGAAATCGAGCCCCGACAGCGCGGCGCCGGCCAGCGGCACGCTCTGCGACGCCCATGCGGCGCCCGGCCATGTCGGCTGATCGGGTATCGCGAGCGCGCCGAGCGCCGCCTGCAGGCCGACGACGAACGCGCCCGCCGCGATGGCGGCGACGACAGCGTGTACGGGACCGATGCGCGCGCGCGCCGGCGCGAGCGTCGCGCCGTAGACGCCGACGCCGGCACATAGCGCGAGCAGCAGCGCTGCGACGAGCGCAGCCGCGATCGCGCCGAGCACGCGCAACGTCAATTGCGACACGAGCGGATCGGTCGTCGAGAGCGTCGTCGCGACGGTCGGCCACCCGTTCGCCGCGGTGAGCAGCGCCAGCACGAACGCTGCCACGAAGACGACGCGCAGCGCACGCGTATCGACGCGATGACGCACGAAGCTCACGATGCCGACGATCAGCGCGGCAAGCCCGGCCGCGAGGAAGACGACGAAGCCGCCGAGCGCGACGACCTCGAGCTTGTTGTCGATCGCCTGCTCGCCGCGCATCCACGTCTCGGGGACGTGGACGAAGCGCCCCGCGGCCGACACCTCGTCGCCCGCCACGTTGACCGCATAACGCGCTTCGCCGCCGGCACCGACGGCGATTCGCGGGTCGCCGAACGTGAACGCCCAGTCGGTGCGCGCCGGCCGCTGCTCCTCGTCGGCGGCGACGAGCGTCAGCGGCGCGGGATCGACGCCGTAGCGCTTCGCAAGCGCCGAGCGCGCAAGTGCGAGCGCGGCGTCGCGCGCAAGATGCGCGCCGGGACGCGATTCGGGCAGCACGTGGCTCTCCGCGCGGACGCTGCGGTCGTTCGCGATCGCGACGCGCCACTCCTCGGCGCGCTCGACGACGTCGCCTTCGAAGGTCACGTAACGCACCTGCCAGACGGGTGGCGCGAGGATGTTGCCGATCAGGTGCCGGTACACGTCGGGGCCGGCTTCGCTCCAGACGAACTTGTGCCACAACCACTGCTGCGGCTCCTCGCTCGCAAGACGAACCGTGGCGAAGCGGTGCCAGTGCGGGCCGAGGTGCACGCCCTGTGCGGCAAGCGCCGCGTCGGCTGCCGCGATGGCGTCGTCGCGGTCGAGCGTCAGCGGCGCAACGTCGGCCCGAAACGGCGCCAACAGGAACCAGGCGACGAGACCTGCGACGCCGAGCACCGGCAGCGCGCGCTGGAAACCGGCCGATGCGCGGCCGATCGTCAGCGCGACGGACGCGCGCACCGCCTCCGGAGCGTGCGCCGCCGGCGTCCACCCGCCGTTGAAAAGCGCAGCCGGCAGCTCGCGCCACGCGCGGTTCTGCACGCGTCGCAGCACGACCATCGCGAGCGGCACGAGCGCCGCCGCGATCACGATCGCCTGCTGGACGCGAGCGCCGCGCGCGTCGACGAGAAAGAGCGGTATCGAGAACAGCGTCAGATCGAACGTCGCGTGCAGCAGGATCGTCGTCAGCAGCCCGAAACGCAGAAAGATCAAAGCCCAGACGATCGACGGCAACAGCAGCTCGAGCGGCCGCGAATACGCGGGGAAGCCCGGATAGTTCGCGTGGCCGCCGCCGAAGATCAGCGCCTGCACGACGATCGCGATCGCGATGCCGAGCGTGCGCTGTCCGAAGCGCGCGCCGATCAGCGCGCCGAGCGACAGCGGAATCGCGCGAAACGCGCACTCCTCCCAGAAGCCGGCCTGCAGGGAGAGCGCGATCGGTGACAACGCCGGCACCTTCGATCCGAGGATGTTCGGATCGGTCAGCACCTCCGACGGCTGCCACCAGCCGAGCCAGCGATTCGTCGCGTAATAGAACGTCGCGACGAGCGCGAGCTCGAGCGGCACGAACAGGTAGCCGCCGAGCGTGCGCCCCGCGACTTGCGGCGATGCGGCCGCATCGCGCGACCAGACTCGCCAAAGTTGCGGCTGATGCGCGAACGCGCGGCGTGACAGGCCCTCGGCCGCCATGAACACGAGCCCGTAGGCAAGCCCGCCGCCCACGACGATCAGAAGTGCCAGGCCCGCGTGCTTCAGCCAGAACGTGGCGACGGTCTCCGTCGTGTCGGCGCCGAACCACGACGTGTTCGCCGACGCGAGCAATGCCGATGCGAGCAATGCGCCGACGACGACGCCGGCGACGAGCGCCGGTCGCCAGAGGAGCCAGTGTCGCCGGGCTAGCCACAGCACGCCGAGCACGCAGCCGCCGAGTCCGTAGAGCAATCCGGCCGATAGCGTCGCCAGGTTCGCGATCAGCTCGTTCGCGCTGCGCAGCGCCTGGAAGCGGCGGCCGAACGACTCGGGGATGTGGACGACAGGCGCGATGCCGACGAGCTCGTCGCCGTCGATGGTGAGAATCAGGCGTATCTGCGCCTCGCCGATCGGCTGCGCCGCTTCGTACGTGAACGCGTGATCGACGCGCCCGGAAAGCTGTGTCTGCTGCGACTGGTCGAGCAGCTTGTACGCGGAAAGGTCGACTCCCCAGTCGTCGCGGGCGCGCGTCTGCGCGATCGTGCGCGCGCTCGCCGCGTCGAGCGCCTTGCGCGTCTCGTCGCGAACGTACGTCTCCGGAAGCCGTTGCGCGAAACCGATCGGCCGGCCATCGGGCGAGAACCGGATGACCGTCTCGTCGATCGCGCCGAGCGTGAAGAGGCGCACCTCCCACCAGAACGGCCAGTAAGCCTCGCCGCGCGCGAGCTTCGCGAACGCCGGCTTGCCTCCGCCTTCGAGCTCGACGTAGTTCTGGGTCGCCGAATCGTGCGCGAAGCGCGCGGCCGCGCGCGCGCCTTCGGGCGCGAGATGCAAGCGGGTGGCGAGCGCACGCGCCGCGGCGATCGCCTCGGTGCGCGACATCCTGACATCGAGATTGACGATCGGGATCGCGAGCGGAAAGAGCCGCGAGGCAAGGGCCAGCGCGCCGATCGCGACGAGCGCGTACGCGATCCAGAACGCCGGCTTGCGCGTGATGCCGGTCAAGGCGCGGCCCCGCGCAGCGGCGTCGCGTCGCTTGCCTTCGCAGGCCCGAGCCCGATGACGTTGCGCGCGGCGAGTTGCGCGAGCGCGGCGTCGTCGAGGCCGAGCCGTTCGCGCAGCACGTCAGCGGTGTCCTGCCCGAGCAGCGGCGGCGCGCGGTCGCACGCGAGCGGCGTCGCCGACATCGCGAGCGGCGTACGCACTTGCGGCACGGTGCCTGCGAGCGGATGCGACAGGTCGCGCTTCATGCCGCGTGCCGCGACGTGAGGATCGGCGAACACCTGGTCGGTGCCATTGATCGGACCGCTCGGAACGCCGGCCGCTTCGAGCGCGGCGAGCCATTCGCGCTGCGTGCGCGTGCGCATCAGCGTCTCGATCATCGGCACCAGCGTGTCGCGATTGCGAACGCGCGCCGCATTGGTCGCGAAGCGTGGATCGTCGGCCCATTCGGGCCTGCCGGCGATCGCGCAGAACGCCTGGAACTGCCCGTCGTTGCCGACGGCGACGATCACGTGGCCGTCGCTCGCCGCGAACGTCTGGTAGGGCACGATGTTCTGGTGCGCATTGCCGGCGCGCTTCGGCACCGCGCCGCTCACGAGGTAGTTCATGTCGATCACCGCCATCATGGCGACCGCCGAATCGAAAAGGCACGCGTCGATCCACTGTCCCTCCCCGGTGCGGTCGCGATGCGCGAGCGCGGCGAGCAGCGCGACCGACGTGTACATCCCGGTCATCAGGTCGGTGATCGCGACGCCGGCCTTCTGCGGTCCGCCACCCGGAAGATCGTCGCGCTCGCCGGTCACGCTCATGAAGCCTGACATGCCCTGCACGATGAAATCGTAGCCGGCCCGCGGCGCATACGGGCCATCCTGTCCGAAGCCGGTGATCGACGCGTAGACGAGGCGCGGATTCATCGCCGAAACGCCGGCATAGTCGAGGCCGTACTTCGCGAGGCCGCCGACCTTGTAGTTCTCGACGAGCGCGTCGCACTGGCGCGCGAGCGCGAGCACGAGGGCGCGCCCCTCGGATTTCGTGAAATCGATCGCGACCGAGCGCTTGCCGCGGTTGCAGGCGAGGAAGTACGCCGATTCGCTCGTGTCGCGGCCGTCGCGATCCTTCAGGAACGGCGGTCCCCATGCGCGCGTATCGTCGCCGCTGCGGGGACGCTCGATCTTCAGCACGGTCGCGCCGAGATCCGCGAGCAGTTGCGTGCACCACGGTCCGGCGAGGACGCGCGAAAGGTCGAGGATCGTGAGATGCGACAGCGGGCCGGGCATCGTGACGCGATCGTATACGAACGCGCACGGGCGAGCGTGCTAGCCGGCCTTCAGAGCGACCAGCACCTCGTCCAGCATCTTCTTCGCGTCGCCGAACAGCATGCGCGTGTTGTCCTTGTAGAAGAGCGGGTTGTCGATGCCCGCGTAGCCGGACGCCATGCTGCGCTTCATGACGACGCAAAGACGCGCCTTCCACACCTCCAGCACCGGCATGCCGGCGATCGGGCTCGTCGGGTCCTCCTGCGCGGCGGGATTCACGATGTCGTTGGCGCCGATCACCATCGCGACGTCCGTGTCGGCAAAGTCCTCGTTGATCTCGTCCATCTCGAAGACGATGTCGTAGGGCACCTTCGCCTCCGCCAGCAGCACGTTCATGTGCCCGGGCATGCGGCCCGCGACCGGATGGATCGC
>Ga0070679_100001466_pt1 | contig 20918 bp, 23 predicted proteins | sample KBSC63BmetaG_FD_65652 | JGI IMG/M metagenome (GOLD analysis project Ga0070679, IMG submission 65652) | Corn rhizosphere microbial communities from Kellogg Biological Station, Michigan, USA - KBS C6-3B metaG | ecosystem: Host-associated > Plants > Roots > Rhizosphere | place: USA: Michigan... | reverse complement strand
CCACACGCCACCCGCACGCCTCCGTCACGAAGCGCACGGCTCCCTCGTGAAGTGCACGGCTCCGTCCCGGAACCCCGTCCCTTTCGAAACCTCCCCGGCCCGGCGGCTGATCGGCGGTCTTAGCCTGCCGGGGCCGCCGATCAGCCGCCCGAGGCGACAGCTTTCCCCTCCGCAGAGCCCTGAGGCGCCAGCAGAGTTCCGCCCCACGGCCCGTTCGGGGCTACGCGTCGAGGCCGACGCCGCTGAGGCGGCCGAGGAGCGCGCGCAGCTCGGCGCGCTCCGACTCGTCGAGGTCAGCGAGGATCTCGGCGTCGATTTCTGCCAAGGCCGCGTCGATCTCGGTCAGCGCCTCGCGGCCGTGGTCGGTCAGCTCGAGGATGCCGCGGCGCCGGTCCTCCCGATCGCGGCGGCGGGCGATCAGATCGCGGTCCTCGAGGTCGTTCAGCAGGCAGACGAGGCTGCTCGCGTCCATGCAGAGGCTCTCCGCCAGCGCCTGCTGACGGGCCGGGCCATGGTCGCGCAGGTAGGAGAGGGCGACGAGCTGGCGCTGGCGGAGCTCGGTCGGGCCGAGCGCCGCGCGGAGCCGCGAGCGCACGCGCCGCGCCACGCGCGCGATCAGAACCGCGGCGGGGAGCTCTTCGGCGCGGGTACATGAAGCTCGCGCGCGTTCGGTCGGCGTTCGGACAGCCATCGACGACATACAAGCACGATAAAGTTTACCTTTCATAAATGATTGGGGATGAGAGGATCAACGTGTGCTGCAGTTCGTAGAAGCCGAGCTGAAAGACGACCCCTGCGCGGAGCTGCGGAGCCGCGGCCTCGACTGCACCGAGGAGGTGGAAGCGGCGCGTCAGAAGGCGCCCGAAGGCCGCCGGATCCTCGTCAACGGACTGTTCGCCGCGGGCCTCGCACTGCTCGCCGCCGCGGCCGTCATCTGGGTCCCCTTCCTCGAGCCGATCCGCGATCGCTTCGCCGACACCGAGCCGGGCTGGGTCGTCGCCGCCTTCGTCCTGCAGCTGCTCTCGGTGCTGAGCTTCGTCGTCGCCCTGCGCGGCGCCTTCGAGCGGCGGCTCGACTGGCGCGAGTCCTTCGACGTCGGCGTGGTCGAGGAGAGCGCCAACGTCTTCCTGCCCAGCGGCGGCAGCGGCGGCCTCGCGCTCGGCGCCGTGATCCTGATCCGCTCCGGCATCCCCACCGCCTTCGCCGCCAGCCGCTCGGCCGTCCTCTTCCTCGTCACCAGCGGCGTGAGCGCCGCCGCGCTCATCGTCTTCGGCCTGCTCGAGGCCGTCGACCTCCTCCCCGGCGACGCCGCGCTGTCGGCGACGCTGGTCCCGGCCGCCGTCGCGGCCCTGATCCTCGCCGCGGTGATCGTCCTGCCACGGGTGATCCCCCAGCTCGACCCCGAGAAGGGCGGGCGCATCCGCCGCGCCATCGCCCTCGCCCAGGCGTGGCTGGTCGGCGCCGTCGACACCAGCGTCGAGATGGTGCTGGGACGGCGCGAACTACTCCTGATCGCCGGCGCGATCGGCTACTACGCCTTCGACGTCGCCTCGATGGGTGCCGCCTTCGAGGCGCTCGGCGGTGGTGGGCCGGCGCTCGGCCTCTTCGTCCTCGCCTACACGATCGGCCACGCCGGCGCGATCGTGCCGCTGCCCGGCAGCGCCGAGGGCGGCCTGGTCGGCGCCTTCACCCTCTACGGCGCCCCGCTCAGCCTCTCGGTCGGCGGCATCCTCCTCTACCGCGTCTTCCACGCAGGGGTCCCCTTCCTGCTCGGCGCGCTCGGCCTCGCCGACATGAGCCGCGCCTCACGCGCCACCTGACCGGCGCCTGGCCGGGCGTGTACGACTGAACAGCCCTTCAGGTATCGTCGGGATGTGAGCCACGGCGCGAACCCAGATCCCGGCGAGCTGCTCGAGCCCCGGGTGGCCGGACAGGTCGCCGAGACGATGCAGGCGCTGGCGACGCCGAGCCGCCTGCGCATCCTCGCCTGCCTCTATGCGCAGCCGGCCTCGGTCGGCGAGATCAGCGAGGCGGTGGCCATGGACGGCTCGGCGGTCTCGCACCAGCTGCGGATCCTGCGACACCTGGGGTTGGTGGCCGGCGAGCGGGTCGGGCGGCGGGTCGTCTACTCGCTGCACGACGACCACGTGGGCAGCCTGCTCGAGCAGGCGATGTCGCACGTCGAACACCTGCGGCTGCGTTGAGCGACCACGATCATCATCACGCGCATGGCGAGCACGGCCACAGCCACGGGCTGGTCGCGGCGTCGATCAAACGCTCGCGGGCGGGGCTGCGGGCGGTGCTCGCCAGCCTGCTGATCCTCGGCCTCACCGCGGCGCTGCAGCTCGTCGTCTTCGTCCTCTCCGACTCGATCGCGCTGCTCGCCGACCTGATCCACAACTTCGGCGACGCGCTGACCGCGGTGCCGCTCGGTGCCGCCTTCCTGATGCGCTCGTTCAAGGCCGAGCGGTACGCGGGCTACTTCGTCGTCGCCACCATCTTCGTCAGCGCCTGCGTCGCCTTCGGCGAGTCGGTCGACCGCCTCCTCAACCCCCAGCACCTCACCCATCTCTGGGCGCTGGCGGGCGCCGGCGCGATCGGCTTCCTCGGCAACGAGGCGGCGGCGTGGGTACGCCTCCGCGCGGGGCGGCGCCTGCAGAGCCCGGCGCTGGTGGCAGACGGCTACCACGCCCGCACCGACGGCCTCGTCAGCCTCGCCGTCGTCGCCAGCGCGATCCTCGTCGCGCTCGGCATCCAGGTGGCCGACCCCCTGATCGGCCTGGTGGTCACCGTCGTGATCCTGAGGATCACCTGGCAGTCCTACCTCACCGTCCGCAACGACCCCGGCGACCCCCATGCTTGATGTTGATGGGCCGAAAACCGGACAAATGGACAGGTTTTCGGCCCATCAACAGCGGGCTGTCGGGGAATTGCGGCGGCTTCTCGTACGCGCCCCGACGCGGGTGGCCAATGCGAGCCGCAACGCGGGGGCGGAGCCCGATCGGCATCGGCGCTGGGCGCCGTCACGCGACGCGCTCTGGGACTTTCTCGTGCCCTGGCTCGACGACGGCGCGCGGGTGGCGATCGTCGGCGCGGGAAATGGCGACGACCTGCCGCTGCGGCGGATCGCCCGGCGGGCGAGCGAGGTCGTCCTGATCGACATCGACCTCCGCGCGCCGCAGGGGGCACGGCGCGGTCTGCGACGGGCGGAGCGCCGCAAGGTCACCGTGATCGGCCACGACGTGACGCGGGCTGAAGCAGACCGGGTCGCCCTGGCGGCATCGCGGGACGAGGAAGTCGACGCGACGAGCCGGCTCATCACCGGTCCGGATCTCCCCCTCCCCGGCGCGCCCTACGACCTGGTGGTCGGCGACCTCCTCTACAGCCAGCTCCTCAACCCCGCGCTGCTCGACCTCGGTGTCGATCCCCAGCTCCGGTCGGCGACCCTCGCCCGTCACGCACCGCTGCTCACCCGCGCGGTCGTCGCCCGCCTCCATACCTCAGCCCCGCGCGTCGTCCACATCCACGATCCGCTCGCCTGGTGGGACGGGCATGAGCAGTCGGTCGCGCTCGAGGAGATCCTCGCGCTCGCCGTGAGCGACGGCCCCGACGCCGCCCTGGCCCTCACCGCCCGCGGCCTCGGCCCGTCCGAGAGCGACCCGCGCGCCGCCCTGGCCGAACTCGGCCTCAGGCCCACTGCCACCGCCCTCTGGCGCTGGCCCTTCGCCGCCGGCGTCGACTACCTCGTCTGCGCCACGCTGCTCACCGGCCCTCGAGAGGGGACCTGAGTCCCCTGGGTTTCCGCCCGCGCCGATCCAGCTGACGGGCCCGCGAGCGCCGCGAGCCGCGGCTTCCTGCTGCACGACGTCAGCCACGTGCCGCTGAAGCTGGAGACGGTGAAGCCCGTGCCGACCGGACTCTGCTCCCACGCGAGCCACTGCGTCAAGCCCCATTACCCGATGGACTTCGAGGGGTGGCCGGCCGCGGGCTCCTACATCGACCCCAGCGGGTGGGACTGTTTCGAGCTGAAGTACGGCTTCAGCCCCCTCGGCGGGATCCAGTACGCCGCCGACCTCCGGTACGAATCGAGGGGACCGACGCGACCGTCGAGTACAAGATCTACGTCTGGAGCACCGCGAACACGTCGGAATGCAAGGTCCACGGCTCGACGAAGTACTCCTGCAGCGCCACGGACACCAGGCTCAAATTCATGGACTAGCGGCGGCCCGCGTCGAGCTTCCTTTCGAGATCGTTAGATGCGGGCCACATAGGTGATGAAGTCTGCTTGCCCGACCGCGGTGAGGTCTGGCATCGAGTCGGCATCGTGTGCGAGTGGCAGTAGATCCGCATAGACGTCGACGTTGCCAAAGCCCGCCTGTTTCAACAGATCGAATAGTTCTCCGTGTGAGAAGGCGTGGAGGAGAAGATCGGGGCCACCCAGGCGGCGGGCCTCGAGTTCACCACGATTCTCAATCGGCGGGGAATTTCGGAAGAAACGCCACGACACAGTCCGCGTCGCGCGATCGATGTGAGCCGGGTAACCACGCAGCTTCTTCCCTTGGTACATCACGTCGCCCATCGTGCTTGCGGGAAAGTTCGCGATTGGGTCGGCTTCGATGCTGTGCGCGTTGTCGAGCATGAGCTGGAAGTTTCGCTCGTCGATCACCAACGTCCCTCCATCCACCAGTATCGACTGAAATGCCCTCAGGCATTGCACGCGGCTTCTGGTGTCGTCGACCAAGCACAGTGAATTACCGAGGCAGATGATCGCCTCGAACTTCATATTTCCGGGGAGCTGGTCTGGAAGATCTTCCCAAAGCAGTCCGATCATGTTCAGTCGGACACCCTGCGATGAGGCGTATTGCTCCGCCTGCGCACGCAGTAGCTCATCCACCTCGTTGGTAGTCACGTGGTAGCCCCTCGAGAGCAGGTGAACACTGTCGGCCCCAATTCCCCCTGCCGCGTCAAGAACGAATCGACTACCTGAGAGTGCCTCGCTCAAGAATATCCCAACGCCGTCAGACGAGCGCCTCTTCGGATCAAGGTAGTTGATCCACTCTTCTGCAAGCTCCCGATCCACCAGATCGAGGCCGGGTGCAACCTCCTCCAGGGGCATCGAGCCGCCCAGGATGTCGGCGACAAACTGACTGATGCGCTCGTACGTCGTGCCACCCCGCTCAGCCTCTCCAGGAAACCACATCTGCAAGGTCAGGCAGCCAGTCTCATCCCCCTCGAACAGAACGGCGAAGTTCTCCCAGAGCGCTACATCCGCATCTCCGATGCCATACCGGCGGCGAAGTTTCGCCGCTTTATGAGAGTCCATCCAGGTGATGTCGACGAAGTGGTCGAGGTGCCAGCGATAGAAGCTTTGGTAATCGGACTTTCGGTGGCGAAGTTCGAGCGCCAGCTCCTGCTTCGGGGTCGTCAGGACCCGTCGATCCCGCTTCGGGATCCCGCGGTCTTTGAGGCTCGAGGCATGCGCGTCGAGAAACCACTCGAACTGCGCCATGTAGTCCCCTGGCCCATGGCTGTCCACCCCGATGTATTCCCCGCCTCCCTTGTCGAAGAATTTCTCAAACCAGGGACGCAACTCGGTAGGGTGTTCGACTCGATACCCCGTCCCGGTCAAGCCACGGACGATGGCCCTGGTGGTCGCCACCTCTTCGGTCGAGAGCTCGCGCAAGAACTCCCGCTTGGGCTCCTGCGTCGCAGCAGCGATATCCCGGACGTTAGCCATCATCGCGGGTACCCCCCAAGTGATCGACCAGCGCACGAAGGCCATGGTTGCGAGGAGGACCGATATGTCGAAGGCCGACTCCGTGAACGCGTTCGACCCCAGGGCCTCCAAGCCTTGCTGCTCCAAGAGGCCAACGAGGACCCTGGCCAGAGCAGTCAGCGCGACGGGAATAGCAAAGTCCCGAACCCAAGCCCGGGAAGCCAAGAGGTGCAACCAGGCATGCCAGATTGCCCGGATGACGCTTCGCAGCGGCCCCGGAAGAGCCTTCGCCCACTTCTGAATGCGAGCGTTCCGCTCAATGAGGAGCGCTGGCGCAGCTTCTTCGTTCGGAGGCATGGACACGTAACCATACCTATTGGTCGCCGGACGGGTCTATAGAGACTGAGGCTTGTGCGAAGCAGCAGATCCACATCGATGCGAAGGCGTCCTTGGAACCGATTCGCTCTTCAAGAGATGGCGATCATGGTGACCTGCCTCGCGGTGGGGGTGCTGTTCTTCGCCGGCTCGGCGAGCGCCGCGAGCGCGGGTTCATGGTGAAGAACAACAGCGATGTGACGTTGAGCGCAGCCGCCCCCACACCGTCCCCTGCACCAATGGCCCTGCCCTGGGATTCGAAGGTCGTTCCGGAGACGGGGCGGAACTGGTCCCCGGTGACGTTCATGGCTGGGAGCTCAAGTGGGAACGGTCCCAAACCCATCTGGTGAGGCTGATCTACAACATCCTTCCGCCCAAGAAGAACAGGATCCGGCGGGTCATATTCACGATCGAAAACCCACGTCTTCGAAAACAACTCGTCCGGCCAGGTCATCCCACCGGGCGCCCGGAGATGCACTGGCAAGGGCCTCCATCTCACCTCGACAACCAGCGGGCCTTTTCGATGATCGAGGGGAGTCACATCGTCTGCTCAGAGCCGCCGACGCCTTCTGGCGCCCTTCCAACCAGATGAAGGTCGAGAACACCGGCCTGGCAAAGCAACCGGAGGCGACCCGACTCGGCGCCAGGCTGTGGCGGCTCGCGGCGGGACAGTCCTCGACGCTCCACGGTCAATTCGAGACCGAGGAGCTGTACGTCCTCCTGGAGGGCACCGGGCGCGTCCGAGTCGACGGCGAGCTCCTGGCCCTCGACCCTCTCGATTCGCTGCTCGTAGAGCCCGAAAGCCCTCGCCGGCTCTTCAATGACACCGACGCACCGGCGCTGTGGCTGGTCGTCGGCGCGCCGCAGGAGGCTGCCAACACGCTGGAGATGACCGACGAGCAGCTCCGTCGCCTGTACCCACGAGGCCCACGGGCGTTGCCGCCTGAGCTCGGCGGCGGCGAGTTCACCCCGGACTGAAGCTGCCTACGAACTGGACGAACGTGAGCCCCTTCCGGGCGCGCTTTCGTAATCGGGGAGACAGGATTTGAACCTGCGACCGCTCGGCCCCCAGCCGGCCGAGGCGGGTGTCAGATGCTTCAGGCCGCGTCCCCACGCGTCCCCGCGTCCCCGGCGCAGGGCGCGTCAGAGACATCGGACGGTGCGGCCGGTACCACGAGCGGTACCACGCCGATCTACTTCAGCGCCCTCAAGAACTCGTCGCGATCGACACCGGAAGCGCCGACGATCTGGTTGAGCGTCCCCTTGGCCAGATCACGGGCGTGCATGGGGACCACGACCCGATGAGGATGATCGGGGTGACGGAAGATGTGGTGTGAGCCCTTGACCCGATCGAGCTTCCAGCCGCAACGTTCCAGCGCGCGGACGGCCTCCCGCGGCGCGACGGCCGGTAGTCGCGGGTTCACGCCGCGACGGTGACTCGCTCGATCTCGACCGGCCCTGGGATCGGGTCGCCGTGCGCGACGAGCGATTCGATGTAGCCCTCGATCGCCTCACGGATCATCGACAGCGCCTCCTCGCGGGTCTCGCCCTGGGTGAAACAACCGGGCAATGCCGGGACGGACACGCTGAAGCCGCCCTCCGCCTCGGGCTGGAGAACGACCTCGAACTCGTGTGATTTCGTCGCCATATTCGGGATCTAGGATAGCCGCCGTCGACTCGACACGGCGAAGGAAAGCAGACTCTGGACCCTCTCGATACACCGACCGCACCTCCCGTCGGGCGGCGACTGCTCCACCGGTGGTCCCCGGTCATGCGGCCTTCGATCTCGAAGCGAAGCTGAACGTCCCTTCGGTCTCCGGTCCGGGGACCCAGTCGATCCCGTCGAGGAGTCCTCCGGGAGGCACCACCATCGCCCCCGCCAACCGGAGCAGAGTGTCGATCCGACAGGTCCGCTCGCCGTGCTCAAGGAGACCGATCGCGGTGCGGTGCAACCCGGCCCGCTTCGCCACCTCTTCCTGGGACAGCCCCACCCTTCTGCGGTTACGGCGCAGGTTCTCGCCGAAGGGCTCGGCGACGGCAACCTGCCGGCGCTCAGCCATCGTCGGCTTCCTCGTCCGGGGCGACCACCATCCCGCCGGAGACGGCGACGATCGGCTCCCAGACGATGCCCTCGGTCAGCGCCGCCGGAGAGACCCCCGGCGCCCGGCCAGCTTGATCAGGGTTTCGAACCGGGGAAGCCTCTCCCCTCCCTCGATCAGGCTGACCTGGGTCCGGTGGATCTGGGCACGAAAGGCCAGCTCTTCCTGGGAGAGGCCCGTGTCGGCGCGGAGTGCCCGCAGGTTCGCGGCGAAGCGCTCCGCCGCGCTAGTCATCGGGGCCCCCGTCCGGCAGGGGCGGCCTGACGACCTCCCACTCGATCCCGACCAGCAACTCGTCGACCGAGACGCCGAGGCCCGCCGCCAGCTTGATCAGGGTCGAGGTCATCGGCATCCGCTCGCCGTTCTCGTAGAGGCTGAACTGCGTGCGGTGGATGCGCGTGCGTTCGCCGAGGGTCTCCTGTGAGAGGTCGAGGAAATGACGCCGTCGCTTGATGCGCCGCCCGAGTTGCCGGGCGACCCGCCTGTCGAAATCGTCCACACCCGACCTTGGGAGGGAGAGCAAGGCACATCGGTTCCTCGCCGATCACGTCACTTCAGAGGTTGCACGCTATTCGGGCGTCGAGCTACAGCGGCGGCGAAAGATTCCTTGGTCATCCGTTGTGATTGCGTTGCTCAGTGGTGTCCCCTTGGCTTACTGGACCTACAGGCTCAACGCCGACCACTTCTCGTGGCTGTCCCTGTTCCCGGCGCCCTTGCAGCGCTGATGCTGCTCGCCGTACTCGGAATGCTCTTCGGCAGTTCAGGATCGACCGAGGAGGAGGCGGTGCCGCTGCCCCGCGAGGAGGCAGCGGCCTGATGCCACTCGACCAAGACGGGCCACCGCCGTCAGATCAACTAGCCGCTCGCGCGCTGCGACAGATGGTTGCGGATCCAGTAGATCGCCTACACGCTGGGAGAAATGCCGAGGTTGACGTAGGGACGCTGCACAACATTGTCGGTCTCTGGGAGGCCAACAATCTCAATGAGGAATTGACTTACGACCGCTTGGTCGCGGCAGGGACACCCACCACTTGCGATGACTGCGGCAGCGACGTCATGCCGTACGACGATTACGGCCGTCCCATTGAGAACAGCTGGGAGTGGTACATGGTCCGCTCCGAGGTTTGGGGGGCGCGAGCCGTGACGGGACCGAGCCTCGCTTCTTGTGCATCAGCTGCCTGGAGAGGCGCATCGGGCGTCGACTGCTTCCAGGCGACTTCGCCGATCTCGATGTGAATCAGCCGAGCTGGATTCAGAGCGAGCGTTTGATCGACAGGCTGGGCGCCGCGTGATCATGCCCGTCGGTACCGAAAGTGGTACCACGGATATTTGGGTACGGGCACCTGAGCGCATTGCCGGGCAGCGAGCCCGCTTCCCGAGTCGACTCTTCGTAATCGGGGAGACAGGATTTGAACCTGCGACCGCTCGGCCCCCAGCCGACCGAGGCGACCGCCAGATGCTTCCGGCCGCGTCCCCCGCGCGGCCCCGCGTCTTCAACTCGGTCTGGGAGGGACCTATCGGACGATGCACTGGGTACCGCGGGCGGTACCAGTCGACGCTGAGCCTCCATGGTCGGGCCGGACACCTCTCCGACCACTGGCCGAATCGCGACTCGGGGGATAGGGTGGGCAAACCCAATGAAGGAGGAGCTCGATGAGCGTCCTTATTCGCTTTGCCCCCTCTGCCCTGACGGCCGCCCAGTACGACGAGTCCGTCAGCAAGCTCGAAGCCGCTGGCAAATTCCCTCCCGACGGACTCGACTACCACGTCTGCTTCGGCACCGATGGACGCCTCCGAGTCAGCGAGATATGGGATTCTCGGCAACAGCTCGAAGCATTCGGGGAACAACTGATGCCCGTCCTTGCCGAGGTCGGCATCGACCCCGGCGAGCCGGAGATCCTGGAGATCCACAACATCGTCAAGCGCTGACGGGCAGCCGGAAACCGCGACGGCTGGCCGGCCTGAGCGGGTCTGATGTGGCCCGGCCGATGGCCACCCGGACCCGCGACCGGCGCCTCAGCCACGAAGCGTCCGCGCCGGCAGGAGGATGGCCGGCAAGCCCTTTCTTCAGGGCGCAGGTGGTTGCCGTCAACTCGGATCGGCTTCGAGGGTCGGAGCCCGCTTCCCCGGCAGGCTCTTCGAGATCGGGGAGACAGGATTTGAACCTGCGACCGCTCGGCCCCCAGCCGAGTGCGCTACCAGACTGCGCCACTCCCCGAGGAGTGCTCCGTCATTCTGACGGATCGGGGCGCCGGCGGCTACGCTCCCCCCTGCGCGCGGCGGTAGCTCAATGGTAGAGCCTCAGCCTTCCAAGCTGATGACGCGGGTTCGACTCCCGTCCGCCGCTCTCCGGGGGCCCGGGGACCTCAGGGCTCGTGAGGGATGCGGGCGACGTCGAGGTCGACGCGGTCGCCTTTGAAGGGGACGCCCTCGGCCCAGAGGCGTCGGCGCTGCTCCTCCCCCACCGCCAGGCTGCCGTCGGCGCGGACGACGCGCCACCAGGGCAGGTCGGCGGGAACCTGTTCGGTGGAGAGGAGGCGGGCGCTCAGCCGGGGCGCGCCCGGCGAGACGTCGCCGTAGGTGCGGACGAAGCCCTCCGGGATCTCCCGGATGGCGTTGATGATCGCTTGGTGGCGGTCGTCGGCGATGTCGGAGTTCTAGTGGGTCAGCCCTGCTGCGCGGTCGGTCGCGAACGCGCCTGGCGGGGTACAACTGAGCGTATGGGTCGGGTGCGGATCTGCGCGACTTGCGTGGGACTTGTGGCGTGTCTCGTCACGATCGGCTGCGGCGGTGGCTCCGGGGCGACCGGCGGTGCGATGACCACGGCCGGGACGACGTCCGCGGGCGGGGGACGGCACAACGCCCGGGAATCGGCCCCGTCGCGCGGGATCAAAGGCGAAAACCCGACGACCGAAGCCGCGTCGAACGCTCACATCTCGTCCTCGGACTGCGTCGCCTTGGAGAAGCTCGCCGAAGAACGCCTCGGCACGACGCTGTCGCGCCGCTCCACGCCCAAGCCGCCGCTCTCCCGCTGCCAACTCGACGGCCCGGGCACCTCGATCAACGTCTACCTCGACAGCGGCTTCGCCGCCAATCGCCGCTACCACAACCGGATCGAGGAGACGGTCCAGTTCAACTACGAAGACCAGGGCGGCGTCCCCCACCCCGTCCCCCACGTCGGCGAAAAGGCCGCCTACAACTCCAGCGCGAGCTGGATCCCCAACCTGCGCTCGCTGCTCGCCGTGCGCGGCAACCGCTGGCTGACGGTGACGATCTCGATCAAGGGCAAGTCGAACCGGGAGCTGCGCGACGAAGCCGCCGTCCTCGCCCGCGCGGGATTCAAGCTCACCGCCGAATGAGGCGCCCGGAATGAAAGCCGGCGCGGTGGGGTAAAACTTCCGTCGTGCCCCGCTTGGTCCAATTCGACGAGTACGGCGGTCTCGACGTGCTCGCGGTGCGCGAGGTCGAGCTCAGGGAGATCGGCAAAGAAGACGTGCTGGTCGAGGTCAAGGCCGCCGGGATCAACCCCGGAGAGGCCTCGATCCGCAAGGGCCTGCTGGCGGAGAAATGGCCCGCAAGCTTCCCGTCCGGCCAGGGCTCGGACCTCGCCGGCGTGGTCAAGGACATCGGCATCGACGTCGAGGGCTTCGCGCCCGGCGACGAGGTGCTCGGCTGGAGCTGGGAGCGCTCGAGCCAGGCCGAGGAGGTCATCGTCCCGGCCGACCAGCTGATCCGCAAACCGGCCGACCTCGGCTGGCCCGAGGCGGGCGCGCTCTACGTGGTCGGCGTCACCGCCTTCGCCGCGGTGCGCGCGGTCGACATCTCGGAGGGCGACACGGTCGTCGTCTCCGCCGCGGCGGGCGGGGTCGGCGCGATCACCGTCCAGCTCCTCAAGGTGAACGGCGCGAACGTGGTCGGGCTCGCCTCCGAGGACCACCATGACTGGCTGCGCGCGAAGGGCGTCACCCCGGTCGCCTACGGCGAGGGCGTGCTGCAGCGGATCCTCGGGGCGACGCCCGACGGCATCGACGCCTTCATCGACCTCTACGGCCCCGAGTACGTCGACCTGGCGGTCGAGCTCGACGTGCCGCCGGAGAAGATCGAGACGATCATCGCCTGGCAGCGGGCAGAAGAAATCGGCGCGAAGATGGAAGGCTCCAGCGACGCGAGCTCCCCCGAGATCCTCGGCGAGATGGCCGAACTCGCCGCCGCCGGCAAGATCGAAGTCCCGATCGCCGCGACCTACCCGCTTGACGAAGTGCGCGAGGCCTTCGAACAGCTCGAAGCCCGCCACACGCTCGGAAAGATCGTGCTGGTGCCCTGAAGGGTGCGGGCCGGCGCCCCGAGGGAAGGGACGGGGCCCCGCAAGCTGGCGCCCGATTAAGGGACGGGCCGTCTCGTCCACGGCCCTGGCAGGCTGTGGCCGTGGCCGAGACGGCCGGGGGTGCGGGGAGCGGAGAGACCCGTGGACCATCTGTAACGAGGGAGCCACGGGCCGGGCACGGAAGGGACACGGATCCGTGACCGAGGTCCGACCTCGTCACGGAGACCGTGAGAACTCCTCACTTCCTCCCGTGTTGTCCAACAGTCACCGACGCGCTGCGTGGATCGACCCCCCTATAGGGGCCCTAATACACGCAGCGCGTTTCCGGCCCTCGATTCAGGCCCGGAAAAGGGCCTTTCAGGGCCGGAAAGTGTGACGTTCCCGGCATCTTCGTGACCGATCGGGCCGAGGTGTGGAATCTCCCCGACACGATCGTCACGGAAGTCCGACCTCCTCCCGTTCCTGTGACGCCTCCGTCACGGAAGTCCGACCTCGCACCGTCCCTGTGACGCCTCTCCCACGGAAGCCTCACGTCCCGGGCGCCTCATGGGGTCACAGCCTGCCAGGACCCCCATGAGGCGCCCGGGACCTCCCTCGGACGGCCGCAGAGGCCCCCCGAACCCCCGCCCCCGTCCCTACCGCGTCTGCCTCGCCTCCGGCGACGCCTCCCAGAAGTCGTCGATCTTGGTCGCGTCGCTGTGGCCGGGGACGGAGACGGCCCAGATCTCGACCGGGTCGTCGCCCTCGTTGCGATGCGAGCGCGCAGTTCCTGGCGACACCCGCACGACCGCGGGGGCGGTGATTTTCTCGACCTCCTCGTCGCAGCGGAACGTGATCGTCCCTTTGGCGACGATGTAGAGCTCCTCGATCTCGGAGTGCGTGTGGCCGGTGCTCTGTTCCATGTCGCAGTGCGGTGGGATGCGGATCAGGGTCACCGAGAGCTGATCGGCGCCGAGGGCGTCGGTCAGTTTGCGGAACTCGCCGGGGACGTCGGATCCCGCGTAGGCATCGTCGACGTCGTCGGCGCGGACGATGGCGAAACCTGGCATGGAAGGTGACTACCCGGACGCGACGGGGCTACGCATCGAAATCGGGCGGCAACGGCACGTCGCGCGGCGAGCGGCCGGAGCCGCCTTCGTCCCAGGAACCCCAGGCGAGTGCGTCGCGGGACTCGTGTTCCCCGGCAGCGCCGAAGGCGAGGAGGACGACCGGGACGTCGCCGCGGTTCGCCACCTGGCGGCGGGCCGAGGGGCCGACCCGGGCCAGCGTCCCGACCGGGATCTCGTGCTCGACTTCCTCGACGATCAGGGTCAGGGTGCCGGAGAGGACGAGGTAGAGCTCTTCCTGGCGCTCGTGCACGTGGACGCGCATGCGCCGGCGCGGCTGCAGCTCGAGCCGGTTGACGCCGATGCTGCGGGCGCCGAGGTGGGGGCGGATCCGCTCGAAGATCTCCGCGTCGGGGCCGGCGGGCTCGGTGGCAACCGCGAAGGTGGCGAATTCGACCTCGGACATCGTCTTCTGCCGGGAGGCGACGCCGTCAGGCGTCGGTCCGGACCTCCGCCCCGTCCTGCGGCCAGCGCACGTGGTAGGAGCCCTCGGCGTCGGTGCGCCGGTAGGTGTGGGCGCCGAAGTAATCGCGCAGGCCCTGGATCAGCCCGGCCGGCCCATGCTCGCGGCGATAGCCATCGTAGTAGGCGAGCGAGGAGGTGAAGGCGGGGACGGCGACGCCCTGCTCGACCGCCGCGGCGATCACCCGGCGCCAGGCCTCCTGACCGTCGGCGACGGCATCGCGGAAGTAGGGCACGGTGAGGAGGTTGACGGCCTCGCCCGCGTCGTAGGCCTCTTTGATCCGGTTGAGGAAGCGGGCGCGGATGATGCAGCCGCCGCGCCAGATCGTCGCCATCGCGCCGAGGTCGAGGTCCCAGTCGTTGGCCTTCGAGGCGGCCGCCATCTGCTGGAAGCCCTGCGCGTAGGCGACGACCTTGCTCGCGTAGAGCGCGGCCTGGATGTCGTCGAGGAGCTCGCGGCGGTCCTCGGTGAGGGCGGGCTCGGGGCCGGCCAGCAGCTTCGCGGCGGCGGCGCGCTCGTCTTTCAGCGACGACAGCGCGCGGGCGAAGACGGCCTCGGTGATCGCGGTCAGCGGCACACCCTGCTCGAGCGCATCCTCGGAGGTCCAGCGGCCGGTGCCTTTCTGCTCGGCCTGATCGACGATCTTGTCGATCAGCGGCCCGTCGCCCTGCGGGTCCTGCTTGGCGAGGACTTTGGCGGTGATCTCGATCAGGAAGCTTTCGAGGTCGCCTTCGTTCCACGCTTCGAAGGTCTTCGCGATCTCCGCCACCTCCAGCCCGGCGACGTGGCGCATCAGGTCGTAGGCCTCGGTGATCAGCTGGATGTCGGCGTACTCGATGCCGTTGTGGACCATCTTCACGTAGTGGCCGGCGCCGTCGGGGCCGACGAAGGTGCAGCACGGCGTGCCGTCGACCTGCGCGGCGATCTTGGTGAGGATGTCCTCGACCTCGGCGTAGGCCTCGCGGGTGCCGCCGGGCATGATGCTCGGCCCGAGGAGCGCCCCCTCCTCGCCGCCTGAGACGCCGATGCCGAGGAAGCGCAGCCCGCGCTCCTCCATTTCGGCGGTGCGCCGCTTGGTGTCGGGGAAATGCGAGTTGCCGGCGTCGATCAGGATGTCGCCCTCGTCGAGCAGCGGCGCCAGCTCGCCGAGCACCGCGTCCACGGGCGCCCCGGCTTTGACCATGATGATGACCTTGCGCGGGCGCTCCAGGGCGGCGACGAACTCCTCGTTCGACTCGGCGCCGGTGAAGTCGCCCTCCTCGGCGTAGTCGGCCATGAACCGACGGGTTTTCTCGGGACTGCGGTTGTGGACGGCGACCGACCAGCCGTTGCGGCCGATGTTCCTGGCCAGGTTGGCCCCCATCACCGCGAGGCCGGTGACCCCGATCTGGCTCTGCTCGCTCATGCGGGTGACCCTACCGAGACGCCGCCGTTCCCCAGCTGTTCTTTATGGACCTCAGACGTCCATAAGGAACAGCCGGCGGAGGGGGGCTACGGGGGGTCGGCGCCGTCGTCGGCGCCGTAGTCGCCGAGCAGCCGGCGGACCTCTTCGATCGACGGCGACATCTCGACCGTGAGCATGTCGATCATCTGGCGCCAGCCCGTGTGGTCGTCGATCGCCTCGCGGAGAAGGGCGGCGCCGCGCTCCTGCTCGCCGCGTTCGACCATCGCCAGCCCCGCCCAGAACTTCAGCTCGGGGTTCTCCGGTGCCCCTTCCCAGGCCGTGACGTAGAGGTCCGCGGACTTCGCCTTGTCGCCCGCGACCCAGATTTCGTCGCCTTCGCGCATCAGCTTGTAGCTGCTGCCCAGCCGCGCGATGCGGCGCAGCTCGCCGAGCGGGTCCTGGTGGTCCTCGACCCGCAGGTCGAGCAGCCGCTGCCAGGGCTCTCCCTCCGCCCCGACGACGAGGATCGCCGCCGACTGCCGCCCGCGCAGGTCGCCGCCCGCCGCCTCGCCGGCGTCGAGCGCGTCGAGCAGCCGCTCCGCCAGCGACCCGTGCGCTCCGAGGTAGGCCTCCGACATCGCCCCCCAGACTGCCCCGGTGCGCATCAGGTTCGCCTGGCAGGAGTGATGGTGGCCGACCTCCTGGCCGGCGAACGGCATGCAGTCTGAGCCGGTGTGGGCGGCGATGCCGCCGTGCGCGTCGACCATCGCCACCTGCCGCGCGCTGCCCAGCGCGTCGGCGGCGATCAGCTCGGCGAGCGCTTCCGGCGCCGTGCGCCCCGCCCGCATGCGCTCCAGCCCGCGCGGGCCGTAGGCGGGCTCGACGACCGCCTGGGTCGCGACCGCGCCGATGCCCGGCTCGGCCCAGGTGACCAGCCCCCCGACCGAGAACCAGTGCGACTGGACGGCGACCCCGCACTCGCGGGTGTCGGGATCGAAGGCGATGATCGAGTAGGTCACGGCGCCGATGGTAGGGCGCCATCCCGGGGAGGGCCATCCGTCTCGCCCCAGGCGGTCGCGACGACCGAGCGCGCCCCGCCGCGATCACGGTGCTCGCACAGGTAGATGCCCTGCCAGGTGCCGAGTGCCGGACGGCCTTCACGCAGCGGCAGGGTCAGGGACGGTCCCATCAACGCCGCCTTCACGTGGGCGGGCATGTCGTCGTCGCCCTCCAGGGTGTGGGTCCAGTACGGCGCGCCTTCCGGCACCGCGCGGTCGAGCCACGCGTCGAGGTCGGCGCGCACTTCCGGCGATGCGTTCTCGTTCAAGGTCAGCGAGGCCGAGGTGTGCTGGATCAGCAGGTGGAGGATGCCGACGCCGAAGTCGCGCAGCTGGGGCAGCGCCTCCAGCACCTCGCCGGTCACCAGGTGGATGCCGCGCGGGCGCGGCTCGAAGGTGACGATGCGCTGCACCCACATCAGCGCGCAACCCTGAACCAGAGTCGGGCCGCGGCCGGTTCATCCCCGCCTCCGCCCATGAATCGCGTCAGCCGCCGCATGTCGCCGTCGAGCAAATGGGGTCCCGCCATCGCCGTGAAGCTACCCGGCGACGGCAGACGCAAGCGGCGGGGCGCGGGGCGCGGGGATTGGTGTCGCCTTGGGCGGGTTTCGACCCCCGCTGGCGCGTTCGCACTTTCCCGTACATGGGACGGGAAACTGCGAACGCGTGGTCACGGGATCGTCGCTACCGGGACGAAGGCGCGCGGGAGGCGCGCGGGAGGGTCACTTCTCGCGCCTTCCGTGACCTTCTCCACGGATCCGTGCGTCTTCCGTGACGCCGTCTCCGTCGCTCGCTGAGTTGAGGGCGCCCTGGCGCCCTCAACTCAGCGAGCGTCCGAACCACGCACGGGACTGTGTCCTCCTCCCGCAGACGCCTCGGGCTGCCGCGGATGCCGTGCCGACCTCAGCCGGGCTGGGTCGGAACGGCATCCCCGGCTCTCGCAGGCCTGCCGTCCTTTTGCCGTCCCGCGGTCGATCCCTAACCGAGCGGCGCGTTCGCCAGCTCGGCGAGCATCCGCAGGCGCGCCTCGTCGACCGAGCCGGGGGCGGCGCTGAAGACGACCAGGCGCTCGGAGACGTTCTGGGAGACCAGGATCTGGCAGTCGAGGGTCAGCTCGCCGACCAGCGGGTGGAGGAAGCGCTTTTCCACAGCGGTGCGGCGGCCCACTTCGTGGCGGTCCCAGAGCGCCGCGAACTCCTCGCTCTCGGCGAGCAGCGCCGCGACCAGATCGTCGGCTTCCGGGTCGGGGCCGGGGCGGCCGTGCACCGCGCGCAGCGAGGCGACGTGCTGGCGGGCGCGGACCTCGTGGTCCTCGGCCGGGTGCAGGGCGCGCCGGTCCGGTTCGGTGAACCAGCGGTAGATCATGCTGCGCGAGGGGCCGCTGAAGACGGAGTGGTCGCCGAGCAGCGCCTTGGCGAGCTCGTTCTGGCGCAGGGTCACGCCGAGGTCGGAGACGATCATCGCGGGCGAGCCTTCGATCTGTTCGAGCACGCGCAGGAGGCCCGGGCTGGGCTCGTCGCCGCGCATCGCGGTCGGCGGCGCGTTGTGGCCGGCGAGGGCGAAGAGGTGGTCGCGCTCGATCTCGTCCAGCCGCAGGGCGAGCGCCAGCGAGGCCACGGTCGAGGCCGAGGGGCGGGCGCCGCGGCGCTGCTCCAGCCGCGTGTAGAAGTCGGTCGAGATGTGGGCGCGCACGGCGACCTCCTCGCGGCGCAGGCCGCGGGTGCGACGGCGCCGACCGGCAGGCAGGCCCACGTCCTCGGGTCGCAGCGCGGCGCGCCGGCGGCGCAGGAAATCGGCGAGGCCATCGCGATCCACCCTTCAAGTATGCAGCTCGGGCCTCGCTTATCCAGGGACAGCTTGTCCCCCGACAAAGCGGGCTCTTTTGCGATCGGCGCCGCGCGGGCACCATCGAGGGGAACCCCGCGCACCACGAGGGGAACCCCACAAAGGAGCCTCATGCCTACCAGCACCCTCCCCGGCGGCACCTTCCAGCTCGCCGATGACATCACCGTCAACCGCGTCGGCTACGGCGCGATGCAGCTTGCCGGTCCCGGCATCTTCGGCCCGCCCGCCGACCGCGACGAAGCGGTCCGCGTCCTGCGCGAGGCGCTCGAGCTCGGCGTCGACCACATCGACACCGCCGACTTCTACGGCCCCCACGTCACCAACGAGATCATCAAGGAGGCGCTCCACCCGTATCCGGAGAGCCTGACGATCGTCACCAAGGTCGGGGCGAGGCGCGATGCCGAGGGCGGCTGGCCGCACGCGCGCTCGCCGCGCGAGCTCCACGAAGCCGTGCACGACAACCTCGAGCACCTCGGCCTCGAGCAGCTCGACGTGGTCAACCTGCGGATGGGCGGCTTCGATGGTCCCGAAGAGGGGTCGATCGCCGAGCAGTTCGAAGCCCTCGCCGAGATGTGGGACGCCGGCCTGATCCGTCACCTCGGCGTCAGCACCGTCTCCGCCGAGCAGGTCGCCGAGGCGCGCTCGATCGCGCCGGTCGCCTGCGTCCAGAACATGTACAACGTCGCCAATCGCGGCGACGACGAGCTGATCGACTTCCTCGCCGGCGAGGGGATCGCCTACGTCCCCTACTTCCCGCTCGGCGGCTTCTCGCCGCTGCAATCGGAGAAGCTGAGCGCGGTCGCCGAGCGCAACGGGGCGACGCCGATGGCGGTGGCGCTGGCCTGGCTCCTGCGGCGCTCGCCGAACGTCCTGCTGATCCCCGGCACCTCCTCGGTCGCCCACGTGCGCGAGAACGTCGCGGGCGCCGGGCTCGAGCTCGGGGACGAAGACCTCGCGGAGCTCGACTCGATCGCGGGCTGAGCGGTCGGCCCAGCTGCCGATCGCGGACCGGTAGGAGTCGCGTAGGAAGGGCGGCGGCCGGGTAGCTGCGGGACGCACGACTACATCGATCCAAGAGGAGGGCCGCCCCATGGCCGACCGCAGGATTTCCGCGCTGCTGGTCCTCGGCGTCACGGCATCGGTCCTCCTCCTCACCGCCCCCGCCGCCCTCGCCGTGAAGGCACCGAGCCTCGCCTCGAGCGCCCAGTACAAAGCCTTCGTCGAGTACGTCGAGAAGATGGAAGAACGCTCGTCCCGGCCGACCTCGAGCGAAACCAAAGACACCTTCGAGGCGAAGCTGACGGCGAAGAAGACCGCCGCCGCGCACAAGGCCAACGCCCTCTTCAAGCGGGCCTCCGAAGAAGCGAAGGCGGAAGCAAGCGGGACGGCCAAGGAACAGGTCCAACGGGTGCGGGCCAAGGAAGGCGAAGCCCTGGAAACGCTGAAGGCGGAGACGAACGGGAAGCTCGAACGGACCGAGGCGAGCTTCCACCAGAAATTCGAACGCGTCGCCACCGGCCACCGCAACCGCGAAAAGGCCCTGAAGGAACAGATCCGCGGGCTGCGCGGACAGAAGTCGCAGGCGGCGCCCGGGGCGCCGAAAGAAAAGGTCCAGGAACACATCGAAGCGGTCATGGGCGAGATCCAGGCCAACCGCGAAGACGAAAAGGCGAAGCGCAAGAAGCTGAAGAGCGCGATCGCCAAGCGGCGCCACGCGATCGAAGCTACGGCGAAGGAAGAAGAAGCCGCGATCGGCGCAAAGGCCGAAGCGACGGTCAAGAAGATCGACAAGCACTGGAACAAGGCCTACGAAGAAAAGAAGGCGGCCTTGAACACGACGCGCGAAAACCGGCTTGGCTACCTCCAACAGAAGCTGGAACAGGGCCGCGCCGCGATCGCCGCGATGCCGTCGACCGGTTGATGGTGCCGCGGCCGCGCCGTAGATGAGTAGTTCCACGACGGGCGGGTCCGGGGAAGGACGGGCGAGGGTCCGTGGCCCTGGCGGCCGTCCGAGGTGAGTTGATGGTGGTCCCGGGCGCCTCATGGGGGTCCTGGCAGGCTGTGACCCCCATGAGGCGCCCGGGACGTGAGGCTTCCGTGGGGGAGGCGTCACAGGGACGTGACGAGGTCGGACTTCCGTGACGATCCCTTCGCAAAGATTCCCCACCTCGGCCCTTCGGTGACGAAGATGCCGGGAACGTCACGCGCTCTCTCGCCTCGTGTCGCTCTCGGGGCCGGGGACGAGGCCCCGGGAGCATGCGGTCGACCTTTCGTCCGGATGCCGGACCCAAGGACGACCGCGCCTGCGCCCGGGAGTCCGCGGTCGACCTTTCGTCCGGATGCCGGACCTCAGGTCGACCGCGCCTGCGTGCGTGGGGGACGACACGGGAGGAAGTGAGGACTTCCCGACGTCTCCGTGACGGGGTCGGACTCCCGTCACGGATCCGTGTCCCTCCGGTGACGGGTCCGTGGCTCCCTCGTGACGGACGCTCCACGGGTCCCCCCGCTCCCCGCGACCCGGCCGTCTCGGCCACGGCCACGGCCTGCC
>Ga0070679_100001462_pt1 | contig 20930 bp, 21 predicted proteins | sample KBSC63BmetaG_FD_65652 | JGI IMG/M metagenome (GOLD analysis project Ga0070679, IMG submission 65652) | Corn rhizosphere microbial communities from Kellogg Biological Station, Michigan, USA - KBS C6-3B metaG | ecosystem: Host-associated > Plants > Roots > Rhizosphere | place: USA: Michigan... | reverse complement strand
ACATAGCGCAGGCATGGCAAGCGCAGGCGCTCTCTTCTTCCTGCCCCTAACGCCGACAATCCTATGTGTAATCTATGATGGAGACGTTTATTCGATCCCCAACGACGCAGGATGGGTTGATGTTTATAAGCAAGGCGATATCAACGCGTTCAACGAGCACCAGTATCTGAATTGCGTAGCCAACGTCTACTTTTCCGGTTGGAAATTGCTCGGGGTAATCGAAAGTGAATTTTTAGCGGCTTTGCCCCATAGAGTCTTCCCGAAGCAGCAACTGGAAGTCGCGGTTATCGAAAACGAGGACGAATGGGGTGAAACTTATAAGACTGTCTCCCGCGAGGAAGCCGCCTTGGCTGCTCGCAAGATGATCCGTATGACACACATGTTTGCGCGACCGACGCGATGGCCATCACCTATAAAATGGCGCGACAAGCCAAAGATTTATTTCAACGGAAGCAGCGTGGGCTTTCTGCGACGACGGCACGCGGAACACTGCGGAATCGGAGCACTCACTCCGTTTCGCAAAATCTAGTTTTACGGCGTAAGGCCTTGAATTTGGTAGCGGGGGAGGGACTTGAACCCCCGACCTTGGGATTATGATTCCCCTGCTCTAACCAGCTGAGCTACCCCGCCACAAGGGTTCCCGGATATAGAAGCAGCCCCTCGCCGCGTCAAGCCGCGCGGCGGATCCAGCCGCCGCCCAGAACGCGTGCGCCGTCATAGAGGACGCAGGCCTGCCCAGGCGCCACGCCCAAGGCCGGCTCGTCGAGCAGCACCGTGCCGCCGCCGGCATCATCGAGCGTCAATGCGCCGTCGAGCGGCGCTTGCGCCGAACGCAGCTTGACGCTGACGCGCATGCTGTCCCCACCGCGCGCGCCGCCCAACCAATTGACGTCGCGCAAGGCGACGCGGCTTTGCCCGAGCGATGCGCGCGGGCCGACGATAACGCGGCGCGCCTCGGGCTCGAGGCGCAAGACGAAGAACGGCTCGGCCGCCGCGATGCCAAGACCCTTGCGCTGCCCGACGGTGAAATGCACCACGCCTCTATGCGTGCCCAGCACCCGCCCCGCCTCGTCGACGATCTCGCCGGGCTCGATCGCGCCGGGACGCAGCTTCGTCAAAAGATCGCCGTAAGAGCCCGTCGGCACGAAGCAGATATCCTGGCTGTCGGGCTTTTGCGCGACCGGCAGCGCAAAGCGCGCGGCGAGCACGCGCGTCTCGTCCTTGGTCAAAGCGCCCAAGGGAAAGCGCAAAAATCCGAGCTGCGCTTGCGTGGTGGCGAAGAGGAAATAGCTCTGATCGCGCGCGTCGTCATGCGCGCGGTGAAGCTCGGGGCCCGCCGCGCCCTCGATGCGCTGCGCGTAATGACCGGTCGCCAGCGCGTCGGCGCCCAAATCCTTGGCGGTCGCCAGGAGATCGCGGAATTTGACCGTGCGGTTGCAGGCAATGCAGGGGATAGGCGTCTCGCCGCGCAGATAAGTCTCGGCGAAATCGTCGATCACCTCTTTGCGGAAGCGCGATTCGTAATCGAGCACGTAATGCGGGATGCTGAGCCGCTCGGCGACGCGCGCGGCATCGTAAATGTCCTGACCGGCGCAGCACGCGCCTTTCTTCCCCGTTGCGGCGCCGTGATCGTAAAGCTGCAAGGTGACGCCCACCACCTCGCAGCCCGCCTCGACCAGCAGTGCGGCGGTGGTCGCGCTGTCGACGCCGCCCGACATGGCGACGACGACACGGCAATCCTTGGCGGGCTTCGGCAGATCGAAAGGATGGGCGCCCATCGAGCGCGCGGCTCAGACGTTCATCATGTTCCGCGTCGCCTGGGGCAGGCGCACGGTCAAGCCGTCGAGCTCCTCGGTCATGATGATCTGGCAGCCGAGCCGCGAGGTTTGCGTCAGGCCGAAGGCGAGATCGAGCATGTCTTCCTCGTCTTCGGTTGCGTCCTTCAACAGCTCGAACCAATCGGCATCGACGATGACGTGACAGGTCGAGCAGGCGAGCGAGCCCTCGCATGCGCCCTCGATATCGATGTCGTTGCGCTGCGCGATCTCGAGCACGGAAAGCCCGATCGGCGCTTCGACTTCGCGCCGCGTGCCGTTGCGCTCGATGAAGGTCATCTTCGCCATTCTTTTCTTGTCCCCATTCACTCCGTCTTGGGCGCGAGGTCTTCCGCCTGGAGCGCCGCTTCGAGCGCCGCATGCTCGATCGTGTCGGTGCCGTAATCGACGAGGTCGAGCACCGCGATCCCCGCCTCCTGCGCCGCGCGCGAGACCAGCGCCGTCTCGATCGGGGGCGCCGCGATCACCGCATGCGTCACCGGCCGCGCCAACTGCTTCTCGGCGCGGGCACGCAAGCCCAGCAGCAGCGCGGCCAAATCCGCCGCTTCGAGGAGGCGCTCGCCATCGCCGCCCGGCAAAATCTCGGCATTGCCGCCGAGCGCGATCGCGACCGCGCCGGTCTTGGCGCCGACCGCGATGCCGACCGCGGCGCCGGGCGCATTCGTGTCGAGCGGACCGCCCTCCGGCTCCTCGATCTGGAAGAGCTTCATCGGATCAGACGTGGAAGGACTCGCCGCAGCCGCAACGTCCCTTCTCGTTGGGATTGCGGAAGGTGAAGCCCGATTGCAGCTTGTCTTCGACGTAATCCATCTCGGTGCCGATGATGAACATCGACGCCTTGGGATCGATCAGGATGGTGACGCCCTTATCCTCGACCACCTCGTCGAACTTGCCCTTCTCGTCGGCATATTCGAGCGTGTAGGTGAGGCCCGAGCAGCCGCGCGAGCGCACGCCGACGCGGATGCCGGCCGAGGGCTTGCCGCGCTTGGCGAGCAGCGCCTGGATGCGCTTGGCCGCCTCGTCGGTGACGGTCATTGCCTGCTTGAGTGCCATCATGATCCCCGGTTGATACCACCCTTATGTGGTTCCGGCCAGGGCGGTTGTCACCCCTTCCGCCCCCAGCCGCTTGACCCCGGCGGTTAAGGTTTCCACCGCGTAATCAACCTCATCGGCAGTGGTAAACCGCCCCAAACCGATGCGCAGCGAGGCCGCGGCGAGATCGCCGGAAATCCCCAAGGCCCGGAGCACGAAAGAAGGCTCGATCTCCGCCGCGGTGCAGGCCGAGCCGGTCGAGACCGCGAGGCCGGGGCAGGCCTCCATCAGTGCCGGCGCCGGCACGCCCGGAAAGCTCAGATTGAGGCTTCCCGGCAGGCGATGCTCGGCATCGCCGTTGAGCCGCGTCTGCGGCAGGTTGCGCATGATGCCGGCAAGGAAACGCTGGCGCAGGCCGAGGAGGCGTTTCGCTTCTTCGCCCATCTCGGCTTGGGCCAAGGCCGCCGCCTCGCCGATCCCGACGCAGAGCGGCGTCGGCAAGGTGCCCGAGCGCAGGCCCCGCTCCTGCCCGCCGCCATCGATCAGCGGCGCGATCCGTGCCCGCGGCCGCCGCCGGACATAGAGTGCGCCAACGCCCTTGGGCCCGTAAATCTTGTGGCCGGAAATCGACATCAGGTCGATATTCATGGTCTCGACATCGACCGGCATCTTGCCGACCGCCTGCGCCGCGTCGGTGTGGAACATGACGCCGTGCTTGCGGCACAGCGCGCCGATCTCGGCCAAGGGCTGGATGACGCCGATCTCGTTATGCGCGGCCATCACCGAGACCAGCACCGTGCCCTTGTCGATCGCTTTCTCGAGCCGCTCGAGATCGACGAGGCCCGAGGGCTCGACCGGCAGATAGGTCGCGCGAAACCCTTCGGCCTCCATGGCGCGGCAGCTCTCGATCACGCATTTATGCTCGGTGACGAGCGTCACCACGTGATCCTTGCCGAATTGCCGGTGGAAGCGCAACGCGCCTTTGACCGCGAGATTGTTCGATTCGGTCGCGCCCGAGGTGAAGACGATCTCGCGCGGATCGGCCTTGACCAGCGCCGCGAGCTGCGCGCGCGCACGCTCGACCGCCGCTTCCGCCTCGCGGCCATAGGGATGCGTCACCGAATGCGGGTTGCCGAATTTCTCGGTGAACCAGGGCAGCATCGCCTCGAGGACGCGCGGATCGCAAGGCGTCGTCGCCTGATTGTCGAGATAGACCGGCGGCTGATTGGCGCGGCGGGCAATGGCAGCGGTCATGCGGCGCTCGCTTGACTGCGTGCGTAAAGCGCGGTCCAGGCCTCGATGAGATGATCGATATCGGCGGCCTCGGTGCTCCAGCCCAGCGTGATGCGGATCGCGCATTCGGCCTCTACGCGCGGCACGCCCATCGCATCCAGCACATGGCTGCGCGTGACCTTGCCGGCCGAGCAAGCCGCGCCCGCGCTCACCATCACGCCGCCGAGATCAAGCGCCATCACCTGCGTCGCCGCGGCGACGCCCGGCATCGCGATGCAAAGCGTGTTGGGCAAACGCACCGCCTCGACGCCGAAAATTTTCGCCGCGGGCGCGGCCGCCTGCAAAGCGTGCTGCGCCCGATCGCGCAGCGTCGCCACGCGCGGCATGACGCTCGCCTCAGCTGCCGCGAGCTTCGCCGCCGCGCCGAAGCCGACAATGCCGGGGAAATTCTCGGTACCGCCGCGCCGGCCGCGTTCCTGCCCGCCGCCCGCGACCAAAGGCTTCAGCGCGAGATCGTTCCGCGCGATCAGCGCGCCAATGCCCATCGGCCCGCCGATCTTATGCGCCGAGATCGTCATGAGATCGGCGCCGATGGCGCGGAAATCGACCACCGCCTTGCCCGGACCTTGCACGGCATCGCAGTGATAAACCGCGTGATGCGCATGAGCGATGCGCGCGATCTCCACTGCGGGCTGGATTACGCCAGTCTCGTTGTTGGCGAACATCACCGAAACCAGCGCCGGGCGCTTGTCTTCGGCCAGCAATGTCTCGAGCGCCGCGAGATCGATGACACCCGATGGCCTCACCGGAATGCGCGTTGCCTCGGGCACTGCCGCCAAGACCGAATCATGCTCGATCGCCGAGACCAACACGCGGCGCTCCGGAAAGCCTTTGAGCGCGAGATTATTCGCCTCGGTGCCGCCGCTGGTGAAGACGACATCCTCCGCCGCGGCATTGATAAGCGCCGCGACACTCTCGCGCGCCGCCTCGATCGCCTGGCGCGCGCGGCGCCCGAAGCGATGCACCGAGGAGGGATTGCCGCAGAGCGGCAGAGCGCGCGCGACCGCTTCGATCGCTTCCGCGCGCATCGGCGCGTTGGCGTTCCAATCGAGATAGGTTTCGCGCTTGCCGGTCATGACCCAGAACGAAAGACCGGAGCTATTGCGCCGCGACGGCGCCGCCCGCCTCATGCGCGAGCCCCTCGCGATGCAGCGCGCCGGCACGGCCCAGGACGCGCTGCTCGCACACATCGGCGAGCGTCACCGAGCTCAGATAGAGATGGATCTGATTGCCGAGCTCTTCCCAGAGATCATGCGTCAGGCAGCGGCTTTTATTGCTGGCGCAGCCCGTCGGCGCGCCCGGCGTGCAGCGGGTGGCGCGGATCGGCTCGTCGACCGCCAGGATGATGTCGGAAATGCGCGTTCCGGCCGCGCCATGCGCCAGGAGATAGCCGCCGCCCGGGCCGCGCACGCTCTTGACGAGGTTGGCGCTGCGCAGCTTGGCAAAAAGCTGCTCGAGATAGGAGAGCGAGATTTCCTGGCGCTCGGCGATCTCGGCGAGCGAGATCGGCTCGCCCGTGCCATGCTTGGCAAGATCGACCATGGCCATCACCGCGTAACGCCCTTTGGTGCTCAGCCTCACTCGTTGACGCTCCTTCTATCGGCCCCGAAGCCGCCGGGGATCGACGCCCCGAGGGCCTGTCTCTCGCGCTCTTCCTCGAGCGCCGCCAAACGCGCGCGCAGCCGCGCCACCTCGCCATGCAGTACGCTCAGCTGGCAGGCGATCGGATCGGGCGTGTCGTCGCAGGGCGTGCCGTAAGGCAGGAAGGGCGCCGCTGCTTCGGGCTTCGGCCGCTCGCCGATGATCTTCGCCGGGATGCCGGCGACGCTCACCCCCGCCGGCACTTCGCTCAACACCACCGCATTGGCGCCGATGCGCGCGCCGCGGCCGACGGTGAAGGCGCCGAGGACCTTGGCACCGGCGCCGATGATGACATTGTCGTCAAGCGTCGGATGGCGCTTGCCGCGCTGCAGCGAGGTGCCACCCAAGGTCACGCCTTGATAGAGCGTCACGTCGTCGCCGATCTCGGTGGTCTCGCCGATGACGACGCCGACGCCGTGATCGATGAACAGGCGCCGCCCGATCCTCGCGCCGGGATGGATCTCGATGCCGGTGATGCTGCGCGACACGGTCGAGAGCAATCGCGCCAGCACCAGCCAACCGCGCTGCCACAGCCAATGCGCCATGCGGTGCGCGACCACGGCGTGAAAGCCCGGATAGCACAGCGCGACCTCGAGCGACGAGCGCGCAGCCGGGTCGAGGCGCAAAACATTGGCAATGTCGTCGCGCAGGTTCTTGAATATCATGGAATTCACTATGCTATGATCGCTGGCCCGTTCCGATCCCCCGCCGCCCCCGGCCGACGGTGTGGGGGCAATATAGCTAGCCTGAGTAAAGTGATCAAGTATTGCTGGTGAATCATGCGTTATAAGGGGGAAGAATTCCCAGGTTTTTGCTCGGGTATTGACCGATGCCCGAGGTGATTTTCAACGGCCCGGCCGGGCGCATCGAGGGCCGCTACCAGCAGGCGAAAGAGGACAATGCGCCGATGGCGCTGCTGCTGCACCCGCACCCGCAGCATGGCGGCACGATGAACAACAAGGTGGTCTACACCCTGTTTCACGCCTTTGCGCGACGCGGCTTTTCCGTGCTGCGCTTCAATTTCCGCGGCGTCGGCCGCAGCCAGGGCTCGTTCGATCGCGGCGAGGGCGAGCTCGCCGATGCCGCCGCGGCGCTCGACTGGCTGCAGCTCAACAATGCCGGCGCGCGCGCCTGCTGGGTCGGAGGATTTTCCTTCGGCGCCTGGATCGGCATGCAGCTCCTGATGCGGCGGCCGGAGATCGCCGCCTTCGTCTCGATCGCCCCGCCCGCCAATATGTTCGATTTCAACTTCCTCGCGCCCTGCCCCGCCTCTGGCCTCATCGTCCAGGGCGATCGCGACCAGATCGTGCCGCTTGAGGCGATGCAGAAGCTGGTGCAGAAGCTGATGCATCAGCGCGACATCGCCATCGACTATCGCGTGATCCAAGGCGCCGACCATTTCTTCCAGAACCATCTGGAAGAGCTCGGCGCCGTGGTCGAGGATTACATCGCCAACGCCACGCCGCGCCGCGCCGCCGCCGGTTGACGGAGATCAATCCGCGAAGGGATCGTGCACCAGCACGGTGTCGTCACGCTCGGGGCTGGTCGAGAACAGCGCCACCGGCGCCTCGATCAGCTCTTCGATGCGGCGGATATACTTGATCGCGAGCGCCGGCAGCTGCGCCCAGGACCGCGCGCCGCGCGTGTTCTCGCTCCAACCCTCGATCGTCTCGTAGATCGGCTCGACCGCCGCCTGCTGCGCGGCGCCCGCGGGCAAGCGATCGAGAATCGCATTGCCGAGCCGATAGCCGGTGCAAACCTTGATCTCGGCGAACCCGTCGAGCACGTCGAGCTTGGTCAAGGCAATGCCATGGATGCCCGCGACCTTCACCGCTTGGCGCACCATCACCGCATCGAACCAGCCGCAGCGCCGCTTGCGTCCTGTGACGACGCCGAATTCCTTGCCGCGCTGTCCCAAGAGCTCGCCGGTCGCGTCGGTGAGCTCGGTCGGAAACGGGCCCGAGCCGACGCGCGTCGTATAGGCCTTGGTGATGCCGAGCACATAGCCGACCGCCCCCGGCCCCAGCCCCGCGCCCGAAGCCGCCTGGCCCGGATGGGTGTGCGAGGAAGTGACGAACGGATAAGTACCGTGATCGACGTCGAGCATGATGCCTTGCGCGCCCTCGAAAAGGACGCGCCGCCCGGCGCGCTTCGCCTCGTCCAAGAGCCGCCACACCGGCTCGGCAAAAGGCAGAACCTTGGGTGCGATCTCGATGAGCGAGGCGAGCAAGGGCGCGCGCTCGATCTCGGGAGCGCCGAGGCCACGCAGCAGCGCGTTGTGATGCAGCAGGAGATGATCGAGCTTCTCGGGGAGGCTGTCGGGATCGGCGAGATCGCAGACGCGGATCGCGCGCCGCCCGACCTTATCCTCATAGGCGGGGCCGATGCCGCGGCCGGTGGTGCCGATCTTGGCGGCGCCGCGCGCCTCCTCGCGCGCGCGGTCGATCTGGCCATGCGAGGGCAGGATCAGCGTCGCGTTCTCGGCGAGCTTCAGATTGTCCGGCGAGACGGTGACGCCTTTCTGGCGGATGGCGTCGATCTCTTTGAGCAGCGCCCAGGGATCGACCACGACGCCGCTGCCGATGATCGAGAGCTTGCCGGGCCGCACGATGCCCGAGGGCAAGAGGCTCAAGCGGAACTCGACGCCGTCGATGACGAGCGTATGGCCGGCATTGTGCCCGCCCTGGAAGCGCACCACGACATCGGCGCGCTGCGACAGCCAATCGACGATCTTGCCCTTGCCTTCATCGCCCCATTGGGCGCCGATCACCGCGACATTGGCCATCGATATCGATCTCCTTTCCGAGCCGCAGCCTAGCATAGGCGCGGCGCGAATGCCGCGTCCGGCCAATCACCAAAGACAACTGCGTTAACCGAGTGTGACGATCTTTTCGCCCGCGAGAACATGGCTGCAACCGAGCCGGCGCGCTTCGCCCTCGACATTCTTCAGCGGGGCAAGCCCCGCCACCGTCACATAGCCCTCCTTGCGCCAGCGCGCGGCCGCAGCCGCATCGCTCCCCGCCGGAACGTAAAGCCGCGGCGCCGCGCGATGGGGCGGCAAGGCCTCGAGCACCGTGTCGGTATAGAGGGTGAAGCCGGTCGCGTCCTCGCCGCTCCCCTCGCCATTCGCGCCGCCGGTGCGATAGCGCCCGCCCCGTCCCAGCTCGCTGCCGACGCCGCGCGCGAAAAACGAGAAGCTGACGCCGGTGTGATATTCGAAGCCGCGATTTTCCACGGGATCGATGGTGATCGCGACGCGCGGCAAGGTCTGCGCCAAATGCTTGACGACGGCGACGAGGCGCGCGCGCTCGGCCGCCGCGTCTTTCGGAAGATCGAGCTTTGCGAGCGCCTCGAGCGCGCTCTTGGCCGGGCCGGTCGCGGCGAGAAGCTTGGTTAGGATCGCGGCGGCCTTGCCGGCCGAGGCCGCGACCGCCGCCGCATCCTTGTGATCGAGCGCGCGCCGCAGCGCCGCGCGCTTCTCCTCATCGAGCGCGGCGGCGCGGGCGAGCGCCGGCACGAGCGTCGGCAAGGTCAGGTCGATCGAGAGACCCTCAACGCCGAGCCCGGTCAAGGCCTCGGCCGCGACCGAGACGGCCTCGATATCGGCGGCGGTCTCGGCGCTGCCGATGAGCTCGGCACCGACCTGGCCGAGCTGGCGCTCGGGCCGGATTTCGCTGCCGCGCACGCGCAGCACCTGGCCGGCATAGCAAAGGCGCAGCGGCCGCGGCGCATGCGCGAGCCGCGCCGCGGCGATGCGCGCGACTTGCGGGGTCATGTCGGCGCGCAACCCGATCATCCGCTGCGAGATCGGGTCCATCAGGCGGAAAGTCTCGTGCGCCATGGCGGCGCCGGCGCCCGAGAGCAGATTTTCCTCGAACTCCATCAGCGGCGGCTGCACATGCTCATAGCCGTGGCTGGCCAGCACCGCGACGAGGCGCGCGACCACGCCCGCCTCGGCCTCGGCGGCGGGCGGCAGCAGATCGCGCAAGCCTTGCGGCAAGAGCGCGCGATGCGGGGTCTCGTTCATGGCGCCGGGATAGCGGTTTTGCCGGGGGGCGGCAAACGAAAAACCCGCCCCGGGTCAGCGCGGCCCGCGCCCCGAGCGCAACGCCGCGGCCAGCCGCGCGGTCTCGCGCGCGGCGCGCGCAGCGGGAATATTGGCGAAACCGATGAGGAGGCCCGGGCGCGGGCGCGCGCGGATCGACCAGGGCGAGAGCGCCACGGGGCCGAGGCCCTCGGCCGCCGCGCGCTCGACGAGCGCCGCATCGTCGCTCCCCCAAGGCAAGTGCGCGAGCAAATGCATGCCGCTTTCCTGGAGGCCGATCTCCCAGGCGGAGCCGAATTCCGCGCCAAGAGCCTCGACCAGCGCCGCCCGGCGCTCGGCATAGATGCGCCGCATGCGCCGGATGTGGCGCGCGAAATGGCCCTCGGCGAGAAACGCGGCAACCGCGCGCTGGGCCGTCAGCGACTGGCTCGGAACGAGGAGGCTCGCGACGCGGCGCAAGCGATCCGCCAGCGCCGCCGGCGCGACAACATAGCCGAGCCGCAGGCTCGGCATCAGCACCTTGCTGAAAGTTCCGACATAAAGCACGCGATCGCCGCGATCGAGGCTTTTGAGCGCCGGAACCGGCCGGCCGCGAAACTGGAACTCGCCATAGTAATCGTCCTCGATGATCCAGCCTTGGCTTTCGCTCGCCCAGCCGAGCAGCGCGAGGCGCCGCGACAGCGACAGCGGCATGCCGAGCGGCGCGTGGTGCGAGGCCGTCACCACCGCAAAGCGCGCCTCGGGCGCGGCGGCGATGCCGCGCGTAACGATAAGCCCCTCCGCATCGACCGGCACGGGGACGAGGCTTGCGCCGGCGAGCTTCAGCGCGTCGCGGCCGCGCGGATAGCCCGGATCCTCGAACCAGGCCGCGTCGCCCGGGCGCAGCAGCGCGCGGGTGATGAGATCGAGCGCGCCGGTATAGCCGGCGGTGATGAACACCTGGCCCCGCGCACAATCAACGCCGCGCGCGACGGCGAGATAGCTCATGATCGCCTCGCGCAGCGCCGGATCGCCCGCTGGATCCGGATAGGCCATCATCGACGGCGCGAGGCCGCGCGCGTGCCGCGCCAGAAGCCGCGTCCAGAGATCGCGCGGAAACGCATCGAGCGCCGGCATCCCGACCTGGAAGGGCCGCGGCGGCAGGCCCCAGGGCGCAAGGCCGACCGCGTCGCGCGGCGCGCCGCGCTTGCGTGCCCCCGCCCCGGCTTCGCGCCGCTTCGGCGCGGCCTCGCGCGCGCCGGGGCCGAAGCCGAGATTGACGCGCGTCCCGGCAGCGCCCTCGGCGCGGATATAGCCCTCGCCCGCCAGCCAATCATAAGCCGCACGCACCGTGCCGCGCGCGACGCCAAGCTCGCTCGCCAGCGCATTCCACGATGGCAGCCGCGCGCCCGCCGGCAAGGCACCGCTCAAAATCGCGCCGCGGATGCGGCCATAGATCTGGCGATAGATCGGCGCGGGCGAGCGCGGATCGAGGGCAATGCGCATCGGGGTCGCGGCGAGCGCGGGCATGGTACAGGAGTTTTGCGCAAATTTGGTGCTGGCGTCTATCCCATCGTGGGACCAGCTTTCCTGCATCGGTGGCAATCCCCGGCAAGGAGGTTAGAGATGGAAGAACGCTTCAATCCCTTCAAGGCGGCGCCCGGCGCCTATAAGGCAATGTCGGCGCTGCAGGCTTATGTCAGCGGCAGCGAGGTTGAAACCTCGATTCGCCATCTGGTGGCGCTGCGCGCTTCGCAAATCAATGGCTGCGCCTTCTGCCTTGCGATGCATGCGCGCGAAGCGCGCGAGCATGGCGAGAGCGACGATCGCATCCATCTGCTCAATGCCTGGCGTGAGGCAGGGGTGTTCACCCCGCGCGAGCGCGCGGCCCTCGCCTGGACCGAGGCGCTGACGCTCGTGGCCGAGGGCCACGTGCCCGACGTGGTCTATGACGAGGCGCGGGCGCAGTTCAGCGAGAAGGAGCTGGCCGATCTGGCCATGGCCGTGGTGGTGATCAATGGCTGGAACCGGATCATGGTCGCGTTCCGCCAGCCGCCCGAGACGGCAAAAGCACGGACCGGGCAAGCGGCTGAGTAAGCGGGCCGCAGCGTGTTTTGCTGCGGCTCGTCACTCCGGCACGCGCGATGAGCAATTTCGGGTAAACCGGCGCCGAATTCGTTGCGGCATCGCCCGCTGCCGGCGCCGCCCTTCTCTTGACCCAAAGCTGCGCCTTTTTCTTTTCTCTATTCAGTCTCCGGCAGCGGGTTTAAATTGCGCGCGTAAGCGCAATGCTACGCAGTTCGGAACAGCCCATCCTCATCGCTGGCGGCGGCCCGGTCGGTGTCATCGCGGCGCTTGCGCTGGCCCGTCAGGGCCTGGCGGTGCATGTATTCGAGGCCGAGAACAAGGTCAACGACGCGCCGCGAGCGGCGACGACGCATGCCGCCACGCTGGAGATGCTGGAAGAACTCGGCCTCGCCGAAGAGGTCATTCGCCGCGGATTGATCGAACCGCTATTCCGAACATGGGACCGGTCGACCGGAAAGCTGGTCGCGGAATTCGACTTTGGCAATCTCAAGAACGACACGCGCTATCCTTACGCCGTTCAATGCGAGCAGCACAAGCTCGCCAACTTGGCGATTGAGAGACTTCGCGAGCTTCCGCACGCGACCGTCGAATTCTCGGCGCGCGTAACCTCGGTTTCCCAATCGAGCGACGCGGTCGAAATTACGGTTCAAACGAAAGCCGGCACGCGGACAGTGAAAGGCGTTTATCTCATCGGCGCCGACGGCGGCCGCTCGACCGTGCGCAAATCGCTCGACATCGATTTCGAGGGCTACACGCATCCCGAGCGGTTCCTTATCCTGACCACGCGCTTCGATATCGGCACCAAGTTTCCGGGCTGCACACGCAACTACCTGTCTGATCCCCAAGACTGGTGCGCTCTTTTCAAGGTTGCGGGCGATGACGGCAAGGGGCTGTGGCGGGTGCTGTCATCGACCAGGCTCGATCAAGCGGAGGCGGAACTTTTTGACGACGGGGCAGTCGAACGGCGGCTCCAAGGATTCATCCCGAAGGACGGCCGCTACGACGTTGTTCACCGCAATCTCTACAATGTCCACCAACGGGTGGCGGCTCGTTTTTGCAAAGGGCGGGTGTTTCTCGCCGGCGACGCCGCCCACGTCAATAATCCGCTTGGCGGGCTTGGCCTCAACTTCGGTATCCATGATGCGATCGAACTGACGAGATTGCTGGGTCGTGTCCTTCGCCGCGAAGCAGCAGCAGATAGTCTTGATTCATACGACCGATACCGCCGGCCCTTGAACATCGAATTCGTTCAGCAGCAGACCATTGCAAACAAGCAGCGCATGGAGGAGAAGGATCCAGCCGCTCGTGCGCGAAATTTCGAGCAACTCGCAGCCATTGCCGCCGACCCGGCCGCGCATCGCGCCTATCTGTTGCGCGCCTCGCTGATCGACAGCGTCAGAAAGCGCGCGGCGGTCACATAGGGAGGCGCCACCGACCTGCCTAAAACCGCAGCTGCCGCACCTGCACCACATTGGGCAGCGCACAGACATGGGCGAGCACGGCCTCATCGAGCGCCTGATCGACCTGGACGAGGCAGATCGCGTCGTGCCCGGCGGCTTTGCGGCCCAAATGGAAGGTCGCGATGTTGATCCCGGCCTCGCCGAGGGTGCGCCCGAGGCTGCCGATGAAGCCCGGTTTGTCGAGATTGCGCACGAACAGCATGGTCGGCCCGAGCTCCGCCTCCATCGGGATTTCCTCGATCTCGACGATGCGCGGCTTGTCGCCGCCGAAGAGCGTACCCGACACGCTCCGCTGCTTGTTGCCGGCGGAGACGGTCAAGCGGATCAGCGTGTGATAGTCGGAATCATTGGTGCTGCGCGTCTCGCTGATGGTGATGTTGCGCTCTTTGCACACGACCGGCACATTGACCATGTTGACGGTCTGGAGCTGCGGGCGCAGCAGCGCGGTCAAGGCGATCGCCGTCAGCGGCTTGACGTTCAGCTCGGCGGCGTGGCCGGAATAGGCGATCTCAACGCTCGAGAGCCCGACATCGGTGAGCTGGCCGGCAAAGCTGCCGAGCTCGTCGGCGAGCTTTAGATAAGGCTTCAGCCGCGCCGCATCCTCGGCCGAGAGCGAGGGCATGTTGAGCGCGTTGACGACGGCGCCGGTCATCAGATAATCGGCCATCTGCTCGGCGATCTGCAGCGCCACATTTTCTTGCGCCTCGCTGGTCGAGGCGCCGAGATGCGGCGTCGCGATGAGGCGCGGATGGCCGAAGAGAATATTCTCCTTGGCCGGCTCGACCGGGAAGACATCGATCGCCGCGCCAGCGACCTGGCCGTCATCGAGCGCGGCTTTGAGATCGGCTTCGACGATGAGCCCGCCGCGCGCGCAATTGATGATGCGCACGCCCTTCTTCATCTTGGCGATCGCCTTGGCATCGATGATGTTCCTGGTCGCGTCGGTCAGCGGCGTGTGGAGGGTGATGAAATCGGCGCGCGCGAAGAGATCGTCGAGCTCGACCTTCTCGACGCCGAGCGCGACCGCGCGCTCGGGCGTCAGGAACGGATCATAGGCGACGACCTTCATCTTGAGGCCGAGCGCGCGGTCGGCGACGATCGAGCCGACATTGCCGCAGCCGATGATGCCGAGCGTCTTGGCGGTCAGCTCGACGCCCATGAAGCGCGATTTCTCCCACTTCCCGGCCTGGGTCGAGCGGTCGGCAGCCGGCAGCTCGCGCGCCAGCGCCATCATCAGCGCGATCGCGTGCTCGGCGGTGGTGATCGAATTGCCATAGGGCGTGTTCATGACGACGATGCCGCGCTGCGTCGCGGCCGGAACGTCGATATTGTCGACGCCGATGCCGGCGCGGCCGATGACCTTCAGATTCTTCGCGGCCTCGAGCACCTGCTTCGTCACCTTCGTCGCCGAGCGCACCGCAAGCCCGTCGAAGCGCGCGATCTCGCGTTTCAGATCGTCCGGTGTGAGCTTGGTGTTGACCTCGACCTCGACGCCCCGCTCTTTGAAAATTTCGACGGCGCGCGGGCTCAGCTCGTCGGAAATCAAGACTCTCGGCATGGCTCAGTGACTCATTTGTTCGGGCGTCGTGCCGTCAGAACCCGTGGATGCCCGGAACAAATCCGGGCATGACGCTTAAAGAGCGTCGTCATGGCCGGGCTTGGCCCGGCCATCCACGCATCCTTGCGGCACGCGCGGTTGCATGAAAAAACTCTGGAACGCCGCTAGGCGGCGACGGTGGCGGCGGCTTCGGCGAAGGCCCAATCGAGCCAGGGCAGAAGCGCTTCGACATCGGCGCGCTCGATCGTGGCGCCGCACCAGATCCGAAGACCCGGCACCGCGTCGCGATGACCCGCGATGTCGTAAGCGACACCCTCGGCGTCGAGCAGCGCCTCGATCTTCTTGACGCGCGCCCATTGCTCGTCCTTCGACAAGCGGTCGAAGCCGTCGGCGACGATTTTGAGGCACACCGAGGTGCAGGAGCGGATTTTCGGATCGGCGACCAGGAAATCGACCCAAGGCGTGCGCTCGACCCAAGCCGCGATCGCCGCGAGATTGCCTTCGCAGCGCGCCTTCAAGGCGGGCAAACCGCCGATCGACTCGGCCCATTTGAGGCTGTCGATCGCGTCTTCGAGCGCCAGCATCGACGGCGTGTTGATGGTCTCTTCCTTGAAGATGCCCTCGCTGAACTTGCCTTTGCTGGTGAGGCGGAAGATTTTCGGCAAGGGCCAGGGCGGCGTGTAACTCTCGAGCCGCTCGATGGCGCGCGGGGAGAGTGCGAGCATGCCATGCGCCGCCTCGCCGCCCAGCACCTTCTGCCACGACCAGGTGACGACATCGAGCTTGTCCCAAGGCAGATCCATCGCGAAGACGCCCGAGGTCGCGTCGCAGATCATCAGCCCCTTGCGGTCGGGCTTGATCCAATTGCCGTTCGGCATGCGCGCGCCCGAGGTGGTGCCGTTCCAGGTGAACACCACGTCGCGGTCGCAATCGACTTTGCTCAGATCGGGGATCTCGCCATAGGGCGCGCGCATCACGCGCAAATCCTTGATCTTCAGCTGCTTCTCGATATCGGTGACCCAGCCTTCGCCGAAATTCTCCCAGGTGAGCGCATCGACGCCGCGCGCGCCGAGGAGCGACCACAGCACCATCTCGACCGCGCCCGTGTCGGACGCCGGCACGATGCCGAGGCGATAATCCTTGGGGATGCCGAGAAGTGTGCGGGAGCGATCGACCGCGTCTTTCAGCCGGGCTTTGCCCGGCTTCGAGCGGTGAGAGCGGCCGAGGAGGGCCTTCTCAAGAGCGGCGAGAGAGTAACCGGGGCGTTTGGCGCAAGGGCCGGAGGAAAAATTCGGGCAGGCAGGCCGGCGGGTCGGCTTCATGAAAGCTATTCCTTCCAGAATAGATGCGCCCCGTTGGGGGGGCGTGTCCCGCCGCGGAAACTATGCGAGTGCCGTGGCTGCGTCAACAGTGCGCTTGCGCGGCAACATGTCTCAGTTCTCGTTAACGCGTGCGCAAGGATCGCACCAAGCCCATCAGGCTGATCGCCGCCCACGCGACTTCGATGACGGCGGCTGGCCAGTTCCACTGCGTCGCGAGCGAGAGGAGGATAAGGCATGAGCCGACGAGATTGGCGAGCGGAAAGCGCCAATCGGCGGCGCTGAGCCAGCGCTGCTGAATGGCGAAATAGGCGGCGAGCAGCAACGCGGCGCCGAAAAGCCCCGCAATGGTCGGCACATCCCAGATCATCACGGCTCGGAACCCTCGCCATTGCCATGCACTCGCGCGCGGGCGCTTTTGACGAGGCCGAGGACGCTGATCGCCGCCCAGCAGAAATTGATCACGAAGGAGGGCAGGTTCCAGCGATCGAGCAGCGAGACGAGGAGAAGCGAGGAGCCGAGAAGATTGGCGGCGGAGAAGCGCCAATCCGCGGCATCGAGCCAGCCGCGCTGATTGGCAAAAAAAACGGCGAGCACCAGCGCCACGCCGATAAAGCCGATGCCGGCATAGAGCGCCGCGCCCATCGCGAACTCCCTTGGCGATGCGCGGCGGACGGGCTTAGTGCGGCGCCGTGCCGCCGACCGGAAAGCCGAACGTGTAGGAGAGACCGAGGAACCAGCTTCCCTGATCGGAGGTCTTCACGCAAGTTTGGCCGGAGGCGCAAAACGCGGCCTGGAAGCTGGAGTCGCCGAAAATATAGCCGCCCGAGAGTTTGAGCTTCTGCGCGTCGGGCGGGAGAAATTCGAAGAGCGGCGCGCGCTGCATGATCGCGGCGTTGAGGAAGGGCCGCACCATCACGCCGGAATGCTCGTCGGTCTGCGTCGTCGCGGCATTGGCGAGGGTGGCGGTCTCTTTGATGTTGTTGATCCAGATTCCGGTGCCGAGGCTCGCGCTGGTGCCGTCGGTCACCGGCACGCCCATGAAGAAGCGCGGCATGATCACCGGCCACATATTGGTTTGCCCGAGCTTCAGCGTATAGCCGCCGCTGGTGCCCGCCGAGGCGACGGAATCGCCGCTGGCCGGCGCGCCGATGAAGAGCGAGCCGCCAAAGCGCGGGCCCAAGGGCAGCGCGTCGAGCGGCGCCGAGGTCCAGGAGCCGACAATGCCGGGAATGATGCGCGCCGAAGAATTGGTGACGCTTCCCGTTCCAGCAAGCGAGCCGCTCGCGGTCGACTGCAAGCTCGGGAACTCGACGAGCATCTCGGGCCCCAGCGCCACCTGCGAGCCCGAGAGCGGTGAGGCAGCCCGGGGATCGCGCGTCTCGCCCGAAACCAGCGGGGCATTGGAGGGCGGCGTTGTCTGCGCAACCAGCTTGGGCGATGGCGCAGGCGGCTGCGCATTCGATGCGATCTGATAGGCGACCTCGTCATTGGCGGACTGCGCGGGCGCCGCGGCGGAGTTCTTGGCAGCGCGCGGCTGGGCGCTGCTTGCCGGCGGCGCGGCGGGCACGGCAGCCGCGGCTTGCGGCGGCGTCGCTGCCGGCGGCGCAGCGGCGGGCGCATCGATCGAAGCGGGAAAGTCAGAGCGGCTTTCCGCCATGGCGGCCGCCGAGCTCGACCCATCGGCGGCGGCATCCGCTGCCGGCGCGCTCGCCGGCTTCTTCACCGGCGCGGGGATCGCGGCCCTGACCGAATAGGTGCCGCTCTTGGGCGTGGCAGGCGGCGGCGCGGCCGCGGCGAGGGGTGCGGGTGCCGCTTCGGCGGGCGCGGGAGCGGCCGGCGCCAGCACACGGCCTTCGACCGCGGCCACCGAGGCCGGCCGCCTCTGGTCCGAGGCTTGGGCAAGGTCTTGGGCTCGTGCCGGCTGGGTTTGCGTTGGCGCGGCGGGCGGTGCGTCTTCAGCCGCTACCGCTTGATCGGGTGCCGGCGATGCGGCTGGCGCTGCCGCGCCGGTCGGCAGCGGCGCCGCCGTCACCTGGACCTGCCCAGGCTCGGCGGCTGACGCTTGAGCGTTGCTCGCGACCGGCGCGGGATCGAGCGACGCCGTATTTATGGCGGGCGCGACCGGCGCGCTCGTGCTTGCAACATCGGCGGGCGGTAAGTTCGCGGAGGCCGAATTGTCCGGCAGTGCGGCGGGCGTCACCGAGGAGGTCTCGATGAAGGCCGATTGCAAATCGTCGCCGGCAAAATCGAACAGCAGCAAGCCGGCGGCGAGCGCCAAGACCAAAACCAAACAGGAGAGCTTCAAAAGCCGCAGACGCATCGAACGATTCCCACCCGCATCGGAGCGCCTGCGCGACGCTACACCACGCTCCGGCGACAAATCGCCATGCGACTCGGCTTTTGTCCAGCACGACTCGACAGGAGCGCGCGATTCGCGGCATTTCGCGCGTTTGCAGCGGCGGACGCCCCGCCGCCGCGCCGCATTTCAGGAAAATTCGCGGCGAGTCGCGTCGGCTTTCTCGCGAGTCGCGCGCGACCTGCCGCTATTTGACGTATTGATTGTCGATGATCGACTTGTAGTCGCGGAATTTTTCCTCCGGCTTGATGAAGCCGGCGGCGGCATTGAGATTGTCGCCATTCGCCAAATCCTCGACCGTCGTGACCGGTTTCGCGTCGGTCATCGCCCGCACGGTCTGATACGCGGCTTCGAGCACCTTGTCGCTATAGGTGCCGAAATGCGCCTTCATCGCCTTGAGCGAGGTCTGAGGGTCGTTGCGGATGATCTGCGTCGCCTCGAAGATGCCATGCACCATCTTGGTGCAGATATCCTGGTGCGCGGGGCAGAAATCCGAGCGCGCCAGCAGCAGCGCCGCCGAGACCGGCGAATATTCCTTGGGCTCGCCGATGCGGGAATCCGACACCAGTACGCCGCTGCCGTCGAGCAGCACCTCCTCGATGAAGGGCGGGCTGTTGGAGAAGCCGTCGATCTTCTTGGCCGCGAAGGCCGCCATGAATTCCGGCGGCTGCATCGCCGCCGTCGTCACGTCGTTGGGCGCCATGCCGGCATCCTTGGCGACCACCTTCAGGATGATATCGGGAATGGCGCCGGCGGCGCCGATCGCGAAGATATGACCCTTGAGGATCTTGCCGCGAACCGAGAGCGGCGCCTTGGGATCGAAATGCGCCGCATCGGCGACCTCCTTGCGCACCACGATCGACTGGCCCGACTGGTTGATGGCGGTCAAGAGCGCCGTCAGCTTCTGGCCCCGCACATTGGCGCGAACGATCGACGGCCCCGAGGACATGGAGAAGTCCGCCGAGCCCGAGATAACCGCGTTCATCGAGCCGATGCCGTTGATGTAGAGAACTTTGACGTCCAATCCCTGCTTCTGCCACAGATGCTCGTCATTCGCGATGTATTGCGAGAGGAACAGCATGTTGCGGCCGGGAATGGCGAGCTTGGCTTCCTGCTGCGCCTGAACCGGCATGGAAACGAGCGTCGCGGCGATGCCGAGCGCCGCCGCAGAAGCCGCGCGCAGCCCGCGGTGATAGGCCTTTGTCATTCTTTCCTCCCCGCGATCCCCCTGATACGGAGTCGCCATGACGCCTTAACGACGCGCCGCCAGTTTCGCCGTTCCGCCGGTGAGGGTCAATTGAAACGCGGCGAGCCGCGTTCAGCGCTCGAGCGCCCAGGAATGGTTGAGCGGGCCATGGCCCCGCCCGAGTCCGGGCGCGGAGCGGATCGCCTCTTGGACGAAGCGATGCGCGCGCTCGACCGCCGGCCGCAGCGCCAGCCCCTGCGCCAGGCCCGCCGCGATCGCCGAGGCAAGGGTGCAGCCCGTGCCATGGGTGCTGCGCGTCTCGATGCGCGGCGCCTCAAGGACGAAACTTTCGCCCGCTTGGGTGACGACGAGATCGCGCACCGTCGCGCCGGCGATATGCCCGCCCTTCACCATCGCCGCCTTGGCGCCCGCGCGCAGCAGCGCCTCGGCGGCGCGGCGCATGTCGTCGAGATCGGCAACCCGGCCGCCGGTCAGAGCCTCGGCCTCGGGCGCGTTGGGGGTGACGATGATGGCACGGGCGATGAAACGCCGCTCCAGCGCATCAAGGGCGCGGGTATCGAGGAGACGCGCGCCGGTCGAGGCGACCATCACCGGATCGACCACCAGCGGCACCGCGGGCGCGCCGCGCTCGATCGCGTCCGCCGCCGCCTCGATCACGCCGTGATCGAGCAGCATCCCCGTCTTGATGCAATCGGCGCCGATATCGCCGAGCACCGAGGCGATCTGCTGTTTCACGAAATCGGGGGCAACGGGAAGGATGCCTTGAACGCCCTCGGTGTTCTGGGCGGTGAGCGCGGTGATGGCGGTCGCCGCATAGGCGCCGAGCGCGGTCACGGTCTTGATATCCGCCTGGATGCCGGCGCCGCCGCCCGAATCCGAGCCGGCGATGATCAGCACGCGGCCTTTCATTCAGCCGCGCTTTCCTCCGCGAGCCCGGCGACGGCCGCGGCGATCTCCTCGATGACGGCAAGGACGAGCGCTTCGTCCTCGCCCTCGGCCATGATGCGCAGCAGTGGCTCGGTGCCGGATTTGCGCACCAGGAGCCGCCCGCCGCTGCCGAGGCGCCGCTCGCCGGCGCCGATCGCCGCCTTCACCGGCGCCGCTTCCATCGCCG
>Ga0070679_100001460_pt1 | contig 20936 bp, 18 predicted proteins | sample KBSC63BmetaG_FD_65652 | JGI IMG/M metagenome (GOLD analysis project Ga0070679, IMG submission 65652) | Corn rhizosphere microbial communities from Kellogg Biological Station, Michigan, USA - KBS C6-3B metaG | ecosystem: Host-associated > Plants > Roots > Rhizosphere | place: USA: Michigan... | reverse complement strand
CCCATTTCCCCGCGGAGGAGTGTCCGATCGATTCGGTGCTTCGGCAAAATCTGCCCGTCAACAATCTCTCGGACACGTTCTTCCGAAAGGACGGAAGCAGCTTTGTGACGGAGATGTCTGCGCAACCGATCTCCTCCGGCGGAGAGGTTCTGGGAGTCGTCGTCACCTTCCGCGATGTAACGGAGGTTAAGCAGCAGCAGGAAGACCTGCGCAAGGCCTATGAACTGGCCGAGCAACGGACGGCAGAGTTGAACGCCGTCATCGAGAGCATGCCGCATGGCGTATATATCGCCTCGCTCGATGGTAGCGTACGCAGCAACCTCTGGGCACGAAAGATGAGTGGAGAGCAGTTCCCATCCGAGTTGAAGACGCTGGCTGGTGCACTGGCAGGCAAGTCTTCGACGGAGACGGTGCGGACGCCAGGCCGGTGGATTCGCAGTGTAGCCGCGCCAATCATTCAGGGCGGCAGGATTACCGGTGGGGTCGCCGTAAATACGGATGTGACTCAGGCTCAATTACAGGATGAAGCGCTGCGGAAGTCGGAAAAGCTGGCGGCGGTGGGGCAACTGGCGTCATCTATCGCGCATGAGATCAACAATCCGCTGGAGTCGATTACCAACCTGCTGTATCTGGTGCAGAAGTCGGACTCGATGGATGAGGTCAAGGAATATGCGCGGATCGCGCAGGACGAATTGGCTCGGGTGACGGAGATTACGCTGCAGACACTGCGTTTTCATCGTCAGCAGAGTAAGCCGGTGGAAATTGATCTGGCTGACCTGATGCGTACGGTGATGGCTCTGTATACGGGGCGGCTGCTGGTGCGCAGCCTCAGTGTTGAGATGAAGCTAGTCAACTCGCCGTTGGTGATGGGCTTGGAGGGCGAGATTCGTCAGGTGGTCAATAATCTGATACGAAATGCGTTGGATGTCATGAGCGAGGGAGGAGGGCGGCTATTAATCCGGCTGCATCCGCAGACTAACTGGACGGATGGCCGCAATGGAGTCCGGCTGACAGTGGGTGATACGGGCGAGGGAATCAGCCTCGATATCATGGAGCACCTGTTTGAGCCGTTTCAGACGACAAAAGAGTTGATGGGGACGGGACTCGGGCTATGGGTGAGCAAAGGGATCGTCGAAAAGCATGAAGGGACGATTCGGACAAGGACGCGGCGGGGGAAGCGGCATGGGACTGTATTTTCAGTATGGCTGCCGGTCGAAGGCGGAATCAGTCTGATTGCTGGGGAAGGTTGAGGGCGATGCGGGGGCCCGCGATTGTGTTGGACCGGCGGCGAACGACGTGGGGAGTAATCAGCAGAACCAGTTCACTGGAATCGGTCTCCGCGACTTTGTCGGCAGCGGCGGTCTGAAAGCCGGGCAACTCCCCGAGTCCGGGGATGCCGCTCACGGCGGCAGACTCCGATTTAGTGAGCGTGCTGACCAGCAGGGCGGTGGTGCCGTTGTCTACGGTAATGTCGGAGACGAACTGCCGGCTGTTAAGAATAGGGATATTGTTGAGTGCGGTTCCGGCCAGCGCCTCGATCTTGAGGTCGATATGCATGCTTACTGCGCCGGACTTCTGGATCGTCGGCGTGGCGTTGAGAGTGAGTCCGAGATCTTCGTACTGAATCTGGGGAATGGTGACTCCGGTGGAGTTGCCGCCCAGTTGGGAGAGCAGGCTCGAAGCGCTGACGCCATTAATATTGACGCCGGCCAGCGCGGATGAATTTGCCACCGCGCCGGTGCTGTAGGTGGATGTTGTGATGGGGTAACGGGTGCCGACCCGGAAGTTGGCGGTCTGGCGATCTCCGACGCGAACCTGGATGTCGTCAAGCGCGCGGCTGTTACTGGAGTTGAGGGCGAGATTGAAGGTGGGGAAGACATTCGAGGTAACGCCCGTCTGGGTGAGACCGCCGCCGAAGAAGCCGACGGTCGAGGATAACAGTGAGCTTTTAACCAGCCCGGAGCCGATGAGGGCAAGGGCGATGTCGATATTACTTGCGCCCGCCGGAACCAGACCTTCGGCAATCGCCTGGTTGACCAGATCCTGGTTCTGGTTGACGATCTTGGCGGCCTCACCGGAGACGCTATAGAGCCCCACCTGCTGGGGAAGCTGGGTTCCGATATTGCGCTGACGACGCTTGTCGACGGAGTAGAGTTTGAGCTGGATCATCACCTGGCTGGTGCCGTCCAGCAGATCGGCCAGGGTGAGATTGACGGCCTTCAGCGTGTCTTCGGGAGCTCGAAGAACGAGGTTGCCCAGCCCTTTTTCGATTGATAGTTGCTTGATATCAAATACATTGCGGACGACATTGCCGAGTTCGTTCATCTCCTGCGGAGTCATACCGGGAATGCTGATCGTCTCTTGCAACTGACGCTCGAGGCGCTGCCGGTTTTCTGGCGTATCGCTGGCGATGATGACGCCGGTGGAGTCGAGCGGGACGGCAAACAGTCCCCCCATCTGGAGCAGGATAGGCACCGCGCGCGCATACTGAACGTCTTCCAGGTCGAAGCGGAGATTCTGATGCCCGACAGAGTCGTCGAAGACGGCGCGAATGCCGTAGCTGGAGAGAACCTGACGAACGGTGGCCTGAATGTCGGAGCGAATGTGAAAGGTCTGTGTGCTGGAGTTAGGAAGCAGCATCACGGGTCCGGCAATGGAGGGGCCTTCTTCGAGCCAGGCCTCGGCCTGGCTCTCTATCTCTGGATGGAACCTCGTGGAGAGAGCCTTCTGTGGGAGATGCTGCGTGACGATCGGATTCTGCGGATCGAGCAGACTCGCCTCGGCAAGCAAAGCTTCGGCTTTTTTTGCCTGTCCCAGCAGACGGGCCTTGCCGGCCTGCTGAACGAGCTCGGTGACGCGGTGCTCCCGGGTGACGTTTGCCGCCATGATGTAGTCATGGTTGCTGGGATTGAGTTCCAGCGCCTTGGCAAACTGCGTTTCGGCACCCGTTAGGTCGTTGCGGTCGAGCAGGCGTGCCCCGGCGAGATAGGCATTTTCGGCTTCGCGGCGCTGGCTTGTACTCAGGGCGGGTGAGGCGTCGACCGGATGAGCCGGAGCAGAAGTTGGGCTGACTGCCGGGGTCTGCGCAAAAGCTGCGGCCGAAAGGCCAAGAAATGCACAGACAGTAGTGCTCCATGAGATTTTGCGAAGCCGAGAGTGGGTGGGATGCTTCATCTACTGCTGGTTAGACGGCAAAGCGGGCTAACGGGCGTTTGCAATGCTCTGAATGCGCGGACGCTCGCTGCTGGGCGGACGGCGCATCCCATTGCGGATGGCCGCGGTGTCCAAATCGAGTTCAGCCAGCGTGCGGCTGAGCGTGTTGCGGTGCATGCCGAGTTCTTCGGCAGCTTTGCACTGATTGCCCTTGTGGTGCGCGAGGACCTCGAGGATGTAGCGCTTCTTGAACTGGCGAACAGCATCCGCATAGGGAACTCCGGCGCTGTGCATCTGCGTGATGAGGCCGTCCATTTCGCGCTTCAAGATAGTGTCCTCGCTTCGGGGTCCAGATTTGGAATGCATACTCATTGTCGCTCTATTCGTGCTGTTTGATCCAATCGGGTGCAGTGTGCTTGAGTTGTTCCGCGCCATTCAGAATAAGCTGCCGAAGGTCGTGAGGTACAACGAAGGATACAGCATGAGCCCCGGCAAGGAAATAGGGAGTTAGAGAGGATTTCGCAACCGTGCTCGTGGGCGGAAGAAACGCCGTAATTGCCATCAGGATGGCCACGCACAGCAGGCAGCCGCGGAGATAGCCGAAGGCAGCCCCGAAGAGCCGGTTGAAGAAGCCGAGTCCGATGGCGTTGGCGGTGCGGTGGAGGGCGTGTCCGGCCAGCGCGCAAAGGATCATCACCCCGAGGGCGATGAGAAGAAAGGCTGTAACGTTGGCTACGGTCTTCGTGGTGATGACGCGCTCGAAGACAGCCGCCAGCGCCAGGTAATTCCAGGAGGCGAGCAGAATGCCTGCGATGAGGCCTCCCAAAGCGAACAGTTCGAGCAGCAGGCCCCGGAGAAATGCCGTGATCGTGGACCAGGTGAGGATGGCGATCAGGAACCAGTCGAAATAATTCAGGCTCATAGAGGCCTCGGGTTATAGATTGGTGCGTCCGGTGATCAGGCGGAAGGCTTCGAGATACTTGGCTTTAGTCTTTTCGACGACCTCAGGGGGGAGCGCTGGAGCAGGGGCCTGCTTGTTCCAGTGGATGGATTCGAGATAGTCGCGGACGAATTGCTTGTCGAAGGAGGGCTGCGCTCCGCCGGGGCTATAGGTTTCGGCGGGCCAGTAGCGGGAGGAATCGGGGGTCAGGACTTCGTCGGCAAGGGTGATTTCGCCGTCGATGAGGCCGAACTCAAACTTGGTGTCGGCAAGAATCACACCCTTGCTGGCAGCGTGTTTGCCGGCTTTTTCATAGATTTTGATGCTAAGGTCGCGAAGGTCTTCCGCAGGCTTTTGGCCGATGGTGTCGACCATCTTCTGGAAGGAGATGTTCTCGTCGTGGCCGACGTTGTTCTTGGCTGCGGGGGTAAAGATGGGCTCGGGCAGTTTGTCTGATTCGCGCAGCCCGGAGGGAAGACGGATGCCGCAGACCGAGCCGGTTCGCTGGTAGTCCTTCCATCCGGAGCCGGAGAGATAGCCGCGGACGACGCACTCTACGGGGAACATCTCGGCTCGCCTGACCAACATGCTGCGGCCTTCTAGTTGCTCCAGGTACGGCGTGCAGGATGCAGGGAATTGAGCAGCGTCGGCGGTCACGAGGTGATTTTTGACGGTGTCCGCGAGCAATTTGAACCAGAACAGCGAAAGTTGGGTGAGGATGCGCCCCTTGTCCGTGATACCGGTGGCGAGGACGTGGTCGAAGGCTGAGATACGGTCGGTGGCGACAAAGAGAAGCTGGCTGTTACCGAGGTCGTAGATGTCGCGTACCTTGCCGCGGGCGGCAAGGGGCAGGTCGCCGAGGCTGGTCTGGATAAGGGCTTGGCTGGTTTGGCTCATTGAGATGACGGTATCACTCCTGTAAGGCGATTCTAGGCGGAAATTCAGTAGAGCTTTACTACAAGGTTTCGTGCTGCGTCGGGCGGCTGGTCCGAAGCTGCCGGACAGGACATGAGAACGTGTTCACCGTCGGGCTGGAGGGTAGCCGTGGCCCGTGAGGAATCGCATTGGCCGCTGTAGTAATGGCACGCCTGCCGACGGTGGCGAAGGAAGCGCGTCCAGGATGGATGCGCGTAGATGGTGAGGTCATAGCCGGATGTCGGCGCGGTTCCGGTTCCCCAGGACGTAAGGTCACTGGTGAGATTAGGCCCAATGGTGACGATCGTGTGTGGGGCAGGGTTAAAAAGCTCGGCGAGCGGCAGAAACGCGCTGGCCGAGAGAATGGGAATAAAGAGGACGATGGCGATGATCGTGGTGAGCCAGCGCGGACGCAAAAGCGTGAAGACAACCAGCAGGAGTCCATAACTTGCGATGACGAGCCAGTAGAACGTGGCGTTGAGGTGGCTTGAGGACGTGCTCCAGCGGGTGGCTCTGGCCGTACCGACGAGGGCAAGAACGGCACACGAGCACAAAATAAGGAACCTCTGCGCCTTTGGGGAGAGGCAGGTCCAGCGCAGCCGCAAAACGATGAGAGCCCCGGTCAGGATGGCGAATGCGGCGAACGTGAGCGGGAGCATGACTCTAGATTAAGGGTTTTGTCCGAATTTGGTAAAGGAATGTTGCAAGCCGGGCTGGAGCAGAGGAATTGTTCGATTGGGGTCAAGAAGAGGTATAGAATTCGCGCGGGACCCCTCTTCAATCGAAGCACCGGCCGGAGCGCATTCGACGCGTGCTATGCGCGTACGGAATGCCTTTCGTCGGCAATCTTTTGCATCTCAACTTTTTCAGCCTGGGAGGGCATTTCTTATGAAAGGTCTATCGGGGCTTTTACTTGTATCGTGTCTTGTCTGCGGTGGTTCCAGTGTTCTGGCGGCACAGGAGAAGCCTGGAGACGTTACACCTCCGCCTAAGGTGCTTGTCATTCAGCGGGAATTTGTAAAACCGGGTAAGGCGGGCAGTGCGCACGAAAAAACGGAGAGTGCGTTTGTCCGGGCAATGATGGCAGCCAGATGGCCAACCCGTTATTTAGGGATGGACTCGCTCTCCGGACCTTCGCGGTCGCTGTTCTTTATCGGATACGACTCGTTTGCCGCGTGGGAGAAGGACAACATGGACATGCAGAAGAACGCTACGCTGGCGGCGGCGATCGATCGCGCATCGCAGGCAGATGGCGAATTGCTAAATGCTTATGAATCAAGCGCTTATACCTATCGCGAAGAGTATAGCCTTCGCGCGCCGGTTAATATCGGCCAGATGCGGTATATGGAGATCACTCGCTTCAAGATCCGCATGGGACACCGGAAGGACTGGGACGAACTGGTGAAGATGTATCTGGATGCGTATGGAAAGGCTGTTCCCGACGCACACTGGGCCATGTTTGAAAGCATGTACGGAATGGACAATGGAGGCGTGTTTCTGATGGTGACGCCGATGAAGTCCGCAACCGAGATTGACCAGGAGGTGTCCGCTGGAGATGCGTTCTATGCGTCGAGGAATGCAGATGATGCAAAGAAAATGTCCGAACTCTCGGCATCTTGTATCGAAGCGGTCCAGTCGAACTTGTTCCTGTTCAACCCGAAGATGAGCTATCCTCGGGACGCATGGGTCAATGCCGACCCTGCTTTCTGGAAGGCGAAGGTGGCGGCGTCAAAGAAGCTTGCTCCCAAACCCGAGCAGTAGAGCCTATATCCGTCGTTAATTCGAGCGTGCAGGCAACAGCGGCAACCCATTCTCCATAAAAGGTGAGGAATGGGTTGCCGTATTTCTATTTGAGATTTAGGCTACAGCGCGGCGATTCAGATTGACGCTGACAATCTTGCTGACGCCCGGCTCCTGCATGGTTACGCCGTAGATAATGTCGGCCTGGGCCATGGTTCGCTTGCTGTGGGTGATGACGACAAACTGGGTCGTCGCTGACATGTCGGCGATCAGTTTGGCGAAGCGGCCCACGTTGGTCTCGTCGAGCGGCGCATCAACTTCGTCGAGGATGCAGAACGGAGCGGGCTGGAATTGGAAGATTCCGACCAGCAGAGAAAGCGCGGTGAGTGCTTTTTCGCCTCCGGAGAGCAGGAGGATATTCTGCAATTTTTTGCCCGGAGGAGAGGCAAGAATATCGATACCGCTCTCGGCGGAGTTCTCTGCGTCGGTCAGTCGCATCGATGCCTGGCCGCCGCCGAAGAGCTTGGTGAAGGTGGTGCTGAAGTTCTCATTGATGACCTTGAAGGCTTCGTCAAACTTGAGCCGCGAAACGTCGTCGATCTCCTTGATGGATGCCTGGGTATTTTCGATGGAGTCGAGCAGGTCCTTGCGCTGGGCTTCGAGGAAGCCGTGCCGCTGCGTGGTTTCGTTGTACTCCTCGAGCGCCATCATGTTGACCGGTCCCATGGCTTCGAGCTTCTGCTTCAGGGCGCGTGACTCCTCTTCCTCGGTGGCGAGGGCTTCGCCTTCGATGCGGGCGATGCTCGCGTCTTCGCGGAGGGAGACGGCTTCGACGGCGAGATCGTTGAGGCATGTCGCCTCGATGTGCTCGATGTCGGAGGCCAACTTGGCAGCACGGGCAGTGAGCGCGGCGCGCTGTTCCCGGAGCAGTTCGGTCTCGTGACGGAGCGCGCGTAGTCGGCCATCGAGTTCGGCCATCGCCGCACGAAGGGCATTGGCCTCTTCGGTCAGGCGCGTGCTGTCGGCTACAGCGGTGGCGCGGAGTTCGGTAAGCTCTGCGTGCTGCGTAGCCAGCGCGGCAGTCTCTTCCTCGCGGCGGAGCTTTTCCGAGGCGGCAGAGGCGAGTTGCTGGTCGAGCTGCTGAATGCGCTGATTCTGGCCGTTGTAGAGACGCGTAGTCTGGTCGAAGTTAGCCTGGGCGTTGCGACGCCGCTCTTCCAAACCGGCGAGGTCGGCGGAGGCAGCAGCCGCTGCCTGCTGTAACTGCTCGCGCTGGGCGCGAAGCTCTTCAAGCTGTGCCTGCAGATCGGAGAGCGAGGCTTCGAGCGTGGCACGTTCAGCTTCGAAGGCCGTGGCCTCCTGCCTGCGGCGATCGATAAGCTCGATCTTCTGGTTCCGCGCATCGCGGTTGCGCTCGCTGGTCAGCGACCAGTCGGCGAGGCGACGTTCGATGCGGGCGGTCTCGGTCTCCATCTGGCGCAGAGCCGCGCCGGAGTTGGCAGACTCGCGTTCGGCCTCGCGGCGTTCGTTGGTCTGGCGTTCGATTGTGGCGTTCAGGTCAACAATCTGGTGCTGGAGATCGGCGGTCTGCAGATCGGTCTGCGCCAACTCCCGCTCGGACTTCTCGATCTTGTGCTGCACTTCGATCAATTCGCGCTTGAGTGCCAGCGGTCCTTGCGCGCGGGGACGCCCGCCGGTGACGGTGACGTTGTGGAAGGTCTCGCCAGTGGGCGAGAGGAAGAAGGACTGCGGATTCGACAGCGCCAGCGACCGTGCCGTGTACGAGTCGGGCGCGACATAGCCCTCGCGCAGCTTGGGCAGGATGACTTCGAGCGACTTGCCGAAGCCGTCTAGGACGCGGACGCAGTCCTTGAGCGGAACGACGCCTTCAATGCCCACGGTGGTGGTCTGGGCGGCGCTGGTCATGCCTTCAGAGAAGGGGAAGTTGGCCTGGGCGTCATTGGGATGCACGAGAAAAGTGGCACGCCCGCTGACGTCCGTCTTGAGCAGGTTCATGCCCGCATCGGCCGCGTCCCAGCTCTTCACGACGATGTAATTAAGTTCGTCGCGCAGGAACTCGTCGACGACGCTCTCATACTTGCCGTCGACTTCCAGAAAATCGGCGAGCGTGCCCACGGGAGTTGTGCCATTGAGTCCCGGATTGCTGGCGTTGTGCTTGAAGATATTGCGAACCGTATCGGTGGAGTAGCTGTGCTCGCGGATGAGAGCTTCAAGGGAGCTACGCCGCCCGTTAAGGCTGGCAACCTCGCCGCGAAGCTGGTCGCCGTGGCGCTTGCTCTGCGATTCTTCGGAGCGGCGAGCTTCAATTTGAAGGCGAAGGTCGGCAATCTCTGCCTCCAGCCGTTTTAGCCGCTCAGTGACGCTCTCGAAAGAGAGCTTGACCTGACCGCGTTGTAAGCCAAGCGTCTCAAGCTCCTGCCGTGCGATGTCGGACTCCGAGAGCAGCCGCTCGGCTTCACGGTCGAGGCCGGCCAATGCCGCTTCGGCCTGTGCCTGTTCATTCCGCGTCTGTGAGGTGCGCTGAACAAGCTGCATGGTGGCTCGCCGATTCTGCTCGGCCTGCTGCTCAGCCGAAGCGAGAGCGCGCACTGCCTCCTGCGCCTCCTGCTGATGGAGCTGCGCGGCTTCGCGCGAGCCGGTCGATTCGGTGGTCGCATTTTCGAGGAAGCTGCGGTGCTGTTCAAGCTCTCCGCTCAGCGCGGCAAGCTGTTCGCGAGCCTGCGCGAGGTCATCTGCGCCCGATGCAAGACGACCGGTCAGTTCGGTAATGCGGTCGGTGTTTGCGGCTGTGCGGGCGGCGATGCGCTCAAGCTCGACGGCGGATTGGTTGGCCTGGGCTCCGGCTTCGCGAATCTGCTGGTCGAGAGCGTAGCCGGTGCGGATGCCCTCGGTGTGCTCGGCGTCCATCTCTTCGACAGCCGCGGCCTGCGCATCGATCTGCGTGGCCAGCGCGGTGATCTTCTCCGTAGTGGCGGACTGCTCTGCGTCAAACTGCGCCATGCGGCTGGCGAGCACGACGCGAAGCCGGGTGCGAAGCTCGTCGCGGAGTGCACCGTAGCGCTCCGCTTTGGCCGCCTGGCGCTTGAGCGTGGTCATCTGCCGGGTGACTTCGTCGAAGATGTCGTTGACGCGCGAGAGGTTTTGCTTGGCCGATTCGAGGCGAAGTTCGGCGAGCCGCTTCTTGGTCTTGAAGCGCGTGATCCCCGCCGCTTCCTCAATAATGCTGCGCCGGTCGAGAGGCTTTGAACTGAGCAATTGCCCGATCCGCTCCTGCCCGATGATCGCGTAGGAGTCGCCTCCGAGGCCGGTGCCCATGAAGATATCCTGAATGTCGCGCAGACGGCAGATCTTGCCGTTCAGAAGGTATTCGGAGTCTCCGGAACGGAACAGCCGTCGGGTAATCGTGAGTTCTCCGGCACGGACCGGAGCGCGGCCGAACTTGCGGCGGCGAATTTTAAGCACAACATTATTGTTGTGCGCTGACGTGCCGGCTTCGCCTTCGGCCTCTGTTGTTGCAGATACAATCTGAGGACCTTTGGCCTCGCCTTCGATGATGGTGCCGGGCTGCGCTTCGGCGACTGCCTCTTCTGTCTCTTCAGCGCGTTGTCGACGCAAGGTCGTCTCATCCCAGTCGCCGGGCAGGGTATCGTCGATGACGACCTCGGGCTCGTCGCCCAGGCTGGCGCCGTCATAGACCTCGGGATCGACAAGGGTCAGCGATACCTCGGCCATGCCCGTCGGTTTGCGATCGCGCGTGCCCGCGAAGATGACGTCTTCCATCTTGATGCCGCGCAGACTCTTGGCAGACTGTTCTCCCAACACCCAGGTGATGGCGTCGGAGATATTAGACTTGCCGCAGCCGTTGGGACCGACGATGGCGGCGATGCCTTCGCCGGAGAGCTGGACCTCGGTGCGGTCGCAGAAGGATTTGAAGCCGAGGATCTGGACTTTCTTGAGCTTGAGCAAAGGCACCTCACGAGCGAGACCGGGGAGTTGTGGATAGGGTCTCACGCCTGTTATTGAGACTGATTCAACTTTAGCCGCGGCAAGGCCCGGAATCAACGGTTACAACACTACTGGTTGTGGATAAGGCGGCAGTAATACCACGAATGGGTAGCGATGGCAGGAATTGGAGCTTGTTTCAATTGAACGGGAGGGCGGAAAAACTGGCTGTCTGCCCCGGATGCTAACACAAGTCTTAGTGCAGGAGAGCTTTGGGGAAAGGTCACACTTGCCATGTGTACAACGGCGTTTCTATAATCCGCATCATTACCCCAGGACATAAAATTCGGACTTCAATCGAACGGATCGAAGGGCTGGCGTTGATCAACGACGAGGGTGAATACGTTAGAATTCGCCATTGAGCATGTTGTGGGTTATGTTGTAATGACTTGGCCGGAAGTACCGGTGTCGGTATATGAAAGAGACTTACTGAGGAGTATGGAATGAACAAGGTAGTCGTTGCGTCTCTCCTGGCGGTTGCGTGCATCGCGGTTGGTGGGCGGAGTGTGGTTGCGCAGGCGCCGGCAAGTCCGGATGCGCAGTCGAGTGGCGGGGTCCAGATGTCCCCGGCAGAATATAAGGCTTATAACGATGCGATCGGCCAGTCGACGCCGCAGACGAAGGCTGCCGCGCTGGAGTCCTACCTGACGGCGTATCCGAATTCCGCAGTGAAGGCATCCACGCTACAGATGTTGATGACGACTTACAGTTCGTTCGATCCGACGAAAACTCTGAGCACGGCAGATCGCCTGCTGCAGGTGCAGCCCGATAATCTCGCGGCTTTGACCTTCGAGGTTTACTTCCGCAAGCAGGAAGCCGATAAGGCGACCGATCCCGCAGCAAAGCAGGCTGCGCTCGAAGCAGCCGCGGGTTTTGCGCAAAAGGGATTGGCGGCGACCAAGCCCAAGGAGATGAGCGACGCCGACTTCGAGAAGATGAAGACCAGCGTGACTCCCGGATTCTATGGGGCGATCGCTGCCAATGCGGCCAACAAGAAGGACATGAAGACCGCGATCACGAACTACACCGCGGAGTTGAAGGCCTCGCCTCCGGCTGCGACAACGACCCCGGGCCTGACATTGCAGGACACCTATCTGCTCGGTCTGGCTTACTATCAGTCGACGCCGCCCGATTACCTGAATTGCACCTGGTTCACCTCGCGCGCCGCGGCTTTTGCGCCGGAGCCGTACAAGTCCGAGTTCCTGAAGGTGGCCACCTATTGCTACAAGAAATATCATGGCAGCGATGAGGGCTATGATGCCGTGACAACCGCTGTGCAGGCCAATCTGTTCCCGCCTCCCACCTTCTCGGTCAAGCCGGCGCCTTCGCCTGCGGACATCGTGGCGCAGGTGATCGCGGCGACTCCTGATCTGGCTACGCTGGCAGTCAGTGATAAGGAATTCATCCTGCAAAACGGCAAGCCGGAAGATGCCGCCAAGGTTTGGGACACGGTCAAGGGCAAGTCGGTTCAGCTTCCTGACGTGACTGTGGTCTCTGCTACTGAGAACGCAATCCAGGCTTCAGTCTCCGACGATGCCGTACAGTCGAAGGTGGCTGATTTCACCTTCAACATGAAGGAGCCCCTGAAGACTGTGCCGGAACCGGGAACCAAGGTGACTCTCTCCGGAACCTACGCTTCTTACACTGTGGGAGGGGTAGCACCTGCCGGTGAAGCAACTGCCGCTCCTGCTCCTACGGCTGGGGAGACTCCTGCGGCTGGTGCTCCTGCTGCTCCTGCGGCGACGTCCACTCCTGCAGCACCTGCGGCTGCCCCTGGCCCGGTGATGATCGTGATGAGCGATTCGGCGGTTGTTGAGCCGAAGAAGGCCCCAGCGAAGAAGCCAGCTCCGGTGCATCGCCGGAGACGGTAATCATCATCCAATAGAACGGAAGAGGCAGCCTTCGGGCTGCCTCTTCCATTTCCAGTTTATTCTCTCGAGGGTCTCAATCGGGATCGACCGCATGCGGTCGACAGGGGGTAGGAGGAAAACTGAAATGCCGACGGCAGCCGAGTCGAATCCAGATGATCCGGTGGAAGGAAAGAGCGATGTTTGAAGGCGAGCGATTTACGCCCGGTTACTGGCTTATTCCCACCGAAACTGGCTTCCTGGAAATAGCAAAGCCCCCGCGAATGGCGGGGGCTTTGCTGCTGCAGATAATAGGATCTAACTACTTTACCTTCAGGAAGATGATAACGAAGGTGAACAGAGCCAGCGACTCGATGAACGCCAGACCGAGAATCAGGAAGATAAAGATTCCGGGGCGAGCGCCGGGGTTGCGTGCCAGAGCTTCGGTGGCCGAAGCCGTTGCCTTACCCTGACCGAGACCGCAAAGTCCGGCGGCAAGCGCCATGCCCAGACCGGCGGCGAGCGGAACCCACTGGGCAGCCGGACTGGCTGCGGCAGCTTCCTGCGCAAAAGCCGGCGTTGCAAGCAGCAACGCGGCCAACGACATAAACAGATATTGCAACTTCTGCATGGTGTTACTCCTGTCTCCCGTCAGATACGCCGCCAGTGGGTGGTTGATGCTCACCGTGCTGGCACCCTCACGCTATGCGGCGTTGTTACCCTGCCGCGGAGAGGGAGGCCCTCCGCGGCAAACTCAAGATTAATGGTCCTGTGCGACCGCCAGCGACAGGTAGATCGCTGCCAGCAGGAAGAAGACGTAGGCCTGGACCACGGCCACGCCAAGGTGCAGTCCAAGGAACACCAGCGGAACGCCGATCGGCACCAGCGAGAAGAACGCCAGCGACAGCAGATCTCCGGCGAACATGTTGGCGTACAACCGGACGGTCAGCGAAAGGATGCGTGCAAAGTGCGAGATGATCTCAATCGGCAGCAGCAGCGGATACAGCCACCATACCGGCCCCAAAAACTGCTTGATATACGCAAAGCCGTGCGCCCGGACGCCGTGGTAGTGGTAGTAGATGAAGGTGACCAGCGCAAAGCCCAGCGGCACCACAACGTTTGCCGTTGGCGATTCCAGGCCCGGAATCAGGCCCAGCAGGTTGCACAGCAGGATAAACAGCAGCAGCACCGTCAGGTAGCCGGTAAACCGCGCCGAGCCATGCCCAATGATCTGTTCGCCCTGCTCGGACACAAACTCGTGCGTCATCTCGGCAAGGTGCTGTACCGCTGCCGGCTTTTCGACGCTCAGGGTCAGCCGTACCACGACGAAGTAAGCCACCAGAACCACGAAGACCAGCAGTTCCATGGCAAACGAGTTTGTAATCGGCGCCGTAGGCGATATCGGCTGAACATGTAGCGCCTCCAGCATGGAGTTGACATGCAGCGCCTGGAGCAGGGAATTAACCGGTCCGGCAAAGTGCGCATTTAGAAATTGTGTAATCAATAGCTGTGTCGGCATAAAGAGAGGTAAACAAAAACCTTTATTCTTCCTGCAAGCCCGGCCTACATCGTCCACGCCTTCATAAGCCTCAACCCCTCCACCGCGAGTGCAAAGACTCCCAGCGCAAGGCCTGCGGCGAGCGCATATACCGAACCATTCAGAAACTTAAGGCTAACATAAAGCAGCACCACCGCGCCTGCCAGCCGCAGGAAGAACCCCACCAGCACCATCGCCATCGGCCGCGCCGCACCCCCGCCGTCCATCCTTACCATCACTGCCGACATTAGCCGCAGCCACTCGAACAGCCCCGAGCCGGAGATCGCCGCACCTACGACCAGCAACGCCGCGCTCGGCCAGCCCAGCTTCCACCACACCAGCGGGATCGCTACCACGGTAATGATCGTCAGCAGCCGCAGCGCGCTCCAGATGGTCCGCTTGAAGTCCGCGTCGGTATAGCTGTCGATTGCCTTCAAAGAATCACCTTCGTTCATTATTTGTCTTTGTCATTCTTCAAAAAGCGCGAGGCCGTCGTAAAGATCTGCACAAAGCCTGCCACCGCGCCCAGCACGATGCCCGCAATCGACATCCAGCCCTGGTGAAAGTGCTTGTCCAGCCATGCCCCGATCAGCCAGCCGATCAGGCACCCCGCCGGCAGCGCAATCGCCAGTTGGATCATCGATTCGGCCTTCACCAGGTCGCCCAGCGGACCTTTGCCGCCTCCGCCTGACCTGCCGTTTTGTGGTTTTTCGTCGGCCATCGCTCCCCATTACATCACAGCCGCTGCCACCGCTATACTGAGAATTCAACGACCGTTAGCCAAAGGAATCCGCGTGTTCGAGTCCGAGTTTGAGCAGAACCTATACCAGTTGCGCCGCGAGAAGCTGGAGCAGATCGCTGCCCTTGGCCAGCAGTCCGGCCTCAGTTACGCCCAGGCCACGTACCCGAACAGCTACTCCACCAGCCACACCGTCGCCGAGATACGCGTTGCCTACGGAGAGATGAGCGCCGACCAGCTTGAAGGCGTCCGCGCACCCATCGAGGTCAGCATCGCCGGACGCATCATGGCCATCCGCGTTCAGGGCAAGGCCGGCTTTGCCCAGCTTCAGCAGGGAGGCCAGCGCCTCCAGATATACGTTCGCAAGGACGACGTCGGCGAAACTGCCTTTGCTCTCTATAAGTTGCTCGATCTTGGCGACCATATTGGCGTGCGCGGCTATCTTTTTCGCACCCGCACCGGCGAACTGACAGTCCACGTCAAGCAACTTACCTTCCTCGCCAAGGCGATGCTGGCCCTGCCGGACAAGTATCACGGCCTCGAAGACACGGAACTCCGCTACCGCCAGCGCTACGTCGACCTCTTCATGAACACCGGCCACAGCGCCAAGCAGGCCGAAAAACCGGGTACGGCCACAGAACCGGGTGCCCCACGTCCGGCACTTGGGGACGTGGGTGAAGCGGTACAGCATGCTCCGGACACTACTGAGCCCGAGACCCGTAACGTCCGCGAGGTCTTTGTCAAGCGCGCCGCCATCCTCCGCGCTCTGCGCACCTTCTTCGATTCCCGCGGCTATCTCGAAGTCGAAACCCCGATGATGCATACCATCGCCGGAGGAGCCGCCGCCAAGCCCTTCAAGACCCATCACAACGCGCTCGATCTCGACCTCTCCCTGCGCATCGCGCCAGAGCTGTATTTGAAGCGCTTGGTCGTCGGCGGCCTCGACCGCGTCTACGAGATCAACCGCAACTTCCGCAACGAGGGCATCAGCACCCAGCACAACCCCGAGTTCACCATGCTGGAGTTCTACCAGGCCTACGCCAACTACCACGACCTCATGCGCCTGACCGAAGAACTGATCGTCTGCGTCGCGCAGGAGGTCAACGGAACTACGATCACCAACTTCAACGGCGTCGAGATCGATCTCAGTAAGTGGACGAAGCTCTCCATGAAAGATGCAATTTTGCGTTGGTGTCCTAATGCAACACCGGAAATGTTCGCTGATCCACTGATTCTATTAGAGATCGTCGCATCGAACGCTAATGACGACTTAGTGTCTGCTCAAAACGGAGGAGACCAAACGGGGAGGGAAGCGCAGTTTAGAAAGCGGTTCAACGCTTTGAACGGAATCTATCGCGATTGGAAGGCGGGAGCGACTCTAGGAAAGTTGATTGCAACAGTGTTCGAGATTTATGCCGAAGAGCACCTTATTCAGCCCACCATCATCTACGACTTCCCCCTTGCCGTCTCGCCGCTCTCCAAGCAGAAACCTGACGAGCCGGACTGGGTCGAACGCTTCGAGTTCTACATCGGCGGCTTCGAGGTCGGCAACGCCTTCAGCGAACTGAATGACCCCGAAGACCAGCGCCGCCGCTTCGAGCAGCAACTGGAAGAACGCGACCGGGGCGACGATGAAGCCCATCAAATGGACGAGGACTACGTCCGCGCCCTCGGCTACGGTCTGCCACCCACCGGCGGCGAAGGCATCGGCATCGACCGCCTCACCATGATCCTCACCGGCTCAAAGTCCATCCGCGACGTCATCCTGTTTCCTCTGTTGCGTCCACAGGCCAAAAAGCAGCAGGCCGACCAGTCTCCCGGAGAATCCGCCGAGTAGCATCAGATCTTCCGAAACTCATTTCTGAGCGGAGCGCAGCGGGGTCGAAGAACCCCTGTATTTCTTCCGAAGCGCCACGGATCCTGTCGGTAGAGCCTCAAACCTGTACGTCCACTTAGCGGAGATTCATCTCGCCGAATGGGCGTCATGACGCAACCGCCGTTCCCACCCGACCACAACCCCCAGCAGCCACGCTCCACACATATCGCCAAACACGGAATAATCCAGCGGAGCCTTCACCCCCAGACTCACCGCCATCGCCAGTGCAAACAACCCGAACAACGCGGCCGTCGCATAGGCCACATACTCCAGATAAAATCCCGCCAGCAATCCGACAGCCAGCACAATCTCCAGCATCGTAGACGCCCACGCGAGCACCATCACCAGGCCATGGGGCGCAAAGCTATTCAGCACGCCTGTGTAAGTAACAAAGTGAGCCCAGTCTCCCCAGACTACATGCGGAGCGCCATACGGCCCCCACAACCCAAATCTGTCCGCCACGGCAGAGAGCAGCGTCGCTGCTAGTGCCACCCTTCCCACCCAACCCGCAACCTGACCCGGCCTGTACAATCCTGACTCCTGACCAGGCTACCGGCCCGGCCCGAATTCCGCTTAGACTTTCTTCAGCCGCTTTACGACCCCGGACAGTGAGTGCTCATTCATCGCCGCCACCGCGTCGCCGCGAACCTTCTTCATCAGCCCGTCCAGGGCCTTGTCTTCTACTGCCAGCCACTCTCCGGCAGCGGCATTGAACACATCGCCAAGCCCGATCTGCTTGGCCGGAACCTTCAGCTTCGCGCCTCCGTTCGGTCCTTTGCGCTGCACGATCAGCCCGGCCTTGTGCAGCAGCAGGAACGACCGCCGCACCATCACTGCGCTTTCTTTCAGAGTCTCGGCGATCGACGCCGAGGTGTGCATCCGGTCCGGCTCGCTCGCCAGCACCGTCAAGACCCGCAAACTCAATGCAAACCGAGCATTCTGTGCCATGAACAAAAAGCTACCACACCCAGCGCCGCCGCAATACCGCGTACTGCGGAGTCCAGACCATTCTCCAATTCTCGCCATGTAAACTTTTTAAGTGAATATTCTCTTTGTCGGCGACGTCTTCGGCTCCGCTGGCCGCCACATCGTCCGCGAACATCTCCCTCACGTGCTTGAAACCAACGCCGTCGACCTGCTGGTCATCAACGGCGAAAACGCTGCCGGGGGCTTCGGTATTACGCCCTCCATCGCCGAAGAGCTCTTCGACCTGGGCGCGCACGTCATCACCACCGGCAACCACATCTGGGATAAGAAAGAGATCTTCGAGTACATGGCAGTTCCGGCCGACTCGCACGACCGCAACCGCCGCATCATCCGCCCGGCCAACTATGCAGCTGGAACGCCCGGATTCGGAGTTTACGAGGGCGAGCTTGGCAACGGGCAGAGCTACGCCGTCCTGAACCTTCAGGGCCGCGTCTTCATGTCCTCCTGCGACGACCCTTTCCGCAAGGCCGACGAACTGCTCTCGAAGATCACCGCCAAGGTCATCCTGCTCGACCTGCACGCCGAGACCACCAGCGAAAAGGTCGCGATGGGCTGGTATCTCGATGGCCGTGTCACCGCCGTCCTCGGCACCCATACCCACATTCCTACCGCTGACGAGCGGGTTCTGCCCGGTGGAACGGCTTATCAGACCGACGTCGGCATGTCCGGCCCTTACGACTCCGTGATCGGGGTCGAGAAGGAACTGGTCCTCAACCGCTTTCTTACCGGAATGCCGGGCAAGTTCGAGGCTGCCAAGGGCAATCCGAAGATGTGTGCTGCGCTGATCGAGTGCGACGGAGCTACTGGCCGCGCACACCGCATCCAGCGCATTATGCTCGGCGAGTAAAGCGTGAATCCGCCACAGTGAGGCCAGAATAAGGTCAGGAGGACTTCCGGCCGTCGATCTTAAAGCTTTGGAAATAAATGGAATACGCTCGGGCTTCGAAGCCGACCCCGGTTAAAACGGCGAGTCCGACACAAGGCCGGACTCGTTTTCTTTCCATCTAAGTTGATTCTAGCCAGGGCAGTTCAAGTTGGGGAGCCTTACTGCATGGGTAAGGTAACCGCTGCTGGCGGCACAGTTGCCGGAGTGCTCGCCGCAGAAGTCGGGGCGGGCGCGGCCCCTGCACGCTGGGCGAGGTTGAGGAAGTGGCCGGGGAAGATGCCCAGCACCAGCGTGGCAGCGGCGGCGAGGGTCAGCCCAATGCCGGCCGGAACACCAAGGCCGCGGCTGCGGTCGAGGCGCGTGTTCTCGGTCGCGGGACGGGTATAGAGCGCGGCCAGCAGGCGAAGATAGTAGAAGCACGCGATGCCGCTGTTGAACAGGCCCACGACAGCGAGCCAGACGTGGTTGGCATGCACGGCGGACGAGAAGACGTAGAACTTGCCGAAGAAGCCGCCGGTGAAGGGAATGCCGATCAGCGAGATCAGGAAGAGGCCGAGGAAGGCGGCGAGCACGGGGCGCTTGAGCGCGAGGCCGGTGTAGTCGTCGATACTGCGAATCTGCTCGTCGTAGCCGGTGACCTGTGTGACGACGGCGAAGGCTCCGACCTGCATGGCGGCGTAAGTCGCGGTGTAGAAGCAGACGGCGGCGATGCCCTCGGACCGCAGCGCCGTGAAGGCGACCAGGATGTAGCCCGCGTGGGCGATGCTGGAGTAGGCCAGCAGTCGCTTGACGTCGCGCTGGAGCATGGCGCCGAGGTTGCCGATGGTCATCGACAGCGCGGCCAGAATCCACATCAGGACGGCCCAGCGATGTTCCATCGGACCGAAGGCGGAGAAGGTGATGCGCAGCAGCACGGCGAAGGCGGCGGCCTTGGGCGCGGTGGACATGTAGCCGACGACCGGTGAAGGCGCTCCCTGGTAGACGTCCGGCGTCCAGACATGAAAGGGCGCGGAGGAGACCTTGAAGCCGAGGCCGATAAGGATCATCGCCAGGGCAAGGAAGGCGAGGCGCGGTGTGGTCGTCGTGGCGAGTCCGGCAGCGATGGCGGCGATGCTGGTGGAGCCGGTTGCTCCAAAGGCCAGCGCGATGCCGTAGAGGAAGAAGGCGGTGGCAAAGGAGCCGAGCAGGAAGTACTTGATGGAGGATTCGGCCCCGGTGGCGCTGCCCTTGCGGAAGCCGCAGAGAATGTAGGTGGCGATCGACGAGATCTCGAGGCCGACGAAGACCAGGAGAAGCTCGGTGGCGCAGGTCATCAGCATCATGCCGACGGCGCTGAAGACGATGAGCGCGAAGTACTCGCCGGCGTGGCGGGCGCTGCCCTCGAAGTAGTCCAGCGAGATGAGCAGCGTGACCAGAACGATGGCGGAGATGAGCAGGTGAAAGAAGACGGAGAAGGTATCGACCTGGACGGTGCCGGAGAAGGCGGTGAGCGTGCCGAGATGCAACTGGCACCAACTCGCGAGGGCTGCGGCCACGGCGCCGAGGATAGCGAGCCAGCCAAGGGGCTTGCGGCTGGAAGTGGAAGGCAGCAACGGCTCGGCCAGCATGATGAGGACACCGACGATGGTGAGAATGTATTCAGGCAGCAGGGCGAGGATATTGGGTGAGAGGCTTTGCATTAGCGCTGGCCTCCTTCTGCGGTGTTCGCTTCGAGTTTCAAGGGTAAGTTGGCCTGCTGAGTTTGGGGAACGGTAGCGGCGATGCGGGCTCCGGCGGTATCAATGGCGCGCAGCCAGATCGGGGGGGCGACTCCCATGACGAGGAAGAGGATGAGCAGAGGCCACATGGCAAGATGCTCACGGGCATCGATGTCCCAGGCAGTCATGTGTTCCGGCTTGACGCCAAGGTCGCCGTAGAAGACGCGCTGGATCATCCAGAGCATGTAGGAGGCGCTGAGGATGACGCCGGAGGTGGCGAAGACGGTCCACGCAACGTGGTGTGCGAAGACCGATTGCATGGAGCCGGCGAGGATGAGGAATTCGCCGACAAAGCCATTGAGCATAGGCAGGCCGACCAAGGAAAGCGTCATGATGACGAACATCGTTACCATCCAGGGGAGCCTGGAGGCGATGCCGCCAAGTTCGCGGATGTCGTAGGTGCCGTAGCGCTCGTAGAGGAAGCCGAGGAGCATGAAGAAGGCCGCGCCGGTGAGGCTCTCGCTGACGATGTGGAAGATGCCGCCGTCAAGACCGGAGACGGTGAAGCTGAAGATGCCGAGGATGATAAAGGCGAC
>Ga0070679_100001459_pt1 | contig 20941 bp, 20 predicted proteins | sample KBSC63BmetaG_FD_65652 | JGI IMG/M metagenome (GOLD analysis project Ga0070679, IMG submission 65652) | Corn rhizosphere microbial communities from Kellogg Biological Station, Michigan, USA - KBS C6-3B metaG | ecosystem: Host-associated > Plants > Roots > Rhizosphere | place: USA: Michigan... | reverse complement strand
ATGACGGTGCCCGATCCGCGCGCGGCGGTGACCGAGCGCTGGATCGCGGGGCGCGAGGGCCCGGCGGCGTTCCTCGTCGAGGATTCGGTGCTGTTGTGCGCGTCGCTGCCGCCGGCGGCGCTGGAGGCGTTCCTGCCGGGGCACGTGGAGCTGCGCGTGCAGCTGCATCGGCTGCCGTCGTATCCGCTGTTGGCGCTGACGCTCTTGGCGCTCGATCCGCCGGGCGGGCCGTCGCGGCCGCGGCCGGAGGAGGCGCGCGTCTTGTCGCTGGCGCTCGACATCGCGCGCGCCGCGCATCGCGTGGTGCTGGAGGCGCTCGGCCGTCGCTGCGCGCTCAAGCTCGAGCTGTACGACTCGCAGTATCTGCCGGTGGTGGCGCATCCGGTGTCGGGCGGGCTCGAAGAGAACGTGCGGCGCCTGGTGGCCGAGGCCAAGGACGCGCTCGAGCGGCTGGCGCCGGCGACGCGCAGCTTCGAGCGCGCGCGCACGCAGTTCCTCTCGCCGGGCTACGACCGGCTCGGGCGCACGCCGATCGATCTGCCGTCGGAGGACGATCCGATCGATCGCCCGGGGCTGGTGCGCGCCGCGCTGTCGACGGTGGCGCGCTGGAGCGAGCCCAACGCCGAGGCGTACCTCATGGAGATCCGCTCGCTGCCGCTCGGCGAGTGGCGCGGGCTGCGCGCCAAGGTGGTCAAGCGCGCGCTCGACGTGGGCATCGCGGTGCCGAAGCCGCTGGTGGAGCGGACCATCAAGGATCATACGATCCCGCTGCCGTCGTGGCCGGAGCTGCTCGAGATCCAGATCAAGCGGTTCACCGAGGTGGCGGCGCGCCTCAAGCCGAACGATCTGTCGTCGACCGAGGAGGCCGACAACTGGGAGCACCTCCTGCGCGAGTGCTCGCTCGCCGGCGTCATCATCGACGAGCAGGTGCGCAAGCTGGCGCATGCGTCGCTCAAGCGGGCGCGCGCCGGCACCACCGGCGGCGGCGTCGATCTGCGCACGCTGGCGACGGCGGAGCTGACGTCGCTGCTCGAGCAGAAGGAGCTCCGGCGCGACGCGGCGGTGATCCTGTGCGAGCGGCGCGAGACGCCGACCCTGCCGGCGATCTTCTCGGTGGTGCGCAAGATGACGCGGCACGAGGCCAACGTGGTGTTGCCGGCGGTGACGCGGTTCGGCGGCACCGCCGAGAAGTGGCTCGTCGAGGGGCTGAAGTCGAAGAAGTCGTTCATGCGCCAGGGCTGCGCGCTCGCGCTCGGCGCGCTCAAGACGCCGACGGCGATCGACGCCCTGTGCAAGCTCCTGGCGATCGAGCCCACCGAGATCTGGTCGGAGGTGGCGCGCGCGCTCGGCGATGCCGGCGCGGCGGCGGTGGGCTCGCTCGGCAAGCAGGTGCGCGCGGTCGATCTCGACATGCAGGATCGCGTGCTCGAGGCGCTCGCGCACGTGGCCGCGCGCGGCGGCATGCAGGCGCAAAAGGCGGTGGAGGCGCTGGCGCAGGGGCGCGACACGCTGGTGGCGACCACGGCGCAGCGGGCGCTGGCTCGCGTGGCCGAGGTGCGCGCCGCCGACGTCGAGCTACGGAAGTCACAGCAGGAGGGCACCGTGGTGCGTGGCTTCTCGCGCCGCTTTTATGATGTCCTGGGTGGGGCGAGCGGCGACACCGGCGCCATCGAGCTCTCCCCCGACGAGCTGGAGGCGGTCGAGGACGACGAGGTCGACGTCTCGGAGTTCGACGCCAGCGACGACGAAATCATCACCCACACCAACATTCCGGCGCTCGCCGAATCTACGAGCCCACAACCGAAGTCGACCTTGCCGCGAGGCCGAGGTTGACAGTACAATCGAAGATCGCGCGGTCATGAGAATCGGCATCTTTTCGGACACGCACTCGAACCTCGAGGCGCTCACGGCAGTGCTCGGTGCTTTCAAGCACGAGAGCATCGACAAGCTCGTGTGCCTCGGCGACACCGTCGGCTACGGCGCGTCGCCCAACGAGTGCTGCGACCTGGTACGTGAGGCAGCGGCGTTCACCATCTTGGGGAACCACGATGCCGCCGTCGCCGGGCGCATGGACTATAGCTACTACTACGATGCCGCACGCCAGGCGCTCGACCTGCACGCGTCGATCCTGTCGCCCGACAACATGAAGTGGCTGCAGACGCTGCCATACGAGGTGCGCGAGGGCGGGGCGGAGTCCAAGAACGGCGCGCCCAAGGACCACGTGATCTCGTTCTGTCACGGGTCGCCGATCAACATCGAAGAGTTCGAGTACATCTTCGCGCCCGAGCAGGCGGCGCGCTGTCTGCCCGAGATCGACAAGCTGGCGGACGTGACCTTCATCGGCCACTCGCACTTGTGCAAGTCGTTCGCGCTGGGCAACGACGACGTGCACGAGGTGGTGGCGCAGAAGTTCGAGCTGCGGCCCGGGCACAAGTACATCATCAGCGTCGGGAGCGTGGGGCAGCCGCGCGACTACGACAATCGCGCGAGCTACACGATCTACGACACCGAGGCACGGGTGTTCGAGTTCAAGCGCGTGGCGTACGACATCGACTCGGCGGCGCAGAAGATCTTCGGCGCCAAGCTCGAGCGCAACTTCGGGAACCGACTGTTCATCGGCGTTTGATGCGCCGGGACGCGAGCGGATGGTTGCGGCGCTGGTCGTCGCCGCCGCCGCCGCGTCGACGGGGTGGGCGCGATCGTTTGGGCACGAACGGTGTCGCGTGAGAACCGTGGGCCTGCTGCTGTTGATCGCGCTGCCGGCGTTCGCCGACGTGAGCGCGCCGAGCGGCGGCGGGGCGAATGCGCGGCGCCACGTGCTGACGGCGGAGGAGGCGCGGCAGTGCGTCCCGTCGTTGCAGCCGGCGGAGTACTTCACGCCGTCGGCGAAAGAGGTCGAGTGGGTGGAGCGCGCGCTGCCGGCGTGGCTCGCGACGGTCGGCGGCAAGCCGGGCGTCACGGCGAAGCGGGTGGGTGAGCGGCTCGGCACCGATCACGTGTGGTACTTCGGGCAGCTCGAGGGCGGCCGGCGCAGGATCGAGCTTCGCGGCTTCTGCGCGCCGCTCGTCGAGGGCAGCGGGCGCAACGGGTGCTTCCCGCTGGTCAAGGACGGCGGCGACTGCATCTGGTACCTGCGCTACGATCTCGCGCACGGCTCCTTCGACCACCTCTACAGCAACGGCCGCGGCTAGTCGCCGCGCGGCCGATCACGCCGACGGCGGGCCGACGAGCTCGAGATACTCGGCCTCGACGCGCAGATCGTTCAGGTAGCCGCCCAAGCGCCCATCGATCTCGCGGCTGACGTCGAGCACATGGAGCTCGCCCGGCGAGCGGACCCAATCGCCGGCCGCGAAGCGCACGACTACCGGCGCGACAGCTTGACCGGCGGATTCTGCGCCACCGGCGGCGCCGGCATCACCACGTGCTCCGACGGCATCCGCGCCGCCAGCGCGCGATACCGCCTCTGCCAGAAGGCGTCCATCCCGCGCCGCGGCGCCGGCAACAGCGCCGCCAGCTGCGCCGCCTCGTCCGCCGACAGCTCGTCGGGCAGCTTGCCGAAGTACCGCTCGGACGCGTCCTGGATGCCGTAGACGCCGGGCCCCAGCTCCACCAGGTTCAGGTAGAGCTCGAGGATCCGCCGCTTGTCGAGCACCTGCTCGAGCCGCCACGTGAGCACCGCCTCCTCGAGCTTGCGCCCGACCGTGCGCTCGCCGCCGGTCCACAGGTTCTTCGCCACCTGCTGCGAGATCGTCGACGCCCCGCGATCGAACTTGCCGGCGTCGAGATCGGCCGCCAGCGCGTGCCCGATGCGATCGACGTCGAAGCCGTGGTGCACGAAGAAGCGCCCATCCTCGGCCACCAAGAACGCGCGCACCACCGACGGCGGCAACGAATCGAGCGCGCGCCACGACGGATTCTTCGACGTCAGCGGCAACGGCCGCCCCTCGACGGTGTGCCCGACCAGCGCCGGCGCATCGGCGCGCACCAGCGACGCCACGTCGGCGAGCGGCGCATCGGCGCGCGCATGGCAGCCGTTGACGCCGCTGACGTCGAGCGCCAGCGTCTCCGGGTCGTCGGTGTCGCCCGAGAGCTGCACGCGCCCGGCGATCTCGCCGTCGACCACGAGCCCGTCGAGGTGTGGCACGAGCGCGTGCGGCAGCGACGCCAGAAGATCCGCGCACGCCATCTTCGGCAGCGCCGCGGTCATGTCGAACGGGCCGCCCGGCGCCGCGCTGCCGTCGAGCACCAGGCGCGTCTTGCCGACGCGCACGCCGAGCCCGCGCGCGATCACCGCGCCGCCCGACCAGCCGACCTCGCCGTCGACGCTGGCTTCGAGGTTGCCGATCGGCCGCGGCGCCACCGACGGCGAATCGATGGTCACGCCGCCGAGGTCGACGCGCACCTTGGCCTGCGCCCCCGAGGCGTCGGCGCCGAACACGATGGTGCCCGTCGCCGTCGCCGCGCCGCCCACCGGCAGCCCATGCGCCGCGGCCCACTCGCCGATCGCCAGCCGCTCGAGCCGCGCCTGGCCGTCGGCGCCGTCGTGGTCGAGCCGCGCCGTCACCGTCACGCCCGGCCGCGCCGCGCGCACGAGCCAGCTGCCGTCGGGCGCCCGCGTGGCCGCGCCGGCCAGCTCGCCGACGCCCCACAGCCGCGCGCCGGCGAACGCCAGCCGCTTGAGCCCGCCGCCCTCGGTCTCGAGGCCGACCTCGTCGATGGCGAGCCCCAGCCCGCCGAGCCAATGCTCGGGCGGCAGCGTCGCCGTCACGTGCCGGAGCGCCACGCGCGCGTGGCCGTGCGCGCTGGTCGCCTCGACTTCACCGACGGTGCCGAGCTCGGTCGCGAGCCGCTCCACGCGGACTCGCGCGATCCGCCGCGCGCCGCCGAGCGCCGCCCAGGGATCGACGTCGACGGCGATGTGCGCCGCCGCCCACTCGCCGGTGGCCACGTCGCGCGCCTCGAGCGTGAGCGGCCAGCCGAGCCGCGCCGAGCCTACCGATACCGCCTCTTCGTCGAGGCCGCCGGCCCGGGCCAACATCGCGCGCAGCGACGGACCGAGCGGCGGATGCAGGTACTGCCACAACGTCACGCCCCACGCGCCGCCGCCCGCCGTCGCCGCCAGGGCCACGAGACCGAGCTGCGCGCGGCGGCGCATCGACTAGTGCGGCTCCGTCGGCTGCGCGCGCCGCTCGGGGCCGGCGTAGCCGCGCTCGTCGAGCCGCAGGCGCCGCGTCCCCGACGGACGCCGCGCCGTGTGCAGCCGCGCCTCCATGAGGACTGCCTCGCACAGCTCCTCGAACGTCAGGCCCGCGGCGTGCGCGATCTTCGGCGCCAGCGAGTGCGGCGCCAGCGACGGCTGCGTATCGACCTCGAGCACGTGCTCGTTGCCGCGCTCGGAGACCACGATGTCGACCTCGCACAGCCCCGTGCACTCGAGCGCGCGCGAGGCGCGCATCGCCAGCGTCAGCGCCCCACGCAGCCGCTCCGGCGACAGCCGCGGCGGCACGTAGAGCGGCATCGCCGCCTGGTGGCGCGCGCCGTAGTCGAACAGGCGCCCGGCGCAATCGATCTCGACGGCGCCGAGGGGCCGTCCGCTCAGCACGGCGACGTGCACCTCGGTGCCCTCGATGTAGCGCTCGACGAGCACGTGGTCGTCGAAGCGCAGCGCCTCCTCGATGGCGTGCTCGAGCTCGTCGACCTCGTCGACGCGCCGCACCCCGAGCGACGAGCCTTCGGCGCGCGGCTTGACCACCGACGGGAAACCGAACGATCCGTGCTGCTCGCCCGGCCCCCCTTCGCCGCGCACGTGCACGTAGTAGGGCGGCGTCGAGAGGTTGTGCAGGCGGAACAGCTCCTTGGCCTTGAGCTTGTCCATCGCCAGCGCCGAGGACAGCACCGACGAGCCGGTGTAGGGGATCCCGAACAGCTCGAGGAGCCCCTGCACGCAGCCGTCCTCGCCGTAGCGCCCGTGCAGCGCCAAGAAGGCCACGTCGACGCGCTCGGCGCGCAGCACCAGGTCGAGGTCGGAGTCGACGAAGACCTTGAGCGCCTCGTACCCGCGCTCGACGAGGGCCGCATGCACCGCTTCGCCCGTCCGCAGCGACTGATCGCGCTCGCTCGACAGGCCACCCATCAACACTCCGATTCTTCGACCGCGCATGCGTGGCTTCATCTCAAGCTCCGTGCCGGGCCCAAAGGGTAGGAACGCCGCGTGCCGTGTCGCGGCGGACACGCCGATCGTGTCATCTCTTTTGGGTACAGGCGCCCGTCGACACGAGCAACTTTTTGCGCTAACGATCCGCTTCCATGACTTTCGTCGAAGCCGCGATCGAGATCTTGAAGCGCGAAGGCAAGCCGCTGTCGTCACGCCGCCTGGCCGAGCTCGCGGTCAAGCTCAACCTTTTGTCGGTGGTCGGCCGCGACCCCGGAACCACGATGCAGGAGCGCCTGGACGACGCCCTCGACCGACAGGCGCGCCATCCCGATCTCCTGCGCCTGCAGCCCGATACGTTCGGTCTGCACAGCTACCCGCCACGGCCGTATCCGGCGGCCGGCAACGGGGCGCCGGCCAACGGCGCCGCCGAGGGGGCGGCCGAGGAGGCGGGCGGCGAGCCGAAGAAGGGGCGGCGCCGTCGTCGCCGCGGCCGTCGCAATGAGGACGGCGAGGGGGCCGATACGGCCGGGGCCGCTGGCGCCGAGGCCGGGGGCGCCGAGGCCGAGGGCGCTGACGGGGAAGGCGAGGAGGGCGCGGAGAGCGCCGCCGCCGAAAAGGGCGCCGAAGGGGCCGCCGAGGCCGCCGCGGCCGAAGGGGCCACCGCCGACAAGGGCGGCGCCGGCAAGGACGCCGGCACCGAAGGGGCCGAGGGCGCTCCCGCCGGCGAGAAGCGCCGCCGCCGCCGCCGTGGTGGCCGCGGCCGTCGTCGTCGCGAGGGCGGCGGCGACGTCGCCGGCACCGAGGCCGCCGCGGGCGACGAGGCCGGTGACGAGGGCGAGGGCGAAGGCGAGGAGGGCGGGGCCGAGGCGCCGCGCGCCGCCCGCCAGCCCCTCGCCGCCGTGCACGAAGGCGAGCTACCGCCGTCGATCCCCGAGGAGCTGCCGTCCGAAGCCGCCGCCGCCGGCACCCCCGCCGAGGAGCTGTCGCCCGGCGAGGCCGCTGCGCCCGGCGACGACGCCGAGCTCCTCGACGAGTCCGACGCCGACGAAGAGGTCGACGAGATCGACGAGCACACCGGCCCGCTGCTGGCGCCGGCTCTCGGCGCCGAGGACGTCACCCGCACCGAGGACGATCGCGTCGTCCGCCCCGAGATCTTCGGGAGCCGCGACGATCGCCGCCGCGATCGGCACCGCGAGCGCCCCCGCGACCGTCACAAGGATCGCGGGGACCGCGGCGAGCGCAAGCATCACGAGCGCGGTCACGAAGCCAAGCACGAAGGCCGCGCGCCCGAGGGCAAGCACGAGGGCCGCGCGCCCGAGGGCAAGCACGAGGGCCGCGGACACGAAGGCAAGCACGAGCCGCGCGCCCACGAGGCGAGGCCGCACCAGGAGGCCCGCCCGTCGTCGGCGCCGCCCGAGCCGCGCACCGGCGGCCTCATCGACACGCTGCTCGACATCCTCCGCGCCACCGGCGGCGGCCCCATGCATGTCCGCCAGCTCGCCGACGCCGTCGCCAAGCGCAAGGGCGGCGATCCCGCGCAGGCCAACGACCTGCCGCGTCTCGCCCGCGCCGCGCTCGTCCGCGAGCAGCGCGACCGCGACGCCGAGGGCCTGCGCCCGCGCGTCCGCCCGCTCGGCGGCGGCAACTACGCCACGCCCGATCGCAAGCTCGACCCCGAGCTGTTGCAGGCCGAGCGCGACCTCGCCGGCGCCTCGGCGCGCCTGCGCGAAGCCACCCGCGCCGCCGTCCGCCGTCGCCTCGGCCGCATGTCGCCGGCTGCCTTCGACGCGCTCGGCCGCACGCTCGCCGACAAGCTCGGCATCACCGGCCTCGAGCTCCTCCGTCGTGGCGAAGGCGTCACCTACTGGGGCGGCACGCGCCCGGCCGGCGTCGGCACGGTGCGCACGCTCGTCGCCTTCCGCGCCGGCGAGGGCGAGGTCAACCGCCGCGCCGTCGGCGAATTGCGCGCCGGCCTCGCCGCCAAGGGCTACGACGAAGGCATCCTCCTGTCCGCCGGCCGTCCCAACGGCGAGGCGATCGCCGAGCTCAAGGCCGGCGGCGTCACGCTCTACGACGGCGCCGCGCTGGCCGCGCTGGTCATCAAGCACGGCCTCGGGGTGCGTCGCGTGACCATGCCGGTCGACTACCTCGACGTCGAGTTCTTCGCCGAGCTGCAAGAGGGCTGAGACGTTGCGCTGGGAGTGGCTGGGCTGCGTGGGCTACGCCGAGGCCGTCGCGCGCATGGAGTCGTTGCGCGCCCGCATCCTCGACGGCGACGGCACCGCCGAGACGCTGCTTCTCCTCGAGCACCCGCCGGTGATCACGCTCGGCCGCCGCGCGCGCGCCGAGCACATCGTGGTCTCGCGCGACGCGCTCGCCGCCCGCGGCGTCACCGTCGTCGACTCCACGCGCGGCGGCGACGTCACCTACCACGGCCCCGGCCAGCTGGTGGCCTATCCGGTCATGCGCCTGCACAGCGGCGTCGTCGATCACGTCCGCCGGCTCACCGGCGCCGCCATCGCCGTCGCCGCCCGCTTCGGCATCGACGCCGTCTTCGATCGCGCGCGCCCCGGCGTCTGGGTCGGCAACGCCAAGCTCGCCGCCGTCGGCGTCCACGTGCACCGCCGCGTCGCCATCCACGGCCTGGCGCTCAACGTCACCACCGCGCTCGACGCCTTCGATCTGATCGTCCCCTGCGGCCTGCGCGACATCGAGGTGACCTCGATCGCCGCCTTGTCGGGCCAGTCGCCGGCGATGCCCGGGGTCGCCGCCGCGTTCGCCGCGGCGTTCGTCGGACACTCCCCGTTGCAATTGCAGACGTCGTCCGTAGAATAACGGCCAGTGCGTTCGGGACGGCGCGGGTGACGCCGGGACGCCTTCGGATGGGTCATTCGCGACGGCTGCGCGTCCTCGTCGTGCACAACCGCGACTTCGCCGCCGAGGGAGAAGCAACCGCCGCCGACGATCCGGAGCGAGTGTCGCGCGCCGACGTCGAGAACGCCGCCCGGGACGTCGCCAAGGCGCTCGCCGCCCGCGGCCACCACGTCGAGACCGTCGCGATTCCGCCCGATCCCTTCGCCGCCGTCGGTGTCGCCGTCGACATCGCGGCGCGCGCCCCCGACCTCGTCTTCAACCTCTGCGAGTCGCTCGGCGGCGACGCGCGCCACGAGGCGGTGCTGCCGTCGCTGTTCGAGCTCGCCGGCGTGCGCTACACCGGCTCGGGCCCGCTCGCGCTCGCCACCGCGCTGCGAAAGGATCGCGCCAAGGCGCTCCTGCGCGCCCACGGCGTGCCCACGCCGGCGGCCGCCGTCAGCCTCGACGGCAGCCTGCCCGCGGCCTTGCCGCCGCTTCCCTGCATCGTCAAGCCGGCGCGCGAGGACGCCTCGACGGGCATCTCGCTCAAGAGCGTGGTGCGTACGCAAAAAGAGCTCGCCGCGCGCGTCGCCGCCGTGCACGCGCGCTACCGCCAGCCGATCTTGATCGAGCAGTTCATCGCCGGCCGCGAGCTCTACGTTTCGCTCCTCGGCAACTCCAGCGACCTCGTCGCCCTGCCGATGCACGAGGTCGACTTCTCGGCCATGCCCGCCGGCGCGCCGCACATCGTGACCTACGACGGCAAGTGGGATCCGTCGTCGCAGGAGTACAAAGGCACGCGCTCGGTCCGCGCCGCAGTCACGCTCGAGACCGAATCACGCTGCCACGCCGCCGCGCGCGCCGCCTTCGCCGCGCTCGAGCTCTCCGACTACGCGCGCGTCGATCTGCGGCTCGCCGCCGACGGCACGCCCTACGTCATCGACGTCAACCCCAACTGCGATCTCTCCGACGGCGCCGGCGTCTGCCGCGCGGCTTCGTTCGGCGGGCTCGCCTATCCCGACCTGATCGAGCGCGTCGTCGCCGCGGCGATGTCGCGTCATGAAAGAGCGAAAACCAATGTCGTCCGAGACCGTGCTGCTCGAGCAGCGACCCGCGCCCCTGCCCGTGCCCCTGCGGCTTCCCGCCATCCGCCCGCTCCAGCTGCGCGATCGCGCGCCGCTGCATCAGCTCCTGACGAAGGACGGACTGTTCACGCGCGAGGAAATCGCGGTCGCGCTCGAGCTTCTCGACGGCGCGCTCGCTGATCCGGGCGGCGAATATCGCGTGCTCGTGGCCGAGCTCGCCGGGGAGAATTTCCCGCTGGCCGGCTACGTCTGCTACGGCCCGACGCCGATGACCGACGGCACCTGGGACCTCTACTGGATCGTCACGCATCCCGAGGCGCGCAAGTCGGGCGTGGCGCGCGCGCTCGTCGGCCGCATGGAGGCGGAGCTGCGCGCGCTCGGGGCACGCCTGGTGCGCGTCGAGACCTCGCGCCTCGACGGCTACGGCGCGGCGCGCGCCTTCTACGAGCGGCTCGGCTATCCGGTGGCTGCCGTCATTTCCGACTTCTATCGCCCGGGCGACGATCTCCTCGTCATCTGTAAGCGCCTCTGACAAGATGATCGCGTGAGCCGTCCCGGCCTTGTCGCGATCTTCGGCTGCGCCGCGCTGTCGGCGCTCGGCTGCAAGCGCACGCCGGCGGCGCCGCCTCCGCCGGAGATCGCCGAGGTGCGCGTGGTCTACAAAGACAGCGACGTCGCCGGCGCGCCCAAGCTCGACCTCGCCGCGCTCACCGCCGCCGCGCGCGCCGCGGTCACCACCTCGTCGGGCGTGCCGGTGCGCGAAGACGGCGGCGTCGACTCGACGCGCCCGCGCCGCTATCGGCTGCGCGTCGAGCTCGAGATCGGCGCCGCCGAGGATCTCGCGGCCAAGAAGGGCAACCTGCGCGCGCTCGTCAACGCGCGTCTGTCGCCGATCTCGAGCGATCCGAGCGCGCTGTCGTTCGAGCAGTCGGCGCTCGCCGAGCACGCGTACACGCCGGGCACCAAGGGCGAGCCGGCGTGGCAGGCGCACGCCGAGCACGCCATCCGCGACTGCGTCGGCGGCGTCGGCGCGCGCCTCAAGCTCGCCGGCGGCGATGCGCGCGTGCTCGTCGCCGCCATCGACGGCAGCGACGACGATCTGCGCGAGGAGGCGATGCGCCTCGCCGCCGATCGCAAAGAGAAGGCGGCCGTGCCGTCGCTCGTCAAGCTCCTCAAGAGCGACGATCACGCGGTGCGCGATCGCGCCATCGGCGCGCTCGCCGCCATCGGCGATGCGCGCGCCGTACGGCCGCTCACCGAGGTCGCCAAGTTCAACGACCTTTCGGATCTACCGAAAGTGCTCGACGCGCTCGCGACCATCGGCGGCTCCGAGGCGCGCTCGTACCTCGAGTTCGTCGCCAGCGGGCACGACAGCGCCGAGATGCGCGACCTCGCCAAGGAGGCGCTCACGCACCTCGATCGGCGGCAATCGGAGCGCAACCGCGACATGTCCCACTGACACCGGCACCGCAAACTCTTCACACCTGAACGCCCGATCGATCGCTCTACAATTGATTCCATGCTGACGGAAGATTTGCACGTCGGCCGCCATCCGCTGCCGGTGACGGCGCACCCGGCGTGGATGGAGGCGATGCTCGCCGCGCTCGAAGGGCCGTGGCATCGCGCGGCCTGGCCGCGGCTGTTCGCCGAGACCGCGGAGGGAAACCTGCCGCCGCTCGGGGCCTGGCGGCGGGTGCTCGCCGACTTCTTCTTGATCGTCGAGAGCTTCCCGAAGTACATGGCGCTGTCGCTGGCCAAGACCACCTACGGTGTGCGCGACGGCGACGCGCGCGTGCGCCGCTGGCTCTTGCAAAACATTGCGGTCGAGGGGCGCCACGCCGAGTGGTACCTCGATTGGCTCGACGCGGTCGGGCTGTCGCCGCAAGAGGTGGTGGCGCACGAGACGTGCGCCGAGGTGCGCGCGCTCCACGATCATCTGTGGCAGACCTGCGAATCGGGCTCGCTCGCCGAAGGGATCGCCGCGGCCAACTGGGCGATCGAAGGAGTCACCGGGATCTGGTCGCGCGGCTGCGCCGAGCGGTTCCGCGGCTACGTGCACGACGGCGTGCGCATCGACGCCAAGTCGATGATGTGGCTCAACGCGCACGCGCGCTACGACGACGCGCATCCCGACGAGGCGCTCGAGGCGCTCAAGATCTACGTCGACGGACCGGGTGGTCGCCGCGGCAATCCACTAGGGGTTCAGTGGGCGGCGCGACGCGCGCTCGAGCTCTTCGCCGACGGCGTCGAGCGTGGTTACGATCTCGGCACGGGCTGAGCTCGCAGATGGCATCGGGCAAGGGGACGCTCCTCAAGAACCTCGGCGACTACGTCGTCGAGCGGCACAGCCAGGCGGCGTGGCGCGAAGTCGTCGACGCGCTGCCGGCGGATGATCGCGCCATCATCGACGGGCTGCTCCTCGTCGGTGGCTGGTACCCGGTGGGGACGTGGAACCGCTGCATCAGCGAGTACATCACGCGCCACGCCAAGGACGCCGACGCCGAGATGACGGCGGTGGCGCGTTACATCGCCGATCGCGATCTGAACACGCTGTTCAAGGTGCTCTTGAAGATGGGCTCGGCCGAGTTCGTCCTCGGGCGCACCGATTCGTTGTGGTCGCGCTACTTCGACATGGGGACGTTCCAGAACGAAGAGCTGAGCAAGCACTACTGGACGCTCAAGCTCACCGCGCCCGTCGGGGTCGACGAGGCGCCGGGTGAGCTGACCTGCGGTCCGGGCGTGTGCGGCTGGCTCAAGCAGGCGCTCGAGCTCACCGGCGTGCGCGGCGCGCGCGTGGTGCAGGCGCGCTGCCGCTTTCACGCGGCGTCGGCGTGCGAGTACGAAGTCACCTGGTAGCGGCGTCGGCGCAGAAGCCGACGCCGGGCGGACCGGCGAGCGTGTAGCGCACGCCGGCGAGCGCAGAGACGGGCGGATCGACGGTGGCGACGCTGCCGTCGCCGTTGACGCAGACGCGGGCGCGCGGCGGCGACGCGGGCAGCGTCGAGCTGCGCAGGCGAACGATCGTCGACACGCCCGGCTGCGCGGCGCGGCCGGCGCTCGCCGGAAAGGGCGTCGGTGGCTCCACAGCGGAATCGCCGTTGGCGGCGGACACACGCGTGAAGTCGAGGTGCACCGGCGCGGCGAAGCAGTAGGGCGCCTGCGCCAGCGTGCCGACGACGACATCCCAGCGCGACGCGCGCAGGCCCGCGACGAGCGCATCGTCGGCGCCGGGCACGCCGGCGATCGCGCGCACCGTCTGCACCAGGCCGTCGTCGCCGACGCAGACCTTGTACGACGAGGCGACGAGCTGCCCGGCGCGCGCCGTGGCCAGCCACGCCGGCGTGTTCGGCGGCGCCGTGAAGGTCGCGTGCGCGTGCACGCCGTTGGTCGCCTGGCGCAACAGCCGGCTCGCGTTCGGCACGGCGAGCTGCATCGGCACGACGAAGCAGACGTCGGGCGCGCTCGTGACCACGAACCAGCTCCAGCCGCGCAGCGCCGCGCCGGCCGCGTCGTCGACGGCGGCGAGGCCCGGCGCCGGCGTCACCGCGCGCACGCGCCCGTCGTCGCCGAGGCAGACGCGATAGCGCGCCTCGACGACGGTGCCGGGCGGGCCGACGCTCGCGGGCGCCGGCGGCGGATCGCCGCCGAGGTGCAGCGGCGTCACCGCCAGCGTCTGCGGCGTCGGCGTCGGCGTCGGCGCCGTGGTCAGCGGCTTCGTCGTCGCCGTCGCGCCGCAGCCGACGGCTCCACACGCGACGATCGCTGCCAGCGTCGTCGCGCGCACGGTTACAGCTCGCCGATCACGCGCCGGAGCGCGTCGCCTGCGCGCATGCCGAGCTTGCGGAAGATGCCCTCCGCCTCGGTCAGGAGCTGCTTGCCCGCGTCGACGTCGCCACGCTCGACGCGATAGCGGCCGAAGCGCTCGAGCGCCGAGGCCAGCTCGGCCTCGTTGCCGATCTCGCGGAAGAGCTCGACGCCGTGCGTGAAGAGCTCCTCCGCCTTGCGCTCGCCCGAGCCGGTGTCGTCGAAGAGCGTGGCCGCGTGCACCTGGCCGAGCGCCACCAGCGCGCGGCCGACGTCGACGCGGATGCCGGCCGCCTCGGCGAGCTCGAGCGCCCGCTCGCAGTGCGTGAGCCCGCCCTTGGGATCGCCGCCCTCGAGCATGAGGAGGCCAAGGTGCCGCTCGGTCTGCGACAGGATGCGCTTGTCGTCGAGATCGCGGGCCAGCGCCAGCGCCGCGTCGAAGCGCGTGCGCGCCTCGCCCCGCTGCCCGTTGAGCCGCGCCGCCTCGCCGAGCTGCGAGAGGAGCAGCGCCTGCAGCGGCAGCGCGCCGATCCGCTCCGCTTGGGCGAGCGCCGCTTCCCAGATGCGGTGCGCGCCGTCGATGTCGCCGCGCTGGAAGGCGAGCACGCCGAGCACGTTGTCGCATTCGGCGATGCCGGCCTGATCGCCGAGCGCGCGGCGCAATTCGTGCGCCTCCTGGTAACAGGCCTCGGCCTCGTCGAAGAGGCCGCGGTGGCGCTCGATGTTGCCGATGTTCACCAGCGACACCGCGATGGCGCGCCGATCGCCGAGCCGGCGCCGCGATTCGAGCGCCGACGCCGAACGGTCGAGCGCCTCGTCGTAGCGCGCCAGGAGCCACAGGACCTGCCCGACGTCGTCGAGCGAGCCGGCGATGCCGCGCTTGTCGCCCGCCTGCTCGAAGAGCTCGAGGCCGCGCTCGAGATACTCGAGCGCCATCGGCAGCTCGCCCTTCTGCCGATAGACGCGCCCCATCTTGTTGAACGCGACGGCGGCCTTGGTGCGCGACGCGACCACCCACGCCAGGCGCAGCATGCGCTCGAACGCGGTGAGCGCCGAATCGAACTCGCCCTTGAGCTGAAAGACGCTGCCGAGGTCGTGCCACAGATGGATGCGCGAGGCGAGATCGCCCTGCCCGAGGCAGTTGAGCGCCGCGTCGTAGAGGCGCACCGCCTTGTCGTTGAAGTAGCGCGCCCGCGCCGCGTCGCCCGCGCGACGATAGCGCAACGAGGCGCCGTCGCCGTCGCCGGCGCGCTCGAGGTGGCGGCCGATCTCTTCCTGCTCTTCTTCGCCGCGGCCGGTCGGGCGCAGCTCCAGCCACTGCGCGACCAGCTTGTGGTAGCGACTGCGCGCCGCGCCGTCGATGCCGCCGTAGACGATCTCCCACCACGGCGGATAGGCGAAGCGATACTCGCGCTCGCCGGGGATCGACGCGTGCGGTTGCTCGACGACGAGGCCGCGCCGCCCGAGCTCGGCGAGCGCAGCTTCGACCTCGGCGCGCGTGCGATCGCCGGCGGCGGCGACCTCGCCGAGCGTCGGCCCGTCGGGATCGGCGCTGCCGCTCGCCGCCGAGTAGACGGCCGCGGCGCGGACGAGCATGACCACCGCGTCGAGCCAGAAGGCCTCGCCGCAGGCCGCCGCCTTCTCGAGCAGATCGCGCTCGGCCGAGTTCATCACGCGCAACCGCTCGGCGACGACGTCCCACAGATCGTCGGGCAGCGTCGCGCCTTGCAGCGCGGCCGGATCGAACTGCCACTTGCCGTCCTCGTTGGTGATGGCGCCGAGCTCGAGGAGGTAGCGCACCAACTCGGTGAGCGCGCGCGGCACGCCGCCCATGCGCTCGCGCGCGTGCTTGAGGAGCGACTCGGGCGGCGCGCCCGCGGGACGGCACAGCTCGACGAAGAGCTCGGCGGCTTCGGCGTCGTCGAGCGGCCCGAGCTCGACGCGCACGAGGTCGGCGTCGCCCTCGCCGAACGCCGGATGGGTCTCGAACAGCGACGGGCGCGCCACGCAGAGCAGCGTCACCGGCGACGAGCCGAGCCCGGCCGCGAGATAGTGCAGGAGGTTGATCGTCTCCGGCGAGGCGCGCTCGACGTCGTCGATGGCGATGACCAGCGGGGTCTTGGCCGCGTCCGCGGCGAGGAGGCGCTTGAGCGCGATGAAGGTGCGCGCCTCGAGCTGCGCCGGCGTCTCCGCCAGCGGCTCGACGACGGGCGACTCGGGGTAGGGCACGCCGAGGAGCTGCGCCAGGAGATGCGTAATCTCCATCGCGCGCGGCCCCGGCACCAGCTCGGCGACCGCCTGCGACAGCCGCGCGCGCGCGAGCTCGGGCGACATCGCCGTGGTCAGGCCGAAGCGCTGGCGCAAGACGCGGTCGAACGCGGCGAACGGCGGCGCACCCGGGCCGCCCGCCGGCGCCACCAGCATGCGCGCGCCGCGCTCGCCCGGCTTGGCGTAGAGCTGCTTGGACAGCTCCTCGACGAGGCGCGTCTTGCCCACGCCCGCCGGCCCGGTGAGCGCGACGAAGGCGACCTCGCCGCGCGCCGCTTCTTTGATGATCGCGTGCAGCCGCTCGAGCTGCGCCTTGCGCCCGACGAAGCGCGTGGCCTGCGGATAGCGCGACGGCTCCTCGATCAGATCGCGATCGTCGAGCAGCTCGCTGTCGTCGTCGACGAGCTCGGCGCCGAGTGCCGCCGGCACGCGCTCGGTGCGGCACGCCTCGCAGAGCTCGACGTCCCCCTCGACGGGCGCGCCGCAGGCCACGCACGAGCGTGGCAGCTCCGCGGCGCAGCGTTTACAGCGCTGCGCGCCGGCGCGATTCGAATTTCCGCACGCGGGGCAATTCATGAGCGGCGCACCCTAGCACGGGAAGCTTCTCCATCAAACTAGCGTAAAATCAGGCTTGATTGGAGGCCGCCCATGAAGAAGCTCGTGTGGATTCTCCTGCTCGTGGTGGTGGCGTACCTCGCGTGGCGCTGGTGGCGATCGGGCGATGCCGCGACGGCGACCGCCGATCGCGGGCAGTCGCTCTTCTATGATCGTGTGTGGGTCGATCATCTGCCGACGTCGCAGACCGACGCGTTCGACACGTTCGCCGCGGTCACCGAGCAGCCGCTCGGCGTGTTCGCGCACCAGTCGCAGTGGAAGGGCGACTGGGAGATGTTCCGCTACGAGCCGCGCGGCGACGGGCAGCTCGAGGCCGTCTTCCCGGCGTCGAAGGCCAAGACGCGCATGTCGTATCGCGCGTGGAAGTGCAGCGAGAAGAAGGATTTCGATTTCTGCCTCGAGATGTCGGGCGGCAAGGGGCCGAAGAAGTACTACAGCCAGCGCGGCTGGGAGATCGGCAGCGTCGACGGGGCGCGGGCGCTCGAGTCGCACCTGGCCGGCGCGCAGTGACGCATGGGTAAAGTCGTCGTCGCGGCGCGGCTGCCCGGCCGCATCGATGAGATCCTGGCCGGGCACACCGTCGTCGGGCCCGCCTCCGGCGAGGCCGAGCTTCCGCGCGCGCGCCTCCTCGAGGCGCTGCGCGACGCCGACGGCCTGCTCGCGCTCTTGAAGCTGCGCATCGACGACGCGCTCCTCGAGGGCGCGCCGCGGCTGCGCGTCGTCGCCAACTACGCCGTCGGCTACGACAACGTCGATCTCGGCGCCACGCGCCGGCGCGACATCGTCGTGACCAACACGCCCGGCGTGCTCACCGACGCGACCGCGGATCTGACGATGGCGCTCATGCTCGCCGCCGCGCGCCGGCTGCCCGAGGGAGCGGCCATGATCCGCGACGGACGCTGGCACGGCTGGGAGCCGGAGCAGCTGCCGGCGATGGATCTCGAGGGCGCGCAGCTCGGCATCGTCGGGCTCGGGCGCATCGGCCAGGCGGTGGCGCGGCGCGCGCGCGGCTTCGGCCTGCGCCTCGTCTACGCGCAGCCGCGTCCGGCGCCGGCGGCCGCGGTGCTCGGCGCGCACCACGTCAGCGTCGACGAGCTGATGGCGACGTCGGACATCGTGACGCTGCACTGTCCGCTGTCGCCGGCGACGCGGCACCTGGTGAACGCGGCGCGCCTCGGGGCGATGAAGCGGCGCGCGGTGCTGGTGAACACGGCACGCGGCGCGATCGTCGACGAGGCGGCGCTCGTCGCCGCGCTCGAGCGCGGGCACCTCCTCGGCGTCGGGCTCGACGTGTTCGAAGACGAGCCGCGCGTGAGCCCCGGGCTCGTCGCCTGCACGCGCGCCGTGCTCATGCCGCACCTCGGCTCGTCGACGATCGGCGCGCGCATGGCGATGGCCGAGACCGCGGCGCGCTCGATCGCCGACGTGCTCGCCGGGCGCACGCCCGAGCACGTCGTCGGCGCGTGAAGGCTGCGGCGGCGGCGCGCATCGGCGTTGACACGGTCCAGCGACGCTGCTACCACTCTGTCCGCCCGGCTCCTTAGCTCAACTGGTTAGAGCAGACGCTTCATACGCGTAAGGTTCTCAGTTCGATTCTGAGAGGAGCCACCAGGACTTAGCAGCTCGGTTTTCCCTCCGGCACACGAAACGGCACTCGAAATCATCGCCGACCTCCAGCGATGACCGCGAACGCCCTCGTGACCTGAGCCTGCTCGATGGCGCCCCTGGCCACGTAGTGCTTCGAGGTGGTCGAGGCTTCTTCGTGCGAGAGATGATCCGCGATGCGGTCGGCCAGCTCGCCGGTCTGAGCGAGGAGGGTAGCCGCAGTGCCCTTCAGCGCGTGCGGGCAGACATACGGCACGTCCGCCGCCTTGCAGAAGCGCACCATGGCCTCTTCCAGCCAGCGACGCGTGTGGTGGCCGGTCTCGGTGTACGGCGTCTTGAACAGCGGCTCGAAGGGCTGCCGGCCGTCTACAAGCTTCCGTAGCAGCGGCTGCAGCACCTCGGGGATCTTCCTCGGACGGTTCGACTTGAGGGTCTTGCCGTCGTAGACGCGAAGAACGGTCGCGTCGAGATCCACGTCGCGCACCACGCGTCGGGAGACGTCTCCCGATCGCAGGGCCATGAGCAGCGCCATCAGAATACCGAGCGCTGCTTGATCGCCAGACTCCGCTCGCGCGAGGCAATGCGCGTACAGCTTTCGCGTCTCGTCGCCGGTGTGCTGTTGCTTGCCGGCATTGCGCCGGCCGACGCCTTTGACGCTTGCGAGCGGATTCACCTGCAGCCATCCGAGGCGAGGTGAAGCGCGTTCGCGTTTTCTTTGACGAGCGGGTTGCGCGCTTTGTCCGTCGTCGCCAGTGGCATCCGACGCAACGAATCCGGAACGTGTCTGGTGGAATCGAGCTGACGATGGATGTCGCCGGAACGCTCGAGGTCGCCAACTGGGTTCTCGGATTCGGCGACAAGGCGATGGTCTTGGAGCCCCCGGAGCTACGGTCCGACATTGCCAACGAACTCAGTCGAGCCGCGAGCGCCTATTCGCGATAATTAGGTCGCGAATTTCCTCCTGTCGCAACCTGTCGTGACTGCTCAAGTATCGACGCGAGTCTTCTTGGCCCTCTGCGTTCTATCCCCCGACGAGAAGGTCGCGATTGTGAATCTCATCGCGATCGATTCCTGAGAGGCTGATGCCGACGGGGTTGTCCGCGGCGCTAGCTTCACTCAGCGACGCTTGGAACCGCTGAATGGCCGTTACATAGACTTCTGTGCGTTGGTCCGAGCGGACGACAGCGAGCCGATCTCCGACCCGGACCGTGCCGGATTCGATGTAGCCCGTCACCGTCGGTCCGAGACCGCGGATCTCGTAGATGTTCCCGATGAGCATCCTGAACGCGGGCACGCGCACTTCATTGTTCTTACGATTCATGCTGGACCCAAGCCCCGCGCGTAGTCATGCCAGTAGGCGGCGTTCGCACTCGTCTGTTTCACGATCCGTTGAGCGGCCGGGGCTGCGGGCCAGAATTCGAGCAGGTACGAGTCGATGATAGGCTCACCGTCGACGACGGTGTCTTGTTCGTGCGCCGCATCCATGCCGCGTGCGCTGTAACGAACGCGGTAGTCGCGGTGCTCGATGGCGAGGGGATAGGTCGCCTGCGCCGCCCATTCGGTGAGTTGAACGTCCTGCGTCGCCGGTCTGAACGACACCTCGACGATGTCTTCGAACGTTTCGTCCACGGGCGGCTCATCACCATGGATGCGTACTTCAAAGCCGACGGTGCCAGTGTGAAGCCCAGTAATGAGGAAAAGCGCCCCTGGAATTCTCGCTCCGCAGAGCCCTTGCGGCTGCCCGCGAAAGTTCTGTTCCATGTCGGCGTCGGGGTGCTCTCCTCCACTCTCGACGTATGCTTGGCCGTAGTGGACATGGAGCGTGTTGAGCATGACGAATGCCTCATTATGAACAATTGGCGTGACTGGCTTGGCAACGATAATCGCTACCTTTCATGGTCCAGTAGGATCTTCTCACAGGGGTGCTGATGTCTAAGAGTTCGACTGAATCCAAGGCACGCGCACCAGGTGGAATCGTCTTCATGCCGCCGGGCGCGAGTTTTGGCTCAGACACGCGCCACGCCATCCTTGAGATCAAGGGCGCCATATCTTCTATGGTTGCAGCGCCGCTTCCAGGGGCTCTGTTGGTCCGCGGTAACAGCACCGATCCTGTCGACGATCATCACCTGACGATTCACGACAACCTTATGGTGCACCTCAAGAGTGCAGCGGCGACGATCGAACTCGCGCCCGCAGGAGTTGTGGATGGCGCCCTAGTTTCAGACGTGATTCACCTTGTTACCGTCGCAGCGGCGCCACCCGGATCGACAGAGCCTCATGTTGGTCGGCACCAAAGTAAGTGGGAAGGGGCATTCGCCGCCTTCTCGCTCGCGCCCGACGACAAATACGATCCCGTGACGACCCGCCTCGTTGTTGACGTTTGGGCAACCAAAAGAGAGTTTGCCGCGCCGGGGCGCCTTCCAGCGCAATGGCCCGGAGTGCGCCCTGCTGTTTCGAATAGTGGAACTACGGTATTGGGCCCGGTGCCAGCGGAGTGGGCCTTTCGTCGAGAGCCGAGGCCTGACTGCGTCTTCTATTGCCGATGCTGGTACCTTGA
>Ga0070679_100001458_pt1 | contig 20943 bp, 16 predicted proteins | sample KBSC63BmetaG_FD_65652 | JGI IMG/M metagenome (GOLD analysis project Ga0070679, IMG submission 65652) | Corn rhizosphere microbial communities from Kellogg Biological Station, Michigan, USA - KBS C6-3B metaG | ecosystem: Host-associated > Plants > Roots > Rhizosphere | place: USA: Michigan... | reverse complement strand
CGATGGATATAACGGCTGTTTTTACAGCGGGCAGAGTACCGTATACTGAGAAGATATGAGGAGAGTAATTCCTGCGCTTGCGGTGCTCATCTTTATCGGAGGCGTCACGTACGTTTCCATCAATTTCTTTCATGTAGGGACCACTACGACAGCCCTGAATCAAATGAATCAAGCGGCGGCGGTAGAGTTGCCGTACATGGTGCCGCCTCTTACGCAGGATTACAAAAATACAGACTATAATTTCGAGCTGAATATGCCGGCGGATTTTAAAGCTGCCGAATCGCCGCCGGATGAAAACGGCGCACGCACCATTACGCTCCAGGACAGCACGGACAACGGCATACAGATTGCCGTCACGCCGTTTGATGAGGACATCACGAATCTCACCGAAGACAGAATTCATCAGGACCAGCCAGACCTTACCATCACCGACCCGCAACCGGTGCAAATAGGTGAGAGCGACACCGGCCTTGCATTCAAAAGCGACAATCAGGCCTTTGACGGAGCCAGCCGCGAAGTGTGGTTCGTTTTTCGCGGTAATCTATACCAGATAAGTACGTACGATCGCCTTGACCCGTTGCTCAAATCTATTTTCACCACATGGAAATTCCTATGAAAATATTTCTTCCTGCACTAACCCTGCTTCTCGTATTCGCGACGTCACTTGTAGTGTCGGCTTCCACTTCCATTATCCCAAGGCCTTCAAATAACCTTGGACTTGTCGGCCTTTGGACTTTTGATGGCTCGCAGACCAATTGGACTACAGGTACTACCAATGACAGTTCAGGGCAAAGCAACAACGGCCGCATGATAAACATGTCCACATCATCTTCTGTCGCCCTGGGAAAGCTCGGTCAATCGCTTCTTTTTAACGGTTCAGCGGGTTATGTCGACATCCCGTTCAATTCCTCGCTCGCGCTCACCACGGGCGGATTCTCCGTTTCTGCGTGGGTATATCTGAATGCTACGACTTATCAATCGCTCGTATACCACGGTCTCGGCTGTTCTCAATGGGGAGACTGGATGTTGAGCGTAGGCGGCAATGAGAACAACGATCACCTTGGCCATTACACCTTCCTGTTCAGCAATATGAGCAACACCGCTGCCACCAACACAGCTATTTCGACGAAGTTAGCAACGACCGGCTCATGGGTGCACCTTGTAGGCGTTTATGACGGCTCTGCCCAGACCTCGTTATACATAAACGGTGTACTAGATAATACAGCCTCGGCTTCCGGCAATCCGTTCGGCAACGGCATGGACGTTTACATTGGGGCCGATCCCGGTTGCGGCGGCCGGTTTTTCACGAACGGCAGGGTAGATGACGTACGCATATATAATAGAGCGCTCAGCGCGACGGAGATCGCTGCGCTCTACAAATCCGGGGCGGCGCATGTTGGCGCATCGTCGGCTACACTTACTGACGGCACGTCGCTTACGAACGGCCTCGTCGGTCTATGGACCTTCGACGGTTCCTCTATCAATTGGAAGACAGGGCTGGTAAGCGATATGTCAGGAAGAGGAAGCACAGGCAGCCTTATAAATCTGTCTACGACATCAGCGCCGACAACCGGAAAGTTCGGTCAAGCGCTAACATTCGGCAGCTCAAAATACATTTCCGTCTCTTCTCCGCCTGACTTAAACAATAGTTCCGCTTTTACCATCACTGGTTGGTTTAAAACGACGATCCCTGGCTATTTATTCCATGAACAATATTCAAACAGCAATGCATTTCAAGTTATCGATACATTCAGCGGAGACATCGAATGGAAAGCGCAAGGTGACAACGGTCAAGGTCCATATCTTTCCACCTCGGGTCTCAATCTGAGGAATGGCACCTGGCACCAATTCGTCGCAGTCGGCTCGACGACATACGCGCTATATATTGATGGTGTCGAGCAAGCTACCAACAATGTGATCCAGCTTTCTTCTACCGCTGGGTCACCCACGTCTTTATATCTCGGACAAAGCACCGCTACTGGCTTCACCGGTTCCTATTCCGGCGCGCTGGATGATATGCGCATATATACCCGTGAACTTTCTCCAAGTGAGATAAAGCAGCTCTACAACCTTGGTACGATGACAATTAGAAATTCCGCATGCGGCTTGGGAGGTAATATAACCTTTACGAAGATCAACGGTGGTAAATGCATCGGATTCCTCACGTCCACTGCCACCAGCACTTGGACAGTGCCGTCGAACTGGAACAACTCCAACAATACTATCGAAGCGATCGGCGGCGGCGGCGCTGGAGCATTTAATGCTTCAGGTGCAGGCGGCGGCGGTGAGTATAGAAAGATCCGCAATTTTTCAAGTTCGCCGCTTGCCAGCATTGCCTACCGAGTGGGTGCTGGAGCTCCCGGCGCCACGGCCTGTGTTCTTGCAATGAGCGGAAGTTCAACAGTATTTGTTGATTCAAACACCTTGATAGCCGTCGGCGGCGGCGGCGGCGATTGCGTAAGCGATACCGGCGGCAGCGGCGGCACAGGCGGCACAGGTGCAGCAGCGCATTTCAACGGAGGGACCGGCGGAACGTTTGGTACCGGCGGCGGCGGCGGTACCGGCGGCGGCGGCGCTGGCGGACCAAATGGAGTCGGAGGAAATGGCGGTGCAGATAATGCCGGTACAGCAAAAGCCGGTGCCGGAGGAGGCGGTAACGGCGGAGGAACAGCAGGAACAGACGCATCAGGAAACAATGGTTCAAACGGCGGCGACAATTCGAGCGGCACAGGGCATGGTGTCGGAGGAACCAGCGGCGTCGATAATGCAACCGCGGGTACCAACGGAGGCGGCGGAGGCGGAGGTGCCAACGGAGGCGAACCAGGGAAGAGCGGCGGCACAGGGACTGAGTGGGATGCAACGCATGGTTCCGGCGGCGGCGGCGGAGGCGGAGGTCTTATTAGCAGCGGCACCGCCGGCAACGGCGGCAACGGCGCACTCTATGGCGGCGGCGGGGCTTCAGGTGGTGGGATCGGGACAACAGGCACAGTCGGCAACGGCGGCAACGGCGCGCAAGGCATCATCGTCATTACTTACACGCCGAAGTTTTAGCGCGTTATACTCAGAAAAGTTATTCACAGCACCCCAGTGCGGAATTTTTTATGCGCGCTACTCTGTAGGCAATGAAAAGGGTACTTGCCCTTGTTGCCGCACTTCTCTGCATTCCACTTTTTGCGTTCGCCGATTCCCTCACCATTCACCTCGAGTACGGCTCCGCCGGCTCGCAAGTTTCTCTCCTGCAGCAACTTCTCATCAACAACGGTTTTTTGGGCGGCTCGCCTACCGGCTACTTCGGCCCCATTACGCAGGCGGCAGTAAAGAATTTCCAAAAGAGCAAGGGCTTCGAGCAAACCGGCACGGTAGGACCCCAAACAAGAGCGGCGCTCAATAGCACTACAAACTCAAACCAAGCGCTCATTGATGCGCTCTGGGCCCAGATAAAAATTCTACAGGCAAAGATCGCGGCGATTCTGGCAGGACAAGGAAGCGCCGTTGCCGGCGCCCCTTCGACCATACAAAACTACGTGCCGTCTCCGGGCGGAGGCGGTGGCGGAGGTTCTGTCGTCAACAGCACGCCAAGCAACAACGGCGGGGGCAACGGAAACGGCAGCAGCAATCCGCCCAACTACGGCAACTCACCCTTCGCGCAGTACTTTACCGCAGGCAACCTCTCGATTCCCAGTGGCGATTCGCCGAGCTCCGCTTCACAAGTCCTCGTTAACTCCGATACGATCATCAGTGCAACCGGCGCAAATGGCAGCGACTCGGTCAAGCTCACCAGTAGCGGCACAATCAAGAAACAGGACGGCTCGGCGCTCGACGTAACCGCACTCTCAGAAACTGATGAAGACCCTGCAACTCTCACTCTTCCTGCAGGAGTAGCAGGCGAGGCGGCAGTGCAGTTCGGCATCAACGGCAGCGCCCTCGTATTATCGCAACCGACCATTGTCTCCATCGCTGTCTCACCCAGCAACAACGGCGACACTTTAACAGTCTATCGCTCTGAATCCGTCACGGGTCCTTGGGACACGGCGGGTCTCGTTTCCTCTACCTGTGTCGTTACAAACGGTATCTGCTCCTTCAGTACGACGCAGGCGTCACATTTTGTCGCCACCCGTCTCAAGCCCACCGTCACCATTACCGCAAACCCGACATCGGTCATCGGTGGCGGCTCGTCTGTCCTCACCTGGACTAGTGCCAACGCCACAAGCTGCGCCGCCAGCGGCTCCTGGAGTGGCAACGTCGCACTCTCCGGCACGCAAACCCTCTCAAATCTCACGAGTAACCAGACGTACACCATTACCTGCTCTGCCAAGAGCAAAGGGGGCTCAGCAGCAGCTTCCGCATCGGTCACAGTGACCGGTACACCGGCGGACACCACTGCACCAGGTGCGCCAAGCAATCTATCCGGTACCGCCACCAACCAGACGCAAGTAAACCTCACATGGACTGCTTCCACCGACAACGTAGGTGTTACTGGCTACCGCGTCTTCCGAAACGGCACGCAAGTCGGCACGCCGACCAACACGACCTACTCCGACACCGGCCTCAGCGCCAACACCTCCTACACCTACACCGTGAAAGCCATTGACGCGGCAGGGAATCTCTCCGCAGCATCTAATAGTGTAAATGTCACCACGCTTGCACCGGTACCAACAATCACTATCAGTGCAGCACCAACCTCGGTGACCTCTGGCGGTAGTTCAATTCTCACGTGGTCTTCTACTAACGCCACCAGCTGCACTGCCTCTGGCAGTTGGTCCGGCAGCAAAGCGGCCAGTGGCTCGCAAACCTTCACCAACCTCACCGCAAACCAGACGTATACGCTTACGTGCTCAGGAACGGGTGGTTCGGTCACGCAATCGGCTTCTGTCACGGTCACCGCGCCGGTTGATACCACACCGCCGACGGTGAACATCACGGGTCCGGTATCCTCGCTTCCGTCGGGAACGACACAGGCCACCATGACTGCGACCACTAATGAAGCGGCGACCTGCCGATACTCCACCAATTCCGCATTCACGTTCTCAAATGGCACCATATTCTCGACTACCGGCGCCATGTCGCATTCCACCACCCTCGCCGGTCTCACCAACGGCACGAGCTATACCTACTATGTGAAGTGCCAAGACAGCGCAGGCAATATCTCCGGCAATGCCTCGGTCACGTTCGCCGTCCAGAATCCGGCAGACACGACACCGCCAAGCGTCACCATCACGGCTCCTACCGCAAACCTTGCAGCCGGCACCACGCAGACCGCGCTCTCCGCAACGACCAACGAAAATGCCACGTGCCGCTATTCCACCACCTCGACCTTTACGTTCAGCACCGGCACCATATTCTCAACCACCGGTACGCTCTCGCACACCACCACCATCACCGGACTCACCGACGGCACCACCTTTACGTACTACGTGAAGTGTTCTGACGCGGCAGGCAACATTTCCGGGAACGCCAGCGTGACCTTCGCGGTCGCGTCACCGCCACCACCTCCGCCGCCACCGCCTTCGCCAACACCTACTCCGACTCCTACGCCAACGCCTCCGCCCACAGCCAACTGCACAACTGGAGTCTGGAATAATCTCGAAGCTTGCGGCTGGCCAGGACCCGCGAATACCGGCGTCGATATGACGCAATGCCCGAGCGGCCTTACCAACAGCGGCTCGATGACCATTACGACGGCAAATACGGTAGTGAGCTGTATGAATGTTTCAGGCAAGATCCAGGTCAACGCTCAGAACGTCACGATCAAAAACAGCAAAGTCGCCTACAACGGCGGCGGTGCCGGTGGAAGCGCCGCGATAACTATAGATGGAAGTGCTACGGTTGATCATGTCGAGATAAACGGCCTCAATCACACGCACGCCTGCATTTGGGATGAAGGCGTGAAGGGGAGCACACTTACCTACAGTATGGTTGCCAAAAACGTAAACTGCTACGGCGTTGACGACGGCATCTTTAGTTGGTCATGCCCTGGAGCGGGCACCTGCTCCACGAACAACGGCGCCGGCAGCGACTTCATCATCCAAGACAGCTACTTCCATGATTTCACGGAGAATGCCGCCAACGGCCACATCGACGGCTACCAAACCGAAGGCGCACAAAATGGCACGATCACGCACAACACGTATAACATGGCGCGCGTTCCGGGTGACGTGACTGTTTCTGGCGGAGCCATGGACAGCGCAGTTGCCATCTGGGACGACTACAACGAACCGACGCCGACAGGACTTGTCTCCGGCCACTTCGTTATCAGCAACAACCTCATCGCCATATCGGACGGATTCACTGCGTACGCCGAAGACTATTCTGGTCCAAGCGGCCAGGCGACAGAAAATGTCACGAATTCCGCAGTGGGAGGCAATAGTCTTGTCGACGTGCAGTGGCTGAATAATAAATTCAGCACGCTTTACAACAGCTGCATCGGTTCATTCGGCATCTGGTTCTACCGCGGCGCATGGTCGCCATACTTCGGCGGCCCCACCGATCTTTGGAACGTGACCGGCGGCTCGCTACGTTCTGGAAACACCGTTCTCGAAACAGGAGTGAACGTGGACCGTGGCGGCCCGAGCACCTCATGTGACGGTTACAATTCATCACCCGCAGCGCCAAGTGGCACGACGCCACCCCCCGCACCTTCTCCGTCTCCGACACCAACTCCTACGCCAACTCCGACGCCACCGCCTTCGACTAAATTCACCATCGGCCAGTTGGTCACTCCGACCGCAACAGTGAACGTACGCCAAACCGCAGCAGGCACGCTCCTCGGTACGCAAACTACGGGTGCAGTTGCAACCGTCGTGGGCGGCCCTATTTCAGCGCTTCTCAACGGCACCACCGTCATATGGTGGAACCTAGATTTCACCTCCGGAGTAGACGGATGGGTAGGCGAGGACAACCTTACGGCATATACCGCGCCGACACCACCGCCGGCTCCGACACCTACTCCAACGCCCACACCAACTCCTACGCCAACACCCACGCCGACTCCGACACCAACCCCGACCCCATCTCCTTCACCGCTACCGAGTAGCTATCCCAATGCCACCAACACCGGATACAAAAACGCTCCCGGCTATCCGGGCTCCCTCCATGCATGCAGCGGCCCAATACAAAGCAACACTACATACAGCTTCTGTGACTTCGGTTCGATAGATATAGGAGAGAGAACTGCGCCAGTTACAAATGTGACTATTTATGGATCTCGCTTCCACGGCTCCGGAGCCTCTGAGGCATTAACGATCCTCTATGGAGATAATATTACGTTTGATTACGACAGCTTTGAGCCTGCGGTTTCTGCTCCGCCCGTCTCTTACAGTCAAGGCTATCAATTTGCAATAGAAGCCGACGGCGCGTTCTATGCCTACGTAAGTCAGCTGACCGTCACACATAGCGACTTCTGGGGATTTGCAAATGCCACAGATGTCTCCGGCGGTTCACAGGCCAAACCACAGGTATTCAGCGACAACTGGTTCCACGACACACGCGCCGACGGAGGCAGTGATCATACTGATGCCATCGGCGCCGAGTCGTCTGGTTCGGTACCTAATTCGTACGTGACCGTCAACCACAATACGGTCGTTGCTAAAGGCAACACCAATGGTATTGCATATCAGACCGGTCCTTATGATCACTTTACGATCACCAATAATTACTTCTCCGGCTTCGGCTACACGGTTACGATAGGTACTCCGGCAGCAGGAGGAAATGGCAATAAATATGTGACTTTCTCCAACAACGTCTTTGGAACCGATATTGCGCCGGATTGGGGACCGCTGTATGGATGGCTCGGCGACAATACGAACGTCTGGAAATGCAACTACATCCATTTCGTTCCGGGAACGACATGGACGGATGGCAACGGCTGGAAGCCGGTCTCAAGCGACGACGGTAAATTCTGGACACCCGATGGCGTGAGCGCGACAGATTATCTCGGAAATACTTCTTGCGGCAGTGTTACGCCTCCGCCGCCGCCGCCGTCGCCGACTCCAACACCTACGCCGCTTCCGACTGACACGACGCCGCCGACCATTACCATCACTGCGCCCACTGGAACGCTCGCTGCAGGGACAACGCAGACAACGCTTTCAGTCACCACCAACGAAGCGGCAACCTGCGCATGGAGCAATACTGCGGGAAGCGCGTTCGCGACGATGAATACCTTCTCCACAACCGGCGGCACGTCACACTCCACCACGATCACAGGACTTACCAACGGTTCCTCGTACACGACGTATGTAAAATGCAAAGACACCTCGGGAAATATTTCTGCGGATTCATCGACTTCGTATAACGTTGCGGCATCAATTACTCCTACGCCGACACCGACTCCTCCGCCTCCGAGCGGCACAACCGCGACTTTGGGCCTTACGACTGTCGGAGGAAGTGCGGACAATTCTGATTCTAATTTCATCAATGTAACGAAGTTTACGACAGGAGCCGCAGGCGGTTCGGCAACTTCGATGTCAGTCTATGTAGCAAGTCCTATCGGTACGAGCCCCAACAACCAATATTCGATGGCGATCTATGCGGACTCCGGCGGCTCTCCGGGAGCACTTATTGCTAATACCTCAAATGGCACGCTTGCCGGCAACGCCTGGAACACATTGCCCATCTCCGCGACCCTCGCCGCAAATACGACGTACTGGCTCGGCTACAACACCAATGGTTCTGCCAGTACCCAAAATAATATGAAATTCAATTCCGGTTCGACCAATCAGACGACTTGGAAAGCCCAGGCTTTTGGTACGTGGCCCGCAAGTTTCGGCTCCGCGGCCGGCTCTTCCGCGTCACAATTCTCGATCTACGTCACCTATACGCAGTGAAGGCTTGCCAGTTCTATACCTGCACCTCAGGCGGGCGATACTGAACACGACCGCGGCCTGCGATTTGGAAGCGGAAAAACATCTCGCTTTCAGAGTGATAAAATAAAGGCATGAAGGGAAGAACGCTAGCCTTCGCTTGTGTGCTGCTTTTCTTTGCGCCTGCGGCCGTGTTTGCAGCGACAAATGTGACTGTGTTTATCACGTCCACGAGCGCCACGACATGGACGGTACCGAGCGACTGGAACTCCGCAAGCAATACCGTCGAAGTAATAGGCGGCGGAGGCGGAGGTTCGAATTTTCCTACGGGGGGAGCTGGCGGCGCGTATAGCAAAGTAAGCAATGTGACGCTTACGCCCGGCACAACCGTTGGTGTAGCAGTAGGCGCAGGCGGTGCCGGCGGCGTGACAGGCAGCTCATTTACTGCGGGCGGTGCCGGCGGCGATACGTATTTTTGCGACGCGGCTAGCAATTGTGCATCGATCGCGGGCAGCGCTGTAAAAGTGGGAGCAAAAGGAGGTTCGGGCGGAGCGACTAGCGCCATTCAAACGAACGGAGGAGCAGCGGCAAGCGGCGTAGGCACTACAAAATATAGCGGTGGAAATTCTCCGGCTCCTGTAAGCAATGGTGCGGGCGGCGGCGGCGCTGCAGGTCCGGAAGGTGCGGGTGCAGATGGCGGCACAGGCGGACTCACGGATACCGGCGGCGGGGGAGGAGGAGGCAACGGTGGCGGCAGCGTTGGAAACAATCCTTCAAATACAGTAGGCGGAGACGGCGGAAATAATGCGGCAGGTGCGGGTCATGGCATCGGCGGCGCCATCGATTCTCTGGGTACGGCAGGTACCGCCGGAGGAGGAGGCGGCGGCGGCGGACGTCCGGTGTCAAATAATATAACTGGTGGAGACGGCGGTGGAGGTATCGAATGGGACAGTAGCCATGGCTCCGGCGGCGGCGGCGGCGCGGCCGGAGGATTTAACGGTACAGAAACTAATATGTTCGGCGGCGCGGGCGGGTTATACGGCGCGGGCGGCGGCGCGGGCGGATACAACGGCACTACCGGCTACAAAGGCGGCGATGGTGCAAGCGGAATAATTGTCATTACGTATACGGCGACCGCGCCTGCTTTGAGTCCCGTTGCGATATCTTCGAGCGATGCATCAACGACGCTTGCCAAGGCAGGCAACGTGGTGACAGTTACGTTTACAAGCAGCCTTGCGCTTTCGTCACCGCAGGTGAGCATTCTCGGACACGCCACCACGACCGCTATCAATACGGGCGGCATGACGTGGGCGGCTTCGACGACGGTGAGTGCCGCGGATACGCAAGGGAATGCCGCGTTCTTCATTAGTGCGCCCAATATTTTGCAAACGGGTACAACGACGGCATCGGCAATAACATCGGGCAGCGATGTTATTGTAGATACCATAGCGCCGGTGATCTCAATACACGGCAGCAATCCGGATTCGGTCATTACGGACTCCACCGGATATACCGATCCGGGAGCGAACGCTCTTGACGCGCATGACGGGAGCGTTTCCGTAATCACCTCCGGAAACGTAAACCGCGCAGTACCGGGCACGTACGTGCTTACTTATTCGGCGACGGACAGCGCCGGTAATATCGCGAATGCGTCCCGCACGGTCAGCGTAACTTCGCCGCCTGCTGGCGGCAGCATTGCCGGCCTCATCGGCACGACAGGCGTATATATGGGATTCGGATATGTTGCCCCGCGCCCGCAGATAATTTATCCTGACGGGCACATCGTGTATCTCGATTCAGCAACGGATTCTCCGGAAAGCGAAAATCAGCGTATCGCAACTTCCTCGGCGAATTCTGGCGATGCGAGCATTGTATCGGGCCGTCTGTACATAATGGGTGACAAAGGCGGCATTATTCATGACCTGCAAGTCTTTCTCAATAATCATGGGTATCCGCTTGCAAATTCCGGACCCGGATCGTCAGGCGAGGAAACAATGTTTTTCGGCAGGCTCACCCGCAACGCGCTCGTTGCATTCCAAAAAGCGCAAGGGCTTCCTGCGAGCGGCAATTATGGTCCTCTAACAAGAGCAATGATAAGTAGTATTCTTGGAAATTCTGGCACATAAAATGCTTGATATTTGGAAACTGCCAGGTTCCGGCGAATAGCCGAGCTATGAAAGTAGTTCATGGAGGCGCGGCAGTCCCCAGCGCCAGACTTATGGTCTTAAACTTTTGCGTGTATCATGGTTGTCAACTAGTATGCGGGCCTTCGGGAAATATCTCATCCTAGGCGTCATCGCTCTCTTTGCAGGACTCTATGTCGGCGCGAACTATCGCGGCGAACCGCTCAAAGCTAGCCCCATACCCATCGTAAACAACATTGAGGATCCGGACATACGCGAGACGCCGGACGGGCAAACCAAATTCACGAGCCCGCTTCTTGAATGTGCGGAATTACCGGAGAACGTTTCCGACTCGGCGCTCAATGCCGCTAAAAGTGCCGTGCAAAACCTCATACGTGCGCGCAAAGCGTCGGGAGATGTGGACGACGTATCGGTTTACTATCGCGACCTCAACAACGGCCCGTGGTTCGGCGTCAACGAGAAAGTAAATTATTTTCCGGCTTCTCTTTTGAAGTTGCCGCTCGCAATGTCGTACTATGACAAATCCGAAGATGACCCGACGCTCCTCTCCAGAGAAATCGTCTATACGCCGGATCCATCCGTCGAAAGTCAGCAGCAGCCGTTCCAAGGGCAGGAGCAGCTCGTGCCAGGTAAAAAATACACCGTACAGAAACTGCTCGATATTATGCTTGCGGAATCCAACAATGAAGCCGCGAACACGCTCGCTGTCTACGGCGGCCAAACTCTTATTGATGACGTGTACCGTAACCTCGGCCTCGCGTTGCCGCAACCGGGGCAGGATTACAGCATTTCGACGCACAAATACGCGTCATTCTTCCGCATCCTTTACAACGCGACCTATATCGACAGGGTAGCGTCAGAAAAGATATTGAAGACGCTCGGCAACACTATTTTCCAGCAGGGGCTTTCCGCAGGCGTCCCGCAGAGCGTAAATGTTTCTGACAAATTCGGCACGAGGCAAGTCGACAACAACGGCACGGTGCAGCTGCATGACTGTGGCATCGTCTATGCGCCCAAGAAGCCGTATATATTGTGCGTGATGACCCAAGGCACCGACTTCAACAAGCTCGCCGACGTCATCAAGAGCATTTCTTCGGTCGTATATACCGACGTGATTTTATCGAACGCTACGACGACCGCGGCAGGGCAGTAAAGCGCTCTATCTTCGCGAGAAGCGGGCCCCTTGTTTTCCACAGTTTTTCACATACAGAGAGTGGTATCATCTATGTATGATAAAAATCGCAATTAACGGCTTCGGCCGCATCGGCAGGGCATTTGTCCGCGCCGCGCATGATAAGAACGCAGACATAGATATAGTGGCGATAAACGATCTCGGCGCGCCCGAAAACCTCGCCTATCTTTTGAAATACGATTCCGTCTACGGCACCGCGAAATTCGACGTGCGTGCGGAAGGTGATTCGCTTGTGATGGGTAAATGGAAGGCAAAAGTGCTTCAGATAAAGGATCCCGCAACGCTTCCGTGGGGCCAGATGGGAGTTGATGTCGTTGTCGAAAGCACGGGACTCTTTACCGAGTACGAAAAAGCTATGGCGCACATTACAGCAGGCGCAAAACGCGCGGTCATTTCCGCGCCGGCCAAAGGCACCGGCGGTGAGACAATCCTCATGGGTATTAACACCGACAAATTTGTCGGCGGCAAAGTTACCTCGAACGCTTCCTGCACAACCAATTCCGCCTCGCCCATTATCGCTATTCTCGACGAAGCTATTGGCATAGAAAAGGCGATACTCAACACAACGCACTCCTATACCGCAACACAAGCCTTGGTAGATGGGCCATCTAAAAAAGGCATGCGTGAAGGCCGCGCCGCCGCGCTCAACATGATTCCGTCCTCAACAGGTGCGGCTATTGCGGTGACACAGGCGTATCCTGCGCTCGTGAATAAATTCGATGGTATTTCCATCCGTGTGCCGACGCCCGCGGGCTCGCTTGCAGACATTACCTTCATCGCCAAGAAAAATACGAGCGTGGATGAAGTAAACAACGCGCTTCGCGCTGCGGCAAAGACCGACCGCTGGAAGAGCACGTTTGCTGTCACCGAAGACGAACTCGTCTCGCATGATATCGTTGGTTCGACGTACGGCTCCATCGCGCAGCTCGATATGACGCGCGTCGTCGACGGCAATCTCGTCAAGGTTCTCGCATGGTATGACAATGAAATGGGCTATACGCACACGCTCGTCGAACACGTCTTGGAGGCGGCGAAGAATCTTTAGCATCGTTACTACCCACAACTTCCATCATGTGAGAGCCGCTTTTACTCCGAGTACAAGGTATAATCTTCATATTCAGCTATGAATTTCTCCTTCGGGTCCGAGGCCAATGCGCGCATCGTCAAAATTGCGAACAACATCACCGAATCGGATATTCGGGTGGCGAAGAAATTAGCCTTGATCTCGATGGCGAGCGGATTTACTTTGATCGAGCTTTTGGTTGTGATTGCGATCGTCGGTATTCTCGCTTCTATAGTCCTCGCCTCAGTCAATAGCGCAAAACAAAAAGGTTCCGATGCGGCCCGCAAAGGGGATATAAAAGCCTTAGAAACTGCCATGGAGCTGTACTACTCCAAGAACAATACCTATCCCCAGGATTCCACCGCGGGCGCCGGGCACCCCATCTCGGATCTTTCTTCGTACCTCGTACCTCAGGATATCGGCAGTATCGCTTCGATTTTGACGGCTGACGGCGACTCATATGTATGGGGGACTGCGAATTCGTACGCATTCAAGGTCCTGCTCTCCGACGGAAGTTGGTGCAAGACCGGAGTCAATGTGAATGCCGGTTGGTGGGGAGCAGGCGTGCCTGCGTGTTCCTTTTAGGGCCGATCGAGACGCCTAAAGCCTAGCGTAGGGACCTGAAGTAAATAGGGTCGAGCATGCGGCGAACGTAACGCTTTTCGAAGTACGCGCGGGAGAGCGGGTTGTACCAACGGCGCAATATCGCCCGTGCCGGGCGGCTTCTTGGGATGAGATGTTTCTTCGGCCGGTGCTTTGCGGATATTTGGATATCACTGCGCGGCGGAGAATAATCTTCCGGATTCAGATTGTGCCAGACGTTCCCCGTAATATATTCGCTGCCTTTGATGCAAGGGTAAAAGCCCCGCTGTTGCGCCTCAGAATAAATATGGTCGAAGTCTTTTTGCGAGTATGCGCGCTCGCGTCCGATGCCGCGGCGGTAGCTCACTACGTATACGGGCTTACCCCAGGCTTTATTTGAAATAGCATGGTTACCGCGGCTAGTACCATCGTAGGGAAGTCCGTGGTTCTCGAACAGCATATAGTCCAGGTACTTTTTTATTTCCTGCAGGTCCGTGCCGAAAATCGTCTCCGTATCGAAATTCGGGTCGAAACTGTTCGTACCGAAAAGCATTCCGCCGACACTTACTTCGTGTGAGACCGCCCGCACAAAATCGGTCGTAGATTCAGCTCGAAACTTCAGATATTCCTCCACGAGACCTGCTTTCTTGTGATTTTTCGGCACATATTCGTCTGCGCGCTCGCGGAAAAGCCCGTTGCAATAGCGGCAGGCACATCCGGTAAATGTGGCGGGGAATTCGGCGCCAGAAAATACCAGGCCGAGCTGCCCCATCTGGACGTTGTCCATGAATATGCCGTCAAAACCATAATCGCGCATGCCGCGGACTTTTTCCAAAATGTATTCGCGGAATTCCGGATTATTGAGGCAGGTGACCAAACGTCCGCGATGGTACACCACATGGCGGCCGTGTTCGTCGCGTGCGTACCATTGTTTGTCGGGGAAACCCGCATAGACGACATTGGTACCCTGTATGTAGGCATGGAGCCTAAGTCCGAGCTTTTTGAAACCTTCTACTCGACGCAAAAGAAATTCCCGGTCTTCCTGTTCCGTTTTATCCGAAAATCCCCACGAATATGTCGCCCAAACGTCCGTGATGCCGAAAGTCTCTTGCATCCTGGCGAGTGAGTCCGCGTCGTATGAATGCATCAAACTCTCCGTATCTATCTTCGGATGGAAGAATTTGAGCTGCAGCATCCGCACGGTCCCCGGACCGGCCCACAGATAGAGACCTTTTCGGCTTTCCTGGAGGGGCATACACTGTGTACAAACGATACTATCATATATGTGCAGAGACAAGCTTGCCTTTCAAGCAAGGTGCTACAATGGCGGTGTGAAAGTATATTTCGCGGCTGATCATGCGGGGTTCGAGCTTAAGAACATGCTCATGGTATATGTCCGCGACGATATGAAACTCGACGTCGAAGACTGTGGCGCGGTCATCAATAATCCGGACGATGATTATCCGGCCATAATCGCCCTTGCTGCCAAAAGGCTTGCCGAAGATGTCGCCCAGGGCTTTGATAGTCGCGCCATTATTCTCGGCGGTTCGGGGCAGGGCGAAGCAATGGTCGCGAACAGGTTTAAAGGCGTGCGCTGTGCTCTCTACTATGGGAGCATGGGCGAGCAAATCGACGCTAAAGGCAAAAAACTCGATATCATCCGGTCAGTACGCGAGCACAACAACGCCAATGCGCTCTCTCTCGGCGCGAGATTCATACCAGAAGAACAGGCGAAAGACGCGGTGAAGCGTTTTCTCGAACTTCCATTCATGCGCGAAGACCGGCACATACGCCGCATTATGCAAATAGACGAAGTCTCAAAATAATATGTTCTTCCGCAAAAAGGCCGAAGCGCCACCCACAAATACCGGCGCGCCGCCGCCATGGGTGAACATTGACGAGACGTCAAAGAAAAAGATATCTGTGGGGCGTTTTCGCTTCAATCTTTTTGAATTTACAAAGCAAGTTACCGGATTTGGCATATGGGGTACACGTTTTTTCCTCCTCGGCTTTGCTATCGCGATCGGTTTTCTCGCATGGATTATCTATGATGCGAGAGAGCAGGGTCCGGCGCTTCCGGTCGACGTAAACAGGCCTGCGATGGATGCACGGGCGACATCGACCCCGTTTGCCGCTCCTTCAAACCAGCCATGAGAACAGTACGCGGCACACAACGCGGCTTTACGATCATAGAGCTCATCGTCGTGATCGCGATCATTGGGCTCATCGCGGCGATTGTGCTTTCGTCTTTTGATACCGTGCAGAAAAAAGCGCGAGACGCTCGGCGCGTTTCGGATATCGAATCTGTGCAGAAAGCCCTCGAGCTCTACTATATATCGCATGGCAGGTATCCTGATCCCAATCCGAGCGCATGCGGCTGGGATGTAGGCAACCTGACGCATCCGTTCCTCGCCGCGGCCAACATGATGCAGGATTTTGCCGGCGGTGTCGCTCCGGTCGATATTTTCAAATCGGGTGATTGCGATGGATATCGCTACTATCGCTATCCTGCGGGCTCCTACGGCTGCAAAGGCGGCGCATTCTACGTCCTCGGCGTTACCGACATGGAATCCACCGGCTCGCCATACCCTGGTTCTCCTGGCTTTTCGTGTCCTGGCCGCAATTGGCAGGATGAGTTCGATTGGGTTGCCGGACAATTCGAAAGCTAAATCTGTTACACTGGTACCGTGACGATAGAAATACTTCCGACCAACACCTGTCCGCCTGACTATCCTGAACTCGTGCGTCGAGCGACTGCTTTCGCGAAATTCTCGCCAAGCATGCATCTTGATATTTCCGACGGCAAATTTACCTCAGTCACGTCATGGCCCTACGCAGATGAGCAATGGCCCGAGCTCGAGAAGATGGCTGACCGAAGGGAAATCTTGCCGCTCTCAAAAATAGTTTTCTACGAAGCGCATATGATGGTTGAAGCGCCATTGCGCGTGGGTACGTTGCTTGCACGTATCGGATGCCGGCGCGTTATAGGACATGTGGAAACATTTTCAGGCTCAGCCGCAATCAAAGAAGCTTTTTCCGCGTGGCGCGCGGGCGGCGCCGAAGAAGTCGGGCTCTCGCTCCTTTTGGATACGCCGCTTTCCGCACTCGACGAATATGCCGGTATATGCGACACCGTTCTTCTTATGTCCATCCCGACATTGGGAAAACAAGGCGCACCTTTTTCCGAGAGTATTTACGAGAAGATCAGCATGCTTCATAAAAAATATCCGGAGCTCGTAATAGGCGTAGACGGTGGCGTTTCCGACCACAATATAAGAAAACTCGTGGAAGCGGGGGCTACGCGCTTCGGCGTGGGTTCCGCCATTACCAAAACTGCGGACCCGGCCGAAGCTTATGCACATCTCATACGGGTGGGAGAGGGCACGGTATAATCGAACTTATATGCTTACCGACGAGAACGTAAAAGACCTCTCCCTGAAAGCGAACGATATCCGCAAAACCATTGTGGAGATGCTCGCCGAAGCCAAAAGCGGGCATACTGCGGGTCCATTGGGCATGGCAGACGTTTTTACTGCGATGTATTTCCATATTTTGAAACACGATCCAAAGAATCCCGATTGGCCTGAACGCGATCGCCTCATGCTCAGCAATGGCCACATCACGCCGGTCAGATACGCTGCTATGGCGCATGCCGGTTATTTTCCGGTAGAAGAATGCATGACGTTGCGCAAATTCGGTTCGCGCTTGCAGGGGCACCCGGAGCGCGACTTTTTGCCGGGAGTAGAAACCACGAGCGGACCTCTCGGAAGCGGCCTTTCGCAGTCGGCCGGCTACGCTCTCGCGGCGCGCATGGACGGCAAGAATTTTCGCGTCTACTGCCTTACTTCTGATGGCGAACACCAGGAAGGGAACACGTGGGAAGCGGTAATGTTTGCCGGCAAATATCGTCTCTCGAATGTGACGCAAATCATGGACCGCAATAACATTCAGATCGACGGAAACACGGAAGACACGATGCCGCTTGAGCCGCTTGCGGACAAATACCGCGCGTTCAACTGGCACGTAATAGAAATAGACGGGCATAATTTCCGCGAGATAGTCGACGCATGCGACGAAGCAAAATCCATTCAGGACCGGCCAACCATCATCATTGCACACACGACGCCGGGCAAAGGCGTCACCGAAATAGAAAATGATTACCGCTGGCACGGCAATCCTCCCGGCAAAGGCCCGACGGATAAAATTCCGGCCGACAAACAAAAAGAAGTCTTTTTGCAGAGATTAGCAGAAGTAAGAGCCGCAATATGAAATCAAGACATTCCGGACCCAACCATCTGCTCGTTCTCGTCAAAGGCGAAGAAGTAGTGCAGACGATCACCGACTACTGCGCGCGGGAAAAGATTCATACGGCCTGGATACAGGGCGGCATCGGCGCGGTAAAACACGCACAGATAGGGTATTACGACGAGAAAGTAAAAGAATACGTGTTCAAACTTTTGCCCGGACCGTTCGAAGTGGCATCAATGCAGGGAAACGTCGTCACGGTGGACAACGCACCGTTCCTGCATGTGCACGCAACACTCTCAAAAATGGATGACGAAATCGGCGTCATAGGCGCGCACCTGAAAGCCGCAGTCGTTGCCGTTACGCTCGAATTACTTCTCGTAAATCTCGAGATGCCGCTTAGCCGCAGCTACAACGACGATATCGGCCTTAACCTTATCGACGCATGATCAACCCCGACGCAAAACTCAACGCTAATATTTTTGAGAAACCCGATATGGCGTCGAGTCGTGAAGGTTTTGGCCGTGGCGTCGTCGAAGCCGGACGCGCTGACGAGCGCGTTGTGGTACTCTCCGCTGACCTCACCGAATCTACGCAAGCGCATAATTTCGAAAAAGAATTTCCGCACCGCACTATCCAAGTCGGCGTTGCGGAGCAAAATCTTGCTACTGTAGCAGCCGGCATGGCCAACTACGGCAAAATCCCGTTCTTTACTTCCTACGCGACATTTTCTCCCGGTAGAAATTGGGAACAGATCCGCACCACCATCGCGCTCAACGATGTGCCCGCTATCTGCTGCGGCATGCACGCAGGAATTCTCACCGGTCCCGACGGCGCGACGCACGAGGCGCTCGAAGATTTGGCGATGATGCGCGCGCTCCCCAACATTCTAGTCATCTCTCCGTGCGATGCGGAAGAAGGCAGGAAAGCCGTGCTTGCCGTCGCAAAAAGCGGCAAGCCTGCATATCTCAGGTTCGCCCGCGAGAAAACTCCCGTGCTCACCACCGCGGATACGCCGTTTGAAATAGGGAAGGCGATAGTGTTTTGGAAAAGCGAGAAGCCGCAAGTCACTATCTTTACGACCGGTCCGCTTTCGTATCTCACACTCAACGCTGCAAAAGAATTGGAAAAAGAAAGCATCGGCGTGACAGTAGTCAATGTGCATACGCTCGACCCGCTCGACGAAGAAACTATTGTGCGCGAGGCCACAGCAAGCGGGGCAGTCGTTACCTACGAAGAGCACCAGGTGCATGGCGGTCTTGCCGGCGCTATCGCTGAATGCCTTTCCAAAAATGCGCCGCTTCCTATAGAAATGGTCGGCATCCAAAATCGCTTCGGCCAATCCGGTGATGCGAAGGATTTAATAAAAGAATACAAGCTCGACGTGCCGGATATCATAGCGGCCGCCAAAAAAGCCATATCTAGAGCCAAAAATAAGTAGACATACTCTGCTAGAAGTGGTATAATGCAGGCCGAACATAGTGATTCAACAGGTGCCTAGCGCCAGGAGGCTCTGATGCCGAAAATAGGTGAAACTGCAAAGAAAGTCGCTACTCATACCGTCGGCGCAGTAAGTTGGGCCGGCCAGGTAGTTAAGCTGTCGCTGATTGCCGTAATTTGTTTGGCACTTGCGTTTGTCGCATATGTCGCCTGGAAGACACTTACGCCGATAGTTCAGACACTCACGGGCAAAGAAACGCCGATAACCGTCGAAGAACAAAAGGCGAAAGAAAGGCGCATCGTGAACGATGCCAACCTAAAGTGCCTTGCGTTCGCCGGGGCCGATGACGGTAGAGACCGTGATCCGCAAGAAAGGCTTTTTCTCGCGGTCACAACGCTTAATCTCGCTACCGAGAAAGGCGTTCGTATAGAAAAAGAAGAAAACGGCAAGAAAGTAATCGAAGTAACGATAGATGCCTGTGAAATATACGAAAGCTTCGGCATACTCATGGTTCCGGGGCAAAAGACTTCGCAGATCCGCAGCACGATATGGGCGTGGGCGTTCCTGTCCGCTTCGCAAATCAATCAGACGCGGAGTATGGTTCGTGACTATCTCGACAACCCTCAACCGTACCTGAAGCAGTGGCCGTGGTTACCCGAAAGTACTCGCGCTCTGCGGATGGCGTGGCGCGGTTCTGCTACTCCGACGCAAGACCTTGAAGGCATGCGCAATGCGATGTGCAGATTGTGGGGCGAACCGAATAAGACTGCAGAATTCTTCCGGTACAAGAAAGGGCCGGATGACGATTGCAAATGAACCACTTGATCTTTTCGAAAAAAGTCCGGACTCGTGCCGGGCTTTTCTTTTTTATAGTTGCGTTGCGACGAAGTCTGCAGGTTTTTTGGCGAACCACGCTTCGATGCCGGCATCATCCATAAGTTTCGTCTGCGCGCCGATGCCTTGTACTACCGACGCGGCGTTGATGAGACCTCGCATGAGTGCGTCGTGCGGCGACATGCCCTTGATGATATATGCGACGGTCGTCGATGCCGTAGCATCGCCTGCGCCTGTTCGCGATATGGGCGGAGCCGGGTCCGGATACATAGGAATGTGCCATGCGCCGCTTTCGTCCAATATATTGGAGCCTTTCGGGCCATCGGTGACCACGACTATTTTCGGTCCAAGTGTGCGGATGCCCTCCATCAATTTCTTAACATCGCTCTCAGTAGAACCGAGGATGGTCTGCGCTTCTTCCTTGTTGCAGAAGAAAATCTCCGAAACAGCATAGAGATCGGCGAGCTCTTTGATGCCGAGTTTTATCTGGAAAGTGCCCGGCTGGAAAACGAGTTTTGTTTCCGGATGCGCTTTCACATACGCGGCGACCTCGTGATGGAATTCTTTTGCGGTTTCAGATATTGAAGAGAAATAAATATATTTCGGCGGCTCCATGTTCGCGGGGAGCTTGTACGAAAACG
>Ga0070679_100001454_pt1 | contig 20960 bp, 19 predicted proteins | sample KBSC63BmetaG_FD_65652 | JGI IMG/M metagenome (GOLD analysis project Ga0070679, IMG submission 65652) | Corn rhizosphere microbial communities from Kellogg Biological Station, Michigan, USA - KBS C6-3B metaG | ecosystem: Host-associated > Plants > Roots > Rhizosphere | place: USA: Michigan... | reverse complement strand
AACTGGGACCGGATCGGGCGGTTTCTGGCGATCCCCGCCGCCGCGACCACGCCGTCGCTGCTGGACGGGGTCGACGCCGTGGGACCGAAAAGTTCGTCGCGATAGACTTAAAATGGTCAATTTTGATCGTATCTATCTGAAAAGATACGTATTCATACCCATTTCGAGACTTACACACCTCTTACACACTCCGACCAGTGGAGAGGTGATGACATGGCTGCAGAAAGCCACGAAATCATGGACGGTCAGGTCCATGTGTACCGCCGGGAGCGGAGCAAGTTCTGGCAGTGCGCCGTTTATCTCGGCGGCAAGAACCACAGGCAGAGCACACGTCAGTCGAACCTGGCGTTCGCGGTCGCTTTCGCGAAGGACTGGTTCATTGAGCGCGTGGCGGATGATCGTTCGCGTCTGCGCGGCGAACTCGCAGGCGGGCCGCCACCGCCGGTCCGGATCGCCGAGGCGACCGCGAAGCCGCCTCGCAAGGCCAAGCCAAAGAAACCCAGCTCGACGACCTTCAAGGCCGTCGCCGAGGTGTTCGTGCGGGAATTTGAGTTGATGACGCTAGGCGAGCGGAACGAGGCCTACGTCGCACAAAAAGCCCAGGTCCTTGAGCGTCACCTCAACCCGTTCTTTGGGGAGACCGAGATCGCTGAGGTGTCCTCCGGACTGATCCAGGCTTACCGCATGATGCGCCTGGAAGGGCCGACGCCGGGCGCGCCGAAGCCGGCGAAGATTTACGTTCGGCAGGGCCGAAAACTGGTGCGCAAGCGCGTGCGCGCCTGGAAGCGCCCGACCCGGAGCACCTTGCACAAGGAAATCGTATGCCTGCGCCAGGTGCTGAAGACAGCGTCGCGGCACGGGTGGATCACGGCGATCCCGGACATGTCGACTCCCTACCGGAAGTCCGGGAAGGTCTCACACCGCGGCTGGTTCTCGCCCGAAGAATACAAGCAGCTCTACGAGGCGACCCGGGAACGCGCCCGCAATCCCTTGAAGGAACGGTGGCGGCTCGAGAGCGAGACACTCCACGACTACGTGCTGTTCATGGTCAACACCGGACTTCGGCCCGACGAGGGCCAGATTCTTGAGGATCGCGACGTCAGCATCGTCATGGATAAGGACACCGGGGAGCGGATCCTGGAGATCGAGGTCCGCGGCAAACGGGGCGTCGGCTATTGCAAGAGCATGCCCGGCGCGGTGTTGCCTTACCTGCGGCAGAAGAAGCGCTGGAGCCTGAAATCCACCGACCGGGTCTGGGGCAAGATCCAGCGGGAGCTGTTCAACGCCATCCTGCGGGAGCAGGGGCTGAAGACCGACCGCGATGGCCAGGCCCGAACGGCCTACAGCCTGCGCCATACCTACATCAGTATGCGCCTCATGGAGGGCGCGGACATCTACCAGATCGCAAAGAACTGCCGGACGAGCGTCAAGATGATCGAGGACTACTACGCCTCGCACATCAAGAATGTGCTGGACACGGCGGCGATCAACCGTCGCAAGCCGCAGAAGCCGAAGACCGCACGGTCGAAGGCCCGGGCGCCGGCGCACGCCTAGACGCCTTGGGCGAACGCCCTCCTGGTTTGGCTACGCCTGGCTTGCCGGGACTCGGAACTGCTGTTGGACTCGGATCATGAGACCGATGATTTCCAGAGCCTAGGCGGTGCGCGTGCGTTTCCCTGAGGCCAGGCGGGCGGGGTGGCCCGAAAGGGCCTGGATCCTCAAACCGTCGGCCGTGCCGGCCGGCTACACGCCGAACACGGTCGTCACCGAATGGCTGACCCTCAACTGCCGCGGGCTGTGGGCCTGTCAGGGCCACGGCGAGCGCGTCGAGGTCCGATTTGCAGACACCATCGATGCCGAGCGGGCCCGGGCGCACTTCTCGGCGCTCAACCTTTGGCGACCGCCAGCCCGCGGCGCCGCCTGAGTTAGGCGTCGCGGCTGGTGGCGGGGCGCGGGCTGTGGCAATCAAGGCGGCTACGCGGGCGTGGCGGAACTGGTAGACGCAACGGACTTAGACAAACGACTTGAGTGCGCTGGGGGAAACCCCGGACGTAGAACCGCTCAAATTCGGGGAACCCTTCACTGGCGATCCCGAGCCAAGCCACGGCGCCAGCCGCGGAAGGTGTAGAGACTAGACGGGCGGCGCCTAAGGCCAGTCTGCTATGGCGAAGGGATAGTCCAGACCACGAACGCCTTTCCCGGCCAAATGGGGCGGGCGGCGGCGAAAGCCGAAGTGGTACGAAAATCCGTTGGGGGTGACCCCGTGCCGGTTCGACCTCGGCCGCCCGCACCACCTCTCGCTTTAGGCGCCCAAGCGGCCGCCGCCTCGGTTTCAGGCCTGATCCCGCGACCGCTGTTCAGGGCAGATAGACCTGAAACCCATCGACGGAACCAGGAACCGTTGACGTCCATGGCTTACCCTTGTGGTGGGCCTTGAGCTTGTCGAAATCAGCCTTATCGGCCAAGGCGACGAACACCACGGCCGCGTTCCCTTGCTTCGCGGATAGGGTCGCCGACCGTCCGGCGACGAGCGTCTTCACGCTGCTCTGGACAAGACGGTTGAGGGTCACGCGAGGCGGCAGGGCGATCTTCGCGCCGAAGACAGCCGTGAAGACCTGCGGATGTGCCGACAGGAATTTCGTCCATGTCGCGTTTTTCGCTGGGGCCTTGCGGCGGGCTGCCTTTGTCGGGGATTTGGCCATTCGCTCTCCATGTGCTCGGACCGGCGGCGAAGGCCGCCTTGTTACTCTGCGATCCGATCGAACCTGTCGTGATTGTGCGCCGTGATTTCGCCGGCGGCGCGCCGCCGCAGCTCTGCCGCGACGGCGGACCAGAACTTCGGGTCGGCCGGAATAAGACCAATTCCGCCCTTGCGAACCAGCGGCAGTTCGGTGTGGCGATGCATGTCTTCCACCACGGCGCCCGCGCCAACTGGGACGTCCTGGCGTCCAACAAGACGCTGGATGAGATCGACGAGACTCCCGACGCGGATCTGAAGGCGGAGCTGCTGGAGTATGCCGTGATGCTGGCGGAGCCGTCGACCGAGGACAGCCACCACCTCGTCAACTCAGGCTACCGTCCATGCTGAAGCGGTCACGCTTTAACTGGCGGCCGCTTGCTCAGCGAGGTTCGTGGGCTCGGAATAGAGTACGCGCTCGAGGACGCCGATGAAGATCTCCGCGTTGATGGGCTTCGCCACGAAATCATCCATGCCTGCGGCGAGGCACGCTTCGCGGTCGCTGCGCATGGCGTTGGCGGTCATGGCGACGATCGGCAAATGACCGTTGGGACCGCCCAGCGCGCGGATGCGGCGGGTGGCCTCCAGCCCGTCCATCTCGGGCATTTGCACGTCCATGAGAACCAGGTCGAACGCGCCCGCCGCGACCGCCTCCACCGCATCGCGGCCGTTCACGACACAGGTGACCGAGAGGCCCAGCTGTTCAAGGAGCGTGCAGGCGAGCAGCGTGTTGATCTCATTGTCCTCGGCAAGCAGGACGCGGGCCGAATTGCCGAACGCCGGCGCGGCGACCTCGCCGTCAGACCCGAACAAGCCGGCGTCCTCGTGCGCGCTGGCCCCAAGCACAGCACACAGCGTCGCAACGAGATGCTCGCGGCGCACCGGCTTGACCAGAGTGGCGGCGAGGCCGATGGCGGCCGCTTCGCGGGTCGTGAGCGGCTCGCCGAGGGAGGAGGTCATGACCACCTTCGGGCGGTCGTCCGGCGCCAGTCTCTGGAGTCCGGCCGCCGTTTCCGCGCCGGACACATCGGGCATCATCTGGTCCAGCAGAACCAGATCGAAGGGTCGGCCGATGGCGAGCGCATCTTGGACCGCCTGGATGCAGGCGGGACCGCTGTCCACCTCCTCGACATCCGCGCCGACCTCGCCGAGCTGCAGGCGATAGATCGTGCGGTTGAGCTCGACATCGTCGACGACGAGCACGCGGACTCCCGTCAAATCCTGGTGGTTCGGCCTGCAGGAACCGCCGCCGCCAGGGAATTCCAGCTCAACCCAGAAGAGGGCGCCCCCTTCCGGCGCGTCGCTCACCCCGATCTGCCCGCCCATCAGCTCCACAAGCTGGCGGCAAATGGAGAGCCCAAGGCCCGTGCCGCCGTACCTGCGGGTGATTGATCCGTCGGCTTGCTGGAACTTGGCGAAGAGTCTGCCCTTCACCTCGTCGGAGAGGCCGATGCCCGTGTCGCGAATCTCGAGCCGCAGGGCAAGGCGCCCGCCGGGTTCGCGGTGCGAGCGGACCTCCACGCACACGTAGCCCCGTTCCGTGAACTTCACGGCGTTGGAGAGCAGGTTGAGCAGAACCTGTCGGACGCGGGTCGGGTCGCCCTTGAGCACGCCGCGGGCGCCCGCATCCACGTACCCCGCCAGTTCCAACCCCTTTTCCTGGGCTCGGGCCGCCGTAAGCTCGATAGCGTCCTCGATGAGATCAACCAGGCTGAACTCGATCATCTCGATCTCGACCTTCCCGGCCTCGAGCTTCGAGATTTCGAGGATGTCATTGAGCAGATGCATGAGCCCGTCGGCCGAGACGCGCACGGCGGCGGCGTACTTGCGCTGCTCGGGCGACAGCCCGGTCTTGAGCAGGAGGGCGTTCATTCCGATCACCCCGTTCATCGGCGTGCGCAGCTCGTGGCTCATATTGGCCAGGAACTCGCTCTTGGCCTTGTTCGCGGCCTGGGCCTTGAGGCGGGCGCGGCGGGCGGCTTCGCCCTTGGCCTCCAGGAGCCGCTTGATGCGGACCTGATGGGCGATCGCGAGCCCGGTGACCAGCCCGTTGAAGTAGATCGCCGCGTAGTAGAGCTGGCCCGCGAGGATCAGCATCTGCGTCGACAGCACGGGACCGAAGACCGCGGGGTCTGGGTGCAGGTAGAACCAGAACTCGTTGGCCGCATTGATCACCAACATGGCCGCAACGGTCGTCTTCAGGCCGAGGCGGAAGGCGAACACCGTCGCGGCCGGCAGGATGAGCAGCCACTCGAGGTTGTTGAAGACCGTCCAGGGGGCCGTGGCGAGCGCTGCCATCAAGCCCCACCACAGCAGGGCTTCGAAGCGACCCAGCTTCGGGGGCGGGATGCGGCTGGGCGTGCGCAGGACGAGCAGCGTCGGGAGCGCCATGGCCATGCCCAAGCCATGCCCGGCGAGCCATTCCAGCATGAAGGCGAGGGGCAGCCTGCCATATATCAGCCACAGGGCCACCCCGGCGCCGAGCGTGGTGAGGATCGACGTCGGCAGGACGACGAAGGCGAGGAGCACGCCCGTCTGCTTCAGGTTGACGAGGTGCGGGGTCCGCAGCGTTCGGCGCACGAGCGCGGCCGCAAGAACCGCCTCAGCGCCCGTCAGGGCCGCCGCGATGGAGGCGTTCAGCGGCGGAATTCCCTTGGCGTAGCCGATGAACCCGGCGCCGAGCAGACACACCAGACCTGCAAGCACGCGGACTCGCTGGGCCCCGAACAGCAACAGGCACACGAGAAAGCTGGTGGCCATCCAGTCCGCCGGCGCACCGGACGGATAGATGACTACGTTCGCGCCGGTCCAAACGGCGCCGAGGAACCCGAGCCCAAAGAACGCCGTCCACAACGCCGAGCGCCACCGATCGTCGGCCGCGCTCAATCGCGCCAATTCCTTCGCGCAGGCAATTGGCCCCATAGACAATTCCCCCAATTCTAACCGGCATTGTCTGGGACACTCGCGAACGCGAGCTTAACCGCGGCGCCGTGTGGCAAACGGGCGCAGGACGACGCGGATGAGCTACAGGAATATGGGCCGCCCAATCTTTTGGTCGTCCAGGGTCAGCCTCAGGTCGGCATTGGGAATTCAAACCGGGCTTGGGAGGGCGAGCGCCCCGTCAAAGACGAGAACATTGATTGAATACAAGGGTGTCAGCCGTCCCAGTTGGACATATCGAGGAGCGTCGGACCCATGGAGAAACGACACGCGATGAGGCCAGCGCGGCTGACTACCGTGCAAACGCCTCGACCGTGACATGACTGAGCTCTGGGACGTGGCGGAGGCGGTTTCGCACCTCTTCGGCTGACGCCGCCCCAGCGTAACTGACGATGACGCCGTGCGCCCCCGGACCCAGCCGCCAGACGTGCAGGTCGGTGATGCGAGCGCCGCCGGGCCCCTCGACCTCATCACGCACTTCCGCCTCAAGATCCGGATCGGACCGGTCCAGGAGAACAGCGGACGTGTCGCGCATCAGGGTCCACGACCAGCTCGCGATCACGACAGCTCCGACGATGCCGACGACCGCATCAAGCCAAGTCCAGCCCAGGTATCGGCCGGCCAGGAGGGCCGCGATCGCCAGGACCGAGGTAAGGGCGTCGGCCAGCACGTGGACGAAGGCCGCCCGCAGGTTGTTGTCGCCATGGCCGGCGTGACGCCCATGTTCGTGATGATCATGATCATGATCATGATCATGATCATGCTCGTGCTCGTGCTCATGAGCGTGGCGCCCGGAATGATGCTGGTCGGGCCCATGACCATGGTGCTCGCCGCCGAGCAGCAGCGCGCTGATCAGGTTCACCGCCAGGCCGATGGCCGCGACCACCGTCGCCTGACCAAAGGCCACGCTCTGAGGCGCAAACAGCCGTCCTGCAGATTCCCAGGCGATACCGACCGCAACAACACCAAGGACAAGCGCCGAGGCGAAGCCGGACAGATCGCCGATCTTGCCGGTCCCAAAGGTGTAGCGGCCGGTCCGGGCGTGCCGCCTGGCGTAGCCGTAGGCGGCGGCGGCGACGGCCAGTGCGCCGGCGTGGGTGGCCATGTGGACGCCCTCGGCGAGCAAGGCCATGGAGTTGAAGATTCCGCCGGCGACGATCTCGCCGAGCATCATGACGGTCGTCAGCGCCACCACCCAAAGGGTGCGGCGGGCGTTCGCGTCGTGCCCGGCGCCAAGAAACACGTGTTCGTGGGTAAGGACCTCAATTTCGGCGTCGAAGTTCATGGGACCTACTTTGCGTAACGGCGGATGGCGGCGATCACCTCCTCGACGCCGGCGGCGCGGGCCGTGGCTTCCAGGTTGGGCGCGGCCACGTGCTCGTGCAGGTGGGCCTCCAGGATCTCGCCCATCAGCCCGTTCACGGCGCCCCGGATCGCAGCCACCTGCTGAAGGACGCTGCTGCAGTCCGGGCCCTCGGAGAGCGCCCGTTCAACCGAGGCGAGCTGCCCCGCTATCCGGCGGACGCGCGCCACCAGTTCAGGATTCGAATTGAGATGCGTCATAGGATACTCCCCTATAGTACTATCCGCCCTCCGCCAAGGCCGGATCGGGGTCTGAATCGGCAGAGGTTGCGCGCATCAGAACGCGAAGACGTTCCGTACGCCGACAATGGCCGCGTGGGGCTGTCCGGCGGCGACCTGACCCGCAGTGTTCCAGTGACGCATCACGATCTGAACGTCGGGCTGGATCGCCCATCGGGGGGAGATCGCCGCCCGATAGGTGAGCTCGATATTGATCTCCCGATCCGGGGGCCGGACCGCGCGGTCGCCGCGGTTGGACCAGTCCGCATTCGTCGCGCGGGCGTGGGACCCGAGCTGCGCAAAGGCGATGCTGAGTCCGAGGGAATCCCAGGGCCGCTCCGCGAAAGGCCCCTGGAGCCGCAGTCCTGCGTCGGCGAAGGCCGACACGAGGTCACGGTCGTTCTGGCCCGCGGCGCCACGGGCGAACACCGCCATGGAGCCGGGACCCGTTCGGCTGCGCCAGAGCGTGGCCTCGGCGGCCACATATCCCCCGAGGTCGCCGCGCCTGCGGGCCGCCTGACCGTCTGACGCCGGGTCGGCGAGCCGTCGGCCCTGATGGTCGAACAACCGATCGTGGAACTCGCCGGTGTGCCGCCAGACGCCGAGCTTGAACACCCGTCCGGATTGGGCGGCGCCGCCGCGGGCCGCGAGCTCGGCGATCAGAAACGCCCCGCCGGTTGGCGGGTCCGGGCGTGGTCCTGCGCCCTCGCCGAGGATCGCGACCGCGAAAGACACGCCGGGCGAGGCCTGGGCGGCGAAACGCACCCCGGAGGCCGAGAACGGATAGGCGCCGCCGCCGTTGGGAAGATTGGCCGCCAGGATCACCGGCCATCCATGGGTGCTGTTGACGAACGTCGCCGCGGTGTCGCTCGTGAAGAACTCCTCGTCCGGCGCCATGCGCCCGGCCCGCACAGAGAGGCGCCCGCGGGCGAACTCGTGCTCGATCCAACTGTTGGCGAGATGAGAACCCGAGGGCGCATCGATGCTGCTCACCGGGAGCAGGTGCGACGGTGGCGCGGCTGCGGTGAACCCACGTCCGTCGATCCGATGGGCGCTGATCTGGACTTCGGTCCTGTCGCCATCGGCGTGGGTGAACTCGAGGCCGAGCGAGGCGTCAGCAGCCGCCACCGCGCCGGCGCCTTGGGGAAACCCGCCATCCGGATCGTCGAACAGGTCGATCGTGTAGGACAACGAGGGGCGCAACGACCACGCCGCGAGCGCCTGCGCCTGGGCCACACGAGGGCAGGCGCAGAGCAGCAGGCCGAAGAGGCCGGCGACAAGAAGGCTCGTGGGCCGGACGGAACCGGCTGTCGGGAGGACCGACCGGGCTGACATGGAGGCGACAAACTGCGCCGCCCGACTTGCGCCGGGCCTCGCATCCTCAGTTTGGGGAGAACAGAACCGGCCCGATCAGGCCGGCCCGGGCGCGTCTACCGCGAGGTGTCGAAGGCGAGCGAAGCGTAGATGTGGTCGCGATCGGCCAGGCCGGGGTGTAGCGGCGCAACTTCGATGTCGGTCGCCAGCAGGTGTGGCCCCTTGCGCCTTAACGGGATTTCGGCCACGCCGTCCGCGCCGGTCTTGACGGTTGGCTGCTTGGCGTCCGGGATCGGCGCCAAGCCGTCGGTATAGGCGATCTCGGTGTTGGGGATCGGCTTGCCGGCGAGCACCAGCCGGACCCGCAAGGTCGCACCGGGCGGCAAGGCGTAGGGATCCTGCAACGCAACAAGTTCGAGCCGCTCGCCGAGGACCGTCGAATAGGCGCCGGGTCCAAGCAGCATCTTGCCGTACTTGACCGTCATGTGGGCGGCCGTGCCGTTCGGGGCCATCAGCTTGCTGGCGTTGGTCTCGCCTTTGTCGCCCGGGAGCTGCAGCCAGAAGCCGTTGTCATAGGCGACCGCGAGCACCCCGCTCCGCGGCGCCTCGAAGGGCGCGCTGATCCAGGCCGGATGGCCGTTCGCCGTCCCCGCGGTCAGCGGATGGCGCAGGTCGGAGCGACCGCCGGAGCTCACCAGCTCCAGCGCGACGATCCGCTTCGGATCGGCGAGCTCGCGAGCCGCGAGATCACCGAAATCCACCTCTGCCACCAGGCCTCCGCTCGCCGGGCGGGCGGTCAGCCAGATGTCGTGCGCCTGGCTGGGCGCCCCCGACAGCAGGACGGCCGCGCCAGCGGCCAGCGGCGCGCAACGCGCCATAAGGGTCAAGCTTCGAGCCATCTGTGATCAGTCCCCTCGGGATGGTCGGCGAACCGACCCTGTTCCATGATGGATGGCGGCGCCACCCGTCCGCCAACGCTGCCCGTGCGAAGGTACAATTGCAATTGAGCCAGGAGTATTACTCCATTCGCCGATGTTATGCCTCTCCGAGACGGGCCCGCACGCATAACCGGAGCACATCGAGCCGTGAGCGCGTCTGGATTGCATTCGTGGCCGGCAGCCCGCAGCCTGCCAGGGGTGGACCACCGGGCGAGCGCGGCATGGCAGCATCTGATGAACGCGGTTGCGCAGGCCTGGCGATGGCGCAGGCGCCCCGCGACCGTTTCGACGATCTGACCGTCACCCTTCATTGGATCATGGCGGCCCTGGTCGTCGTGTTGGGCGCGTTGGGCCTGCTCCTCAAGGCGACCCCGTTCCCGAGCGCCGCCTACGATCGCTGGCACATGTGGCACCGATCGCTCGGCGAGGCTGCCTTCCTGATCATCCTGGTGAGCCTCTGGTGGCGGCGGCGACGGCCGGTGGTGGCGGCCCTACCTGACGTCTCCTGGCGCGCCGCGGCAGCCGCCGGGGTGAAGGCCGCGATCGTCTCGCTGCTGGTGTTCGTGCCGGCGGTGAAGCTGGCCCGCGGCGCTTTCGGCCTCGGCTGGGCTTTCTTCGGGATCGAGGTCGCCGCGCCGTTCGCGGCCAACAAGCCGGCCTCTCACGTGCTCAGCGACCTGCATGAGTACGGCGCCTATGCGCTGCTGGCCCTGAGTGGCGTCCATGCGCTGGCGGCCCTCTGGCACGGCGCGGTGCTCAAGGACGGCGTCCTTGTGCGGATGACGCCCTGGCGGCCTAGACGCCGAGGCTGATGCTGCGCGCCTTGATCAGCTCGCCGACAAAGGTCTTCACGAGCTGCGCCTTCTGGGCGTCGGGCCGGAACAGCAGGTAGGACTTGAAGTAGACCTCGGGCTCGAAGCGCCGGAAGATCACGCCGCGCTCGGCGAATCCCTCGGCCGCCGCCGGGTTGACGAGGCCCACGCCGACGCCCTGCAGCGCCAGCTCGCAGATGGTCGAGGCGCTCGGCGTCTCCACCACGATGTGCGGCACGGCGCCGGCTTCCTCGAACACCTGCTGCATACGTTCGCGCGCCCGGTCTTCCGGGGCGAGTGCGATGAACGCCTCGCCGTGCAGATGCTCCGGCCGGATCACGCTCTTGCTGGTCAGCGGATGGCCGTGCGGAATGGCGCACACCGCCTTGAAGTTGCCGAAGATGCGGTGGTCCACGCCGGAAAGGTCCACCTCGTCCGCCGCAAGCCCGATGTCGAACTGCTGGTTCGCGACGAGTTCGCGCACCAGGGAGGAGGAGACGATCTGCAGGGTGATCGCGATCTGGCTGTTGTTTTCTCGGAAGGCGCGGATCGCCCGCGGCACCACCGTCGAGCCCAGCGCCGCCTGGCTGGCGATTCGGATGCTGCCGGAGCCGAAGTCGCGGATCCGCGCCGCGGCCGAGCGCAACCGGTCGAGACCGAGAAAGCTCGCCGTCACGTCGCGGAAGAACAGTTGGCCCTCCGGCGTCGGCACGAGCCGGCCGCGCACGCGGTCGAAGAGCAGGAACCCCAGCGCCTGCTCCAGGTCGGCGATGGAGCGGCTGATGGCAGGTTGGGTGATCTGCAGGAGCTCGGCGGCGCGCGACGCCGAGCCGCTGATCATCACCGCGCGGAAGATTTCCAGCTGCCGGAAGTTCATGTCTTTGGTCATGCTATAACCTGGGTGCATTGAACCGTGCGGTTACGTCAATTGTCTTTCTACCTCGGAAGAGGGACACAGCGACTACGGGGGCCGTTTCAGCGAGTCTAGACTGTGTCCCCGAAGTGCGGCCCAGGCGCGCGAGCCCGCTCGCGGCGGACCATGGAGATGCCAAGGCGCGTGGGGCCGCTGCGGTCCCGACCGGCCGGGCGCGGTCTCCTTCGGCCCGACGAGATGCTTCCGTGATCGGGCAGGCGGCCAGCGCTCTTTCGCCGGACGTCGGAATGGTTCAGCCCCAGCGTCGGGCCAGGAAGGACAGTATGAAGGATCTGACCCGCGTCGTTCACCTCCCAGACGTCTCGCACGAGGGGTTCGCGGCCTTGACGGCGCCCACCTACCGCGCCTCGACGATCGTGTTTGACGACGCCTACGCCTACGCCAATCGCAAGCATCGCGGCCCGGATGGCTATACCTACGGGCTGCACGGGACGCCGACGACCAAGACCCTGGAGGCCTATCTGACAGAGCTCCATCGGGGGGAGCGCACGGTGATCGTGCCGTCCGGCCAGGCCGGAGCGACCATCGTGTTCCTGACGGTGCTTCTGCCGGGCGACAAGGTGCTGATCCCGGACACCGCCTATCCGCCGGTGCGCGGCTTCTGCGTCAATTACCTGCAGCCTCGCGGGATCGACCACGTGGTCTATGACCCGCTGATTGGATCCGGCGTCGGCGACCTGATCGACGCGCGGACGAAGCTGGTTTGGGTGGAATCGCCGGGCTCCACGACGATGGAGTTCCAGGACCTGCCGGCCATCGTGGCGGCCGCCCGCGCCAAGGGAGCCCTGGTGGGGTGCGACAACACCTGGGCCACGCCGCTGCTGTTCAAGCCGCTGGAGCACGGCGCGGACTTCGCCATGGAGGCGCTCACCAAGTACGTCGGCGGGCATTCCGACCTGCTGCTCGGGTCGATCACCGTGCGCGACGTCGCCATGCACCGACGTCTCAAGGACACCACCCGGATGATCGGCATCGGCGTCTCGCCGGACGAGTGCCAGCTGGCGATCCGGGGGATCCAGACCCTCGGGGTAAGGCTCGATCACGTTGGCCGGGTGGCGAGCGACTTTGCGCAACGCATTGTCGGCTTGCCCGGCGTCGAGCGCGTGCTGCACCCCGTCCTGCCGACCTGCCCGGGGCACGAGCTGTGGCGACGCGACTTCGCCGGGGCGAGCGGCCTGTTCAGCGTCGTGTTGAAACCAAACGTCGGACCGCGGCTCGACGCGGCGCTCAGCGCGCTCAAGACCTTCACGATCGGCGCCTCCTGGGGCGGCGTGCGCAGCCTGATCGTGCCGATGGACATCCGGCCGGACCGGGTCGCCACGACATGGCGCGAGGAGGGCTCAATCCTGCGCATCAGCATCGGACTGGAAGACCCGCGGGACCTCTGGGACGATCTCGAGCAGATGTTCGGCGCCTTCGCCGCCGCAGTCCCGGGCGAGGTCGCCTGATGCCGCGCGCGCGCCTTCTGCGGACGGCGGCGGTGGCCGCGGGGCTGCTCGCGATCCTGGCAGGCTGCGCGCCGCAGGCGTCGCGCAACCGCGGCCACAATACCCTCGCCGCCGTCCGGCAGCACGGCTACGTCGTCTGCGGGGCCAGCCAAGGCACCGTCGGCTTCGGCGCGCCCGACAAGGCGGGCTACTGGCGTGGCCTGGACGTCGACACCTGTCGGGCGGTGGCCGCGGCGGTGCTGGGCGACAAGGACAAGGCCCGCTTCGTTCCGCTCAGCGGGCAGCAGCGGCTGGTCGCCTTGCAAACCGGCCAGGTGGACGTGCTGCCGCGGACGACGACCTGGACGCTCTCGCGCGACGCCAACGGCGTGAATTTCACGATCCCAAACTACTATGACTTCGTCGGCGTCCTGGTCCCCCGGAAACTCGGCGCGTCGGCGATTGCCGGCCTCAAAGGGGCCTCGGTGTGCCTGCAGACCGGCTCGACGACGGAGGTCACCTTCCAGCGCGTGTCCGAGCGGAATCACCTGGGGCTGAAGGCCATCGTGTTCGACAGTCCGCAGGCGACCCGGGCCGCCTTCTTCTCGGGCCGCTGCGACGCCTTGATCACCGATGCGTCGGCGCTGGCCTCCGTCCGCTCGACGTTGGCCAAGAACCCGGACGACTATGTGATCTTCCCGGCCGACGACGAGATCGAGGCCCTGACGCCCGCCGTCCGGCAGGGTGACGATCGCTGGTTCGACATCGTCAAGTGGAGCTTTGAGGCGATGGTGACGGCGGAGTCGCTTGGCATCACCCAAGCCAACGTGGACATGATGCGCGACTCCCCCGACCCGCGAATCCGTCGCTTCCTCGGCGTTGAACCGGGCAACGGCAAGGCGCTCGGCCTCGACGAGGCCTGGGCCTATCGCGTGATCAAGCAGCTGGGCAACTACGGGGAGGTGTTCGATCGCAACGTGGGCAAGGACAGCTCCCTGAAGATCGAACGTGGCCTGAACAGGCTCCAGCGTGACGGGGGGCTCATGGTCCCCCTGCCGTTCGACTGAGCCCGGCGATGCCCCCGCGGCGGATCAAGGGGCGAGACTGGTCCGGGGCGCGTCTGCGCGGACTCGCGCTGCAGGGCCTTGCGCTCGCGGCGGCGCTCGGCGGTGTCGGCTGGCTGGCTCAGAACGCTGCGTTCAATCTCGCCGACCGGGGCATCGCCGGCGGCTTTGGCTTTCTCGGGCGCGCCGCTTCGTTCCCGATCTCCGAAAGTCTCCTTCGCTATCGCCCCAGCGACAGCTTCGGCTGGGCGTTCGTGGTGGGCCTCGGGAACACGCTGCTCATCTCGGTGGTGGCGGGAGTCGGGGCGACCGTGCTCGGATTCGGGCTCGCCTTGATCCGCCGCTCGGCCAACCCCATTGCCGCCGGTTTCGCGACGGTGGTGGTCGACAGCCTGCGCAACACCCCCGTCGTGGTGCAGCTGCTGTTCTGGTACAGCCTCTTCACCCTCGCGCTGCCGGGCCTCGAGGCGGCGCTGCATCCGGCGCCGGGCGTCCTGCTGAGCAATCGCGGCGCCTTTCTGCCGGTGGTCCACCTCCGTGGGTCCGGGCTTCTGGGCCTCGTGGCCCTAACCCTGGCCGCCGGCGGGCTCGGGGTCCTGCGCCTTACCCGACGGGGCTGGTATCGAGCGCTCGCCGCGGTCGCCCTGCTGCTTGCGGCGGCGGGGGTCGCCTTCGCAGGGGGGCTTGGCCTACAGATCAGCTCACCGCATCGCGTGGGCTCGGACGTGGTCGGCGGCCTGCATATCTCGCCCGAATTTGCGGCCATCAGCGTGGGGCTTGTGCTCTACTCGGCCGTGTATGTGGGCGAGATCGTTCGCGGGGGCATCGACGCCGTCCCCAAAGGGCAGTGGGAAGCCGGTCGCTCGCTCGGGCTCTCCGAGGGCCAAACCCTGCGCCTGATCATCCTGCCGCAGGCGCTGCGGATCATCATCCCGCCGATGACCAGCCAGTACATCAACATCATCAAGAACACGACCCTCGCTCTGGTGGTCGGCTATCCGGACATCTCGCTGGTGGCCGCGACCACGATCAACCAGACAGGCCAGGCCGTCGAAGGCGTCGCGATCCTGATGTTCGTGTTCCTGTCCATCAGCCTGGCGGCGTCCGTGTTGATGAACCTCCTCAACCGCCGCTTCGCTCTGGTGCAGCGATGAGTGGGACTTCCGCGCCGCCGGAAGCCCTGGCCCGGGCCGGCGTCGTCGCGCCGCGGCCGCCGCCGCCCCGCGCGCCGAAGCCGCTGTGGCGCAGCCTGTTCGGCGACGCTTTGAGCACGGTGATCAGCGTCCTCGGGTTCGCTGGCCTCGCGACCCTGCTGCCGCGGCTGCTCTCCTGGGCGGTGGTTCACGGCGTCTGGACCGGCGGCGCCGAGGCCTGCCGGGAAGGCGGCGCTTGCTGGGTCTTCCTGCGCGCGAAGGCCCGCCTCATCCTGTTCGGCATCTATCCGCCCGATCAGCAATGGCGCCCGATGGCGGCGATCCTGATCATCCTGGGCTTGACGCTCTGGTCGCTGGCGCCGTCCCGCTGGAATTTCCGGACGCTCGCCGCCTGGGTGCTGGGGGCGGGTCTCGCCCTGCTGCTGATGAGCGGGGGCGTGCTCGGCCTGGAACCCGAGCCCACCAGCGCCTGGGGCGGCCTGCCGATCACCCTCCTGCTGACGCTCCTTTCGCTGGCCTTCGGCTTCCCAATGGCTGTCGCCCTCGCGCTGGGCCGCCGGTCGGAGATGCCCGTCGTGCGCTGCCTCTCGGTCGGGACCATCGAACTGGTCCGTGGGCTGCCGCTCGTCACGATCCTGTTCGTCGCCTCGATCCTGCTCCCCATCATGCTTCCCGACGGCGTCGATATCGACAACCTGGCGCGCGCGCTGGCCGCCCTGACGGTGTTTTCCGCCGCCTACATAGCCGAGGTCCTGCGGGGCGGATTGCAGGGGGTTCCGATCGGCCAGGTCGAAGCGGCCCGGGCGCTCGGGATGAGCTGGTGGGGGACCACGCGCCGGGTGGTGCTGCCGCAGGCGATTGGAAAGGTGATCCCCGCCCTGACCAACACGGTCGTGGTCATTGTGAAGAACACCAGCCTGGTGCTGGTGGTCGGCCTGTTCGACCTGCTGAGCGCCGGCCGGGCGGCCCTGACCGATCCGCAGTGGCCCGAGCCGTACGTCGAGACCTATCTCTTCGTCGCCCTGATCTACTTCGCGATCTGCTTCAGCATCTCACGCTACACGTTCTGGCTGGAACGCCGGCCTGCCCTCGGAGGCGCCCGATGACCGACACCCCCGCGGCCGTCAGATTCGACGGCGTCAACAAATGGTATGGCGACTATCACGCCCTGCGCGACGTCACGCTCAGCGTGGCCCCCGGCGAGCGGATCGTGATCTGCGGCCCCTCGGGATCGGGCAAGTCGACGCTGATCCGCTGCGTCAACGGCCTCGAGCTCCATCAGGCCGGCCGGCTCTGCGTCAACGGGGTGGAGTTGACGACGGACGAACGCAGCATCGACAGGGTCCGGCGCGAAGTCGGGATGGTGTTCCAGAGCTTCAATCTCTTCCCGCACAAGACCGTGCTCGAGAACTGCACCCTGGCCCCGATAACCGTGCGGAGGACGCCAGCGGCCGAGGCGGAAGCCGTCGCCATGCACTTCCTGGAGAAGGTGCGGATTCCCGAGCAGGCGGCCAAGTACCCGGGCCAACTGTCCGGCGGCCAGCAGCAGCGCGTGGCCATTGCCCGCGCCCTCTGCATGAACCCGCAGATCATGCTGTTCGACGAACCCACATCCGCTCTGGACATGGAGATGGTCAAGGAGGTCCTCGACATCATGATCGCGTTGGCGGGCGAGGGGATGACGATGCTTTGCGTCACCCACGAGATGGGCTTCGCCCGGCGGGCGGCGGACCGGATCCTGTTCATGGACGCCGGACAGATCCTTGAGGACGCCGCGCCGGAGGCGTTCTTCCACCGGCCGCAACACGCCAGGACGCGCGCGTTCCTCGGCCAGATCTCGCACTAGCGAATCGCGCTCGCGCGGCTGCGGCATCTCCCCGATCGACGGCGACGAGGAGCCTCCATCGAGACGAGCCTATAACATCCGGACATGGAGTGCTGACGTCCGGTCAATTGTCTTTCTACTGCAGGACTCACATCGTCACGTCGTCGAGAGGAAACAAAGAGGGGGAATGGCGATGCACAAGAAGGCGGGCTTAGCGCCGCGAAGAGTCCTGATGGCGTCCGCCGCCGCGGCTGCGCTCGGGATGTTGTCCGCGACAGCGCATGCGGCGGCGCCGGCGGCTCCCGACACCGGCGGCCAGGTCGACGAGTTGGTGGTCACCGGCTCGCGCTTCGGCCCGCGGGTGGTGACTGACTCGCCGACCCCAATCGACTCCATCTCCAAGGAGGAGCTGGCGAAGTCCGGCGCAACCGACGTCCAGGGCATGATCAAGGTGGCGGTGCCGAGCTTCAGCACGCCGCGTCCTTCGGCCGCGGGGGTGCTCGACTTCCTGACGCCACCTACCCTGCGCGGCCTCTCGACGGGCCAGCTGCTCATGCTCGTGAACGGCAAGCGTCGGCATACCAGCGCCGACCTCAACACCGGCGTGCAGATCGGCCGCGGCGACGTTTCCTACGACTTCAATTCCATTCCCGCGGCCGCCATCGGCCGGGTCGAGGTCCTGCGGGACGGGGCCGCCGCGCAGTACGGGTCCGATGCCATCGCCGGCGTGATCAACGTGCAGCTCGACCGCAGCCTCGGGTTCCTGGGCCAGCTGCGTTACGGGGAAACCTCCAAGGGCGACGGGCAGGACACCCAGGTCGCGCTCGGGCAAGGGTTCGCCCTTGGCTCGGGCGGTTTCGTGCGGGTCACGGGGTCCTACCAGGACCACGATCACACCAATCGCGCGCTGCCGGACACCCGCCAGCAATATTTCGGCCTCTCGCCAACCGGATCGCTCGTTCTCCCATCGGGAAGTTATGGGTCGGGCGTCGGCCTGACCCCGTCGAACGGGGCCCTCGATCCGCGCGAGTCGACCATTGACCGCAACATGTGGGTGTTCGGCGAGCCGGATTACCGCAATGGAAGCGTCTTTCTGAATTCCGAGCTGCCGTTGGCCAAGGACATCACGGCCTACGCCTTCGGCGGCTATAACCAGCTGAAGGGCACGACCTACAATTTCTTCCGCCGGGCGGGCCAGGACGAGACGGTCCGCGCCCTGCACCCCGACGGGTACCTTCCCTTCCAGCTCACCACGATGGAGAACTACTCCATCGCCGCCGGCCTGAAGGGCGACGATCTGGTTGGTTTCCACTGGGACCTGTCGACGGTCTACGGCGGATCGGAGAACCGCTACAGCTACACCAACACCAACAACGTCTCCCTGGGCGCAACGAGCCCGACGTCGTTCGACATCGGCGGCGCGCGTTTCCGACAGTGGACCACGGATCTCGATCTCACCCGGGAGATCCCGGTTGGCGACTCCGAGCCGCTCAAGCTCGCCCTCGGCGTGGAGTACCGCAGGGAGTTCTATGATCTGCTTGCGGGGGAGCCGCTCAGCTTCGCCAATGGCGGCGTCCCCATCCTGGATGGCCCGAACGCCGGCAAGCCGGCGCCTGTCGGATCGCAGCCGGGACCCGGCGCCAGTCCGGCAAACGCGATCCATGGCGAGCGCGACAGCAAGGCGATCTACGCCGAGCTCGAAAAGACCTTCGCTGACCGGCTGACGATCTCGGCCGCCGTGCGCCACGAGGATTTCTCCGACTTCGGGACGACGACCGATTACAAGGTCGCCGGCCGCTATGAGATCGTCGAGGGATTCGCGGTGCGCGGTTCCTACGGCACGGGCTTCCGCGCCCCGGCGCTCGCTCAGTCCTTCTTCGGCCAGACCAACAGCAACTTCATCAATGGCCAGCAGGTGAAGGTCCAGATCGTCTCGGTGCACGAGGCCATGGCGCCGCTCGTTGGAGCCCAGCCCCTCAAGCCCGAGACCTCGAAGAACCTCTCCCTGGGCGCGGTCTTCCGGCGTGGCGACCTGTCCGCGACCATCGACGCCTACCGCATCGAAATCCAGGACCGGATCGCCATTTCCTCGAACTTCTCGAGCGCCGCCCTGACCGGCTATCTGGCGGGGCAGGGCTTCCCCGGCGTCGCGACGGTGGCCTATCTGACGAACGCGGTGGACACCACGACGCGGGGCCTCGATATCACCGCGCGCTATCGGCGCGACCTCGGGGACCTTGGCGCGCTGACCACCACGCTGGCGGCCAATTTCAACGAGACCAAGTTCGACCGGATCGCCGGAACCCCGCCGGCGCTGGCGGCCCTGGGCATCACCACCCCCTTGTTCGACCTGACCCAGCAGGTCCGGTTCAGCGACAGCATGCCAAAGAGCAAGGTGACGCTGAACTTCAACTGGGCCCACGACAAGTGGGCGGTGAACCTGACCGGCACCCGGTATGGCGAGGTGGCCCAGGTCGCCCTGACCAACCGCAACCCGGCTCAGGTGGCGGCTCTCATCCCGGGCTACGACGTCAAGCTTGTGCCGTCCGCGCCCGGTTCGGCCAACATGGACATCATCCAGAAGTTCCGCGCCGATATCGTCACCGACCTGGACGTGGCCTACGCCATGACCGAGCACCTCACCCTCTCGGCAGGCGCGGCCAATCTCTTCGACATTTATCCGGAACGGCAGATCGCCTCGACCGTGGCGAGCGTCGCTGCGGGCGCCAACGGGGCCGACAATAACGGCATCTTCCCCTATGCCTACATCGCCCCGTACGGGACGAGCGGCCGCTTCGTCTACGTCAGGGCCGCCTATCGCTTCTGACGCCTGGTCCCGCCGCCGCCGCCGGGCCAAGGGCGCGGCGGCGGATTCTCCCCGAACAACCCGGAGCCTGCGCGAGCGTCTTGGCCCCACTCCTGTCGCGAGAACACATGTCCAAAATCCGCCAGCGCCTTGAAACCCTCGGCGTGGTCCTGCCGAATCCGAGCGCCCCGGTCGCCAACTATGCGCCCTTCGTGCGGCATGGCGGTCTCGTCCACGTCTCAGGCCAACTTTCCGTGGACGACCTTGGCGGGGTCAAGGGGAGAGTCGGCGTCGACGTCGACCCGGTTCGCGCGCGCCAGGCGGCTCGGCTGTGCGGCGTCAACCTGATCGTTCAATTCGAGCGCGCTTGCGACGGCGACCTCGATCGTCTCGAACAGGTGGTCAGGCTGGGCGGCTATGTTCAGGCCGGGCCCGAGTTCACCGACATCCCCCAGGTCCTGAACGGCTGCTCCGATCTCATGGTCGAGGTGTTCGCCGACGCCGGACGCCACGCCCGCTCGGCGGTCGGTGTGTACAAGAACCCGCTCGGCTTCGCTGTGGAGGTGGACGCCATCATCGCAGTGCGCGGGTGAGCAACGTCGTCTTCAGCTCGGAATACCAGGCCATCACGACCTTTCTGACCGAGTTGCGGATGGAGGCTGGCGTGTCCCAGCGCGAACTCGCGCGCCGGATCGGTCGCTCGCAGTCTCATGTGCAGAAGATCGAAAGTCGCCAGCGGCGGGTAGAGATCATCGAGTTCTGCCGGCTCGTGCAGGCGCTCGGCTTTGACCCGGAGCGCGCGTTCAGTGGGCTGGTTCGTCGTGTCCGGACCGGCCAGTAGGTCGAAGCCGGTCGGGTGAAGGCGCGGCAAACACCTCCGCGTTGCGCGACAGGCCCGATGCGCGGTGCGGACCTTGGCCGAGCGGCTCGCCGCCGCCGGTCGGCGGGCCTAGGGGATCGGGCGTGGCCCGATCCGTTCAAATGGGTTCGAGGCATTTCCTTTGGCGAAGCCGCCGGCCGCGATTGGCCTAGCGGCCTCGGGATTGGCCGGCGCGCCCGCAGCGTCCTCGGCCGGTCGGAGCCGACGGCGCCACCCGCATGATCGACGTGACGCTGATCATGTTGGCGATCATCATCCCGTCGATCCTGCTGGCCGTCCGGATGGCGTGGCGCAGCCCCGCTTCGAACGCCAAGGCCGGGTATCCGCCAACTGGTCTTTCTCGGGACGCGGGATATCGCAGCGGCGTTTTCGGCGCTGGTCGCCCAGCTGCGATTGGCCGTCAGGCGGCGGCCCGCGAGAGCCGCTGACCCGCCGCGGCGTAGGCGGTGAAGATCGTCGCCTGGCGCTCCATGAGGCCTGGCCGCAATCGCGATATCAGAAGCGCCAGCTTAAGCCTGCCCCAAGCACGACGGCGTGTCCGCTGACCG
>Ga0070679_100001444_pt1 | contig 21016 bp, 25 predicted proteins | sample KBSC63BmetaG_FD_65652 | JGI IMG/M metagenome (GOLD analysis project Ga0070679, IMG submission 65652) | Corn rhizosphere microbial communities from Kellogg Biological Station, Michigan, USA - KBS C6-3B metaG | ecosystem: Host-associated > Plants > Roots > Rhizosphere | place: USA: Michigan... | reverse complement strand
CTTTCGGACAAAAGAACGTATTGTGCAACATGGGCGTTGGTGAGGATTATTCCGCGTGGATCAATAATTACTCCGCTTCCTGAAACCGGACGTAGCGTTCCGCTTTGTGGCATACAAAGAATGTTTACAATTGCTCCTCGGGCCAGGGTATCTATAGATGAAAAAGATTGTGCCGGCGTCGCGTAAGGAGATTCGTCCTGGACCACTTGTACGGTTACAGGTGCCGTTTCAACAGGCTTAATTATTGGCTTAGATACAGGCTTTTTTAAGGTTGATGTGGCTTGAGTCAGTGGTTGTTGCTTCGTAGAAGTTGATACTGAAGTGGAAGTGGCGATTTTGAAAGTGCTTGTAGCAGCTTGTGCTTGCAGCGAAGAAGTTGCGTTAACAACAGACACGGGAATATCTGGCGCCGCATTCAGTGGCTGTAATGTCTCAACGTAAAATATTGCCGCTATCGCCAAGAGAGTTATCGATAGGGGAAGAACAAATCTCATGTGCGGGATGGGGGAATCGAACCCCCGCCCTCAGTTTGGAAAACTGATGTCCTACCATTAAACGAATCCCGCATTCGCTACTACTCTACATGAATACGGCGTTTCATACAAAAACCCGCTCCGAAATAGTGGGCGGGCTTTTGTACTCTGCAGAGAATCCCGATGTTTCATTCGGGAAAAGTTTACTTAATCGCGTCCTTCAGGGTTTTCGAAGCCCGGAACTTCGGAACCCTCATAGCTTTGATCTGGATGGTCGCACCTGTGCGAGGATTTCGGCCCGTGCGTCCTGCACGAGTCTTTGCCTCAAAGATACCGAGACCAGCGATAGATACTTCCTCGCCCTTTTTGAGCATAGAGGTTATCTCATCTATGATGGCCTCAACTGCGCGCTCGGCGTCGGCTTTGGTGCAGCCGATCGTGGAAGCGACTTTTTCTACCAAATCCATCTTATTTGCCATATTTTTTGCATGCGCACACGATTAATAAATTGTTCGACCTATCAATAATCTCCATTTTGAGCCACGTTTTAGGCATGTCAATGCAAATTTCATAGATATCCACATTGTTGAAAGAAGCGCAAAGATATTGTATTTCAGCGATATTTCGCTAGTATCATGCAGATGAAAATCGGCGTCATGGGAGCGAAGGGCAGTTTCAGCGAGGAAGCAGGGCGCACCTATGCCAGAAAATGGCTAAGAATCTCGAAATATACGCTGGAATACTTGGTTTCTGCCGAAAATGTCCTCTCGGCCCTCGAAAGAGGGCATATAGATATCGGCATCTTTCCGATAGAAAACAGCAACGGCGGCATTGTCTTAGAGGCGGTCTATGCCATGGCAAAACACAATTTCCATATCAAAAAGCTGTTTGAGATAGACGTGCACCATAATCTCCTGGTCAAAAACGGCGCTACCGCTGATTCGATAAAAACAATAGTTTCCCATGATCAAGCGCTCAAGCAGTGTCGCATGTACTTGAAGCGTATCTGGCCCAAAGTCAAAATAGAAGCATATTCCGACACTGCAACTGCTGCGCAAGACCTTGCGAACGGTAAATTACCCAAATCTGCAGCAGTAATCGCCTCCAGATCTGCCGCGACGGTCTATAAGCTCAAAGTCCTGGAAGAAAGCATCCAGGACCTCAAGTTTAACTACACGAATTTTATCGCTGCCCAGCGGATCAAGTAGGGGGTTTATCGGGCGTATTCGATAACGCGAGTTTCGCGGATGACGGAGATCTTGATTTCGCCGGGGTACTGCATTTCTTTTTCGATACGGTCGGCGATATTGCGCGCGACAGTGCGGCATTCCAAGTCGGTGAGAGCTTCAGGTTTTACAATGACACGCACTTCGCGGCCAGCCGAAATTGCGTAGCTCTTCTCGACGCCTTGTTCATTATTCGCGATCGCTTCCAGGTCTTCGAGGCGCTTGATGTAATTTTCGACGGAATCTCGGCGTGCGCCCGGCCGCGAGCCCGAAATCGCATCGGCTACCTGCACGATCATCGACTCCGGAGTTTCGTACGGATATTCTTCGTGGTGCGCCTGCATCGCCTTGATGACACGCTCATCCACGTTGAATTTCTGCAGGATTCTGCGACCGATTTCTACGTGCGTACCAGGGACCTCATGGTCTACGGCCTTGCCGATGTCGTGGAATAGGGCACCTGCGCGCGCGATAGCAGGATCAGCGCCTAATTCTTCCGCAAGCATTGCGGCAAGATGGGCGACCTCCACCGAATGATCAAGCACGTTTTGGCCGTAGCTGGTGCGGAAGTAGAGACGGCCGAGGATCATCAGAAGTTTCGGATCGAGATTCGGTACTTTTGCCTCGTACGCGGCTTCTGCGCCTTTTTTCTTGATGAGATTATTTATTTCTTCCTCGGCTTTTTTGACCTGCTCTTCTATCTTTGCCGGCTGGATGCGGCCGTCAATGATGAGATTTTCAAGGGCGATGCGCGCGACCTGGCGGCGCACCGGGTCATAAGACGAAAGCGTAATGGTGCCCGGCGTGTCATCGACGATGACGTCTACGCCGGTTGCTCGTTCAAATGCGCGGATGTTACGGCCTTCTTTGCCGATTATTTTTCCTTTTATATCGTCGTTAGGAAGCTGCACGGTCGTCGCAAGCACGTCACCTACGACGGAGTTCCCGAGACGATGCACGGCGGTGACGAGTATGTCGTTTGCGCGCTGCTCGAGCTTTTCGTTGCCGGAAATCTCGAGTTTGCGCATACGCGACTCAAGATCCGCCTCGTACTGCTTTTCTACGGTCTGAATGAGCTGGTGCTTGGCTTCTTCGGCAGTGAGACTCGCGACCTTTTCGAGCTTTTCCTGCTGCTGTTTTTGGAGAACGTCGATTTTTTCTTTCGCCGCGATTACCTCATCATTCCTGCGCAATATCATTTCCTGCTCGCTGTCGAGCTTCGTCTGGCGTTTGTCGAGGAGATCTTCCTTGGAGACGAGGCGTTCTTCGGTGGCTTTGAGGTCGCGTGCGCGTTCGTTCATTTCATGAGTAAACTGCTCGCGCTTTTTGTGCGCTTCCTGTTCTGCTTCTTCCAAAAGGTTCTTTGCCTTTTCTTCTGCATCGAGCTGCATTTTGCGGATCTGGAGTTCCATGGAGCCGCGCTTACCAAGAGAAATGATGAGGCGCAGGTAGTAGCCGATCGCGATGCCTGCGATACTCGCCACACCTATGATGAGCAATGCTAGTTTTAATGACAACATACGCGTTTGCGCGCGTAGTGCCCCGACAGTTTATATTCGAGTGTTATCTCGACTTTTGCAGCAAAAAACTTGGCTGTGAAAGCTTCAAAACGGGAGGGACACAAGCGCTAAAAATGATTGACATGTTTTAATTAATGGGTGTGACGGCACTATAGCATGACTTGCGTCCTGCGCTATAGAGTGTTACAGTGTTGGGCAACTACTCGAGCACCTTGTCAATTATGCCGTATTTGTGGGCCTCCTCGGCTGTCATGAAGTAATCACGATCGACGTCTACTGCCACCCTTTCGAGCTTCTGGCCGGTATTTTTGGCAAGGAGCTTATTGAGGCGTTCGCGGAGCTTTAATATCTGCTTTGCGGTTATTTCTATATCTGCCGCCATACCTTCTGCACCTCCTGACGGTTGGTGAATCATGATCTCGGCGTTGGGAAGGGCAAAACGCTTGCCTTTTTCGCCTGCCGAAAGGAGTACTGCGCCCATAGAAGCCGCCATCCCAACGCATACCGTAGAGATATCCGGCTGAATATGGTTCATAGTGTCCAAGATGGCAAGACCAGCGGAGACGTGTCCGCCAGGGCTATTTATATAGAAGGAAATGTCCTTTTTCGGATCTTCTGAGGCTAAGAAGAGAAGTTGTGCGATGACGAGGTTGGCGACATCCGAGTCGATGGGTCCGCCCAAAAAGACAATGCGCTCTTTGAGAAGTCGTGAATAAATGTCATAGGCACGTTCGCCGAAGGACGACTTCTCGACAACCATCGGCACGAGCATTTGTGATCGAATTGGTTTTTCCATATGCGAGGCAGTCTATCAGAGACAGCCGCTTCGATGCAAATAACTCCACAACTTAGGCTGTGCGATTCTGCGCGGTGCGGAGCACAGAAAAGGTGTTTGAAAGCGTCGAAGCATCCGAAGAACGCTCTTCCGCGCGAAGTCTGCCGGCGTTACCGGCATCGATAATGTACGCCGAAGCGGCGCCGCGTTGAGAAAAATCCAACATAATATTTCCGGTACGCAGGTCATTATGAGAAATTCCCGCTTCGTGCAGTTTTTCTACAAGGGCAATGCAGGCTTTTTCCGCGGAGTTTATATCAAAATCTACGGGAATCCGGATTCTTTTCTTAAGAATTTCTTCTATTGAATGTCCCGGTATGCGATCCATCGCGATGATTTTCGCATTTTGGCGAATTGCCAAGAAATGCACCTTCGGCACGCGCGCACATTCCGCATTTTTCGAAGCTATCTCATGCATATCGGCCTGAAAACTGGCTTCGCTCATGAGATCGTTCTGTTTGCCTATTGGCTGACGGATCAAAACTTTGTAAACGATCTTTTTGTATTCCTCTTTTTCATCAAACGCCATGATACGACCGTTGTAGCCTCTATTGACTTCACTCATGTCATTCACGGCTTCGTTAAAATGCTTGCCGAAGAGTTCCTCGACTTCCGGAGGCACGGCGTCAAGCGCGACGAGGTTCGGTGATTCGTATGATTTAGGCGCGAGAGCTTCCCGGCGCCTTTCCGCCATGCGACGCAGATGAGAGAGTTGCGCACGTGGAAGCATATCTTCTATCTCTTTTTCCCAGCGCTCGGCTATCTCTTCAGGGTGTTGGTTGAGAATAAATTCCACCTCTGCTTCTACATCTTCACGCAAAGTGGGAAGCTTGGGCGTATTCTGCGACTCAAATCGCGGCATACACTACTTTAGCACGTACTATATTTTCTCAAGAAAAGCTATCACTGCTTCATTGCGAAGCGCGTGCGAAATGTGCGCACGCAAGATTGCGTCGTTTGCCTGTGGGTAATGCTCTTTGGCATGTTCTATCTCGTGCCTGAGGCGCTCTGTATCAGGCTCGAGCTTTTCCGCGCGGGCAATTTCCGAAAGCACGAGGCGCACCTTTGCGCGCTCGTCGGCTTGTTTGTCCCATTCTTTGCGAATATCGGCGATGGTTTTCTTTACGGTCGACAGATATTTATCAATGGTGGTGCCCATACGTTCCAAATCTCCGGCCATACGGGCTTCCATGTCGTCCAGTTCGTACTCCTTGAGGATCGCAGGATATTTTATTTTGGATTCTTTCACCAATTCATCCAAAAGTGCGGCACGGCGTTTTTCAGTCTCGCGCAGCTCTTTCTCGGTCTTGAGATTTTCCTTTACTACATCGGAGAATTTCTCCACGCTTTCGTAGCCGAGCGATTTTACGAATTCGTCATCGAGTGCCGGGAGGTCCTTTTCTTCCATTTTGCGGGCGTCTTCTATGGCCGCTGCGGGGTCTTTGCCTTCTTCGAGACCTTTGACGCGGACTTTCTCGCGTTTGAGATGTGTCATGGTCTGCGCGTGCTCTTCGTCGGTGATGGTGACCTCAGTCTTTCCGGCATTTTTCTTCGCAGCTATTTTTTTATAGTCGGGAAGTTCGACTTCGGGAGCAAGCGGCGCGCGCGCCACGAATTTGAGCGGCTCACCGACAATCGGCGGCTCGATGGAAACGCGAGGGGACTCTACGATATTTGCTTTTTCTTTGGCCAAGATCTCGGGAATTTCATCCTTTACTGCGTGTTCGGCGGCGTGCTCGAGTATTGCCTGTTCGCCGTAGTGTTTGATGACGACACTCTCGGGAGCTTTCCCCGGACGGAAGCCGTCTATTTTTGCTTCGGCGACGAATTCTCTCACCGCGTGCGCACGATGTCTTTCAAGCGCCGCGGCAGGGATTTCTCCGCGCAGCTCGAGTTCCCATCGGTCTTCATCGCGGGAAACTTTTATATTCTTTGCTTCTGACATCGCACGAATATATCAGAAAAAAGCACAGACGCTACTTTTGACCCGCATTGTTCGGAATATATGCCGGAGGATTTTTCTCCGCACGATTCAACGCTTCGCCCCAGAAATACAGCGCGCCCAGAAGAAGCATAATGACGATTATGATAACGCCGATTATCGGGCCGAGCGGCTGGGGTTTGCGTGGCTCGTGGAAATTCCGCAGAGGATTAGGTGGCGGTGCGGGAGGTATTGGTTTAGGTGGTGGAGGAGGAGGTTTCGGCGGCGGCACGGGCTTCGGCTCTTCAGGCTCCGGAGGTGGAGGTGAGGGAGGTGGAACGGCAGGTGGTGGAGGAGCCGGAGGAGACATTGGTGCCACTACAGTTTTTTCAACCTCAGTCTTTGACAGCGGCCCCATTTCGGATTGATCCGGAAGCACAAAAGGTTTTTGGTTCGGCGGTGGAAGCGGGAGGTCTTCGAGCGGCATGCCCGAATGATACCACTCGAAAATTTCCGCCTAAAAAGCGTGACTGAATGGGGAAAACCGCGAGCAACTTATTTCGGGAACTTTTTGCTGTAGAGTTCGATCGACTTCTTAACCGCAGCTTCCGCGTCTTTCTTTCCCTTAAAGCCGTGCACGGTCACTATCGCAGGCTTTTTCTTGAGCTGTTTGATGGTCTCGAAGAAATGCTGGAATTCTTTCAAATTATGTTTGTTGAGGTCGGCGAGGTCTTTTACATCGTCCCAACGATAGTCTTCGGTAGGGACTGCGATGATTTTGTTGTCCGACTCTCCAGTATCGGTCATTTCCAGCAAAGCAACCGGACGTACCGAAACAAGAACGCCTACTGCAAGGGGGTAGGTGGTAAGCACCATGACGTCCAGCGCATCGCCGTCTTCCCAAAGTGTCTGCGGGGCAAAGCCGTAATCAAACGGATATGGTGAAGCATTGAAATTAGCTCTGTCGAGCTTGATGAGGCCGGTTTCTTTATCTATTTCATATTTATTGTGCGAACCCTTCGGGATCTCAATGATGACATTAAATTCCTCGGGGACATTTTCGCCAAGCGGTACATCGTGCCAAAGATTCATAGATTCAACATTATGTATATGGCACGAGTGTAGCAGAAAAGCGCGGAATTGCACCACGGCAAGAAAGGAAAATTTATGGGTCACGTAGTAAATACAGACATGACTCAATCCATGCCAGATGGGCGCCTACGGGCAGGTGATATTATGCTCGACCTCAAGAGGTATCTGGTGATCGGCAACGGTAAAGAGAAGCGGATAACGGGTAAGAAAAAAGATCTTCTCCAGCTTCTCATCGAGCACAAGGGAAATGTGGTAACTCAAGAGATGATGTTCGCCGCACTGTATCCAGGAGCAAAGAGCTTGCCTGAGCCGACGATCTTTCGTGTGCTCGTTTGTCAATTGCGCAAGCAATATCTCGACAAAACCAGCGACTTCGTGCGAATAGAAAATATCCACGGAACCGGATATGAGCTCGCAATTAGACGGATGTAGCCCAAAACAAAGCGGGGCCGCGCGTGCGCGGCCCCGCTTAACTTTTATTTATGCGAATATAATTATTCCGTCTGTTCCTCGACTTTTTTGTCCGCGATATCGCGGTCTTCGGCGCCTTCCGGGTTAGTGAGCTCTTCCCCTTCGGACTGCTCCTCGGCCGGGCTTTCGGTTTCTGTCGCGGTTTCTACCGCCAAGTCATCTTTGTTTACCTTGCCTTCCTCGAGGACTTCGCCGCCGCCTGCCGAGCGGATATCTATCTTCCAGCCGGTGAGGCGCGCTGCAAGGCGGACGTTCTGGCCGCCGCGGCCGATGGCGAGCGACTGCTGGTCTTCGGCGACCTGCACGATTGCACGGTTCTCATCCTCGAAAAGCTCTACAGACATTATTTGCGCGGGCTTCAAGGCTTCTTTGACGAAGTCAGATGCATTCTGCGACCATTCGACGACGTCTATTTTCTCGCCGCCAAGCTCGGAGGTGACAACCGCGACGCGGACACCGCGCTGGCCGACGAGTGCACCGACAGGGTCTACGTGCTCATCGTTGGAAAACACTGCGATCTTTGCGCGGGCACCCGGCTCACGGACTATCGCTTTGACCTCGACAACGCCAGATGCCATTTCGGGAACTTCGGCTTCGAAAAGTTTCGTGAGAAATTTCGGATGCGAGCGGGAAAGGCGGATGAACGTGCCACGTACGCCTTCATCTACGCGAAGGAGAAGCGCGCGGACGCGCTCACCCTGGCGATAGCGCTCTCCAGGGATCTGCTCGTCGTAGGGAAGTATCGCGGTCGCGCGGCCGAGGTCGATGAAAAGATTGCCGCGCTCAAAGCGCTGCACGTGGCCGGTGACTATTTCGCCTTCGCGTTCGCCGTATTCTTCTATTATAGAAGCACGTTCCGCTTCACGAACTTTCTGCATGATGACTTGTTTGGCGGCCTGTGCGGCGATACGGCCGAAATCTTCGCGCGTCTCCAAGGGAAACGAGATCTCTTCGTCGAGCTGCGCGTCTTTCTTCATGCGCTGCGCGTCTGTAAGCATGATGTGCTGCTCAGGATTGAATCGTGAGCGATGGTCGTTCTCGTCGGCCGCTTCCTCGTCTTCTTTGCGCACGAGCGACTCGTCGACGACGATTTTCGCCTGGCGGAATTCAACGTCGCCAGTTTCCGGGTTGATGGTCGCGCGGATTATCTGGCCGCGCTTGCCGTATTCACGGCGGTACGCTGCTGCGATTGCGGTTTCGAGGGCGGAGAGCACGGACTCGCGGGTAATGCCGCGCTCTTGCTGAAGCTCTTCGAAGGCCGAGTTGAGCGATTTGAGGTCGAATAGTGCCATATGGATTATGTTGTTCTAACTTTTAAGGCCAATAAGTTAATTAGACCTTCAATAAAAATTCCGGCAGCTGCCGGAACTAATGCCGACAATATACTCCCAAATTCGTAAAAAGTCAAAGGCCCAGAAAAGGCCTTTGTTTGGGCATTTTTCAGCCCTCGTTCTCGTGGTCGATGAAATCGTCGAAGTCATGCTTCTGCTCGCCCAGAGACTTCAACAATCGTTTATATTTCTCGACCAATTGTTGATACTCAATGGCTTTGTCCGACTCGACCTGACCGCAGTCTTCTTTGCACATGCGCACCTCTCTTTCCGCGATCAGTATATGAATTTTTTCAGAGAGGGGATTTAGACAAATGAAAAGCGATTGACAAAAAACTGCGCGGTGATTCCATTAGCTATGGACAACAAGCGAGGGGTACGACCATGTCTAGCATCGGCGGAGTTAGCGAAGACTTCCGTAAACTGGCTCTGGGCTACGGGCTTACGACCGCGGAAATCCTCTACCGGATGCCCGATCATCCGTCTCTGCTTCAGACGTATATCTGGCAGAACTACGACCTGTTCCCGAAATTTCCGGCACTGTCGGATTTTCTGAATTTCTGGCAGAAAAAGCTCGATGGTCCGCTCTACAGCGTCAGGGTCGCGCATTCACGGCTCATCAAACCTACTGAGCTCAAACACGTAAATGGCGTCTTCCGCCTCCACTGACGATCATTGCGATGCGGCTCCAGTTCCGGAGCCGCATTTGCTTTGTCATTTTGATACACTATTTCCATGGATGCGCACAAAAAACGATTGGTGCTTATCCTTTTTGTGATCCTTGTGGTGATATTCGTCATCGTCCGGCCGTATGAGCACAAATCGCCTGAAACAGATGCGGCATATGCATCGAAGCTTTCTGGATGCGGCGCCTTTCCAAATGGCTCAGAACAAAAGATCACGGATACATCTCGGGTGTTTATCGATCTTCCGAAAGATATCTTTCCAGACAAAGAGCACAATCTCCAGTTCAAGACCGTGCAGGGAAGTACAACCGCCGATTGGATTTCCAATGGCGGACCCTATGGCGAGGCGATGCAATCAAATGGACGTCCGAACTGCTGGTCCTACTATTATGAATTCGACGGCCAGGGCGAAATAGATCTTTCTGTAAAAACTGCAGTCACGGGTATGCCTGACTATTCGGTAAGATTCTCTGTTACCAAAAATCCTACGGACTAAAAAGAAAAAGCCTTTGATATTATCGTCGGCTTTTCGGAGTGAGTGCGTGAACTATTCCGCATTGCTCAATATTCCGTGGCCATTGAAATTGACAATGTATAGCGATATGAGTAGGTTGAATTCAGGAAAGGAGAATACAAATGGCATGGCCATGGAAATACATGATGACCGTGTATACCGGTACGTATGCGGAACCGGCGTTTCTGTGTTCTGCTCGCAACGAAGAAGAAGCCCGGAAGGACATGCAGACCTCGATACGATGCAACTCACACATCGAGGTCCGTGGGCTCTACGAGGTGATATGCATACTCGACGAGTTCGACGACCCGGAAGTGCCGAAGCTTCAAATAGACAAACCGTTGGAGCGCCCGGCGCTTTATCTGCATAACGGGATTGTGGGTAAGAAAAAAGGATCGATAACGAGCTTTTTCTTCGCGAGCGTGAATCATGAACAAGCGCTCAGGGAAACGCGCGAACGCGGCTGGTTCCAGAGCAGGCTCTACCAGTGCATCGGCATCTCCCTAACATAAAAGAGGCGGTCACTCGTGACCGCCTTTTCCGTTAATGTGCCGGCTTGGAATTGAATTACAAGTCGACACCGTCATTGTTGATCGAAGCAGCTTCCACTTCGGAATAAGTTTTGAATTGCTTCACGAGCTTTTCGTCGTCACCGGGCTTGACGACGATGACATTGGTGCGCCCGGAACCGTCGAACCCTTCTTGAAACTTGCATCCGAGCCTCCGCACGATTTCCCGTTTCCGCAGCTGAGTGACTCCTTCTTTGAAGACGACAATGATGGCTCCGCGCCAAGATTCTTTTCTAGCCATGCCACACCTCAATGGTTTGTGTGAAACTCTATTTCTCTCCCGCGAGACTATCACGAGAATCGCTTCTAAATCAATCTCTCAAAAATATCTCTTCCACCCCGCAAACTACGCTATTTTTTACAGATAACAGATAGCGGGAGAGGTTTTCAGAGAGCTATGTGTATTGAGCATCTTTCTCTTCAAAAAGACGCTCGTCTTCCGCACGTCGTTTTTTGTTGATGAGAAGAGTCATGTATGGCTCTGGTTTTCCGTAAGCGTCGGCTACTGCTTCCAAGTGAGAAGCAGACGCCTCTCGACCTATCTCATCCAAGTATTGAAGAAATTGCGTCTTCGTATTCAAGCTGAATACTTTTGTGCCATACTTCTCGACCTCTTTTTTTATTGGTTGTTCGTTCAATAGTGCAGCCATAACGTTGTCTACAAATATTGCGTCGCAATAAGGCAAAAGGCTTGCGATGGCATTTATATCTGTAACGGTACCTGCGTTCGGGGGTTCTTTTTGACCATGCGCTGCTTTCCTTGCTATACCTGCAAACAACATAGCTGAAATATGATTCACAGGAATGTCGAGAATATGCTTCGAGCGCATATACTCAGAAATTCTCTTTAACGCTTCTTCTCCTTCTAGTCCGTGTGCTCGCAGTTCTCTAAGCATGTCCGAAATAATTTCTGACGAAGGCGGCGGAAACATACCTTCGGTGAATATGTCCGGCTCTTTTCCATGCAGATAATCTTCTGCCAACTTTTGTGGCAAAGCTGCTCTTTGTTGCAGATACTTTACATGAGCTTTTATGGTTCCTTCGCCAAAGGCGTAACCTTCTTCTCGAAACCAGTCTCCGAAGCTTTTTTCTTTCTCAGTCTGCCATCGTTCAAAGACTTTTTTGAGCCCCACAAATTGTCCCTTCCTTTCTTTATGTATACCTTCAAGTTGGCCGTCATACGGGCGCATGTTTACGCCGATTCGCATTCGCCCAGTCCATTCGTGGAGTCTGCCATGAACTACGTCCTCAGCACGGAGAACGAGAGGTTTTTCTGGGTGACCGTTTAGATAGTTTTGAAAATGCGAGATGGTCTGAAATCGCGTTATGGTGTTGTGATCAAAGAAGGTGCATCCTTGCGACAAATGCTCATACACCTCGTTAAGCGTGTCGTAAGGAGGGTCGCCACTCATCAGTGATTCATCGGTGTGAAACGACGAATCGGGGCAGCTAATAAGGTTCTGTTTAGACAATACGTCCAGCTTTCTGTAGACCTCTTCCCAGAATGGATTCGTCAAAACCTTCGCATGACTCCGTGCATCAGGGTCAAGAGCCTTTGCGATGTTACTGATGAAAAATTGGTCAAGATAAATAACTTTCTTCTTGATTTCAGGGAGATTGTAGTTCTCTGTATGCCAGCAGCTTGTACATTCCCGCGAGTAGTTGCCGCCCCCTGTATGAAGGGTAACGCCAAATGTTGGTTTGCCACATTTAGGACATTTTTTATAAGGTTCTGATACAAAATCGGCGCGGGTTATTTTTGCCACACGTTTTCGTAATAGGACTTGTCTTTCGTCCTTGGCAAGACAACATTTCTTATATTTTTTACAACTACCGCACGGACACGCATCGTTCCGTCCGGGCTTGGTCATAGCCAGCGAGCTACGCCGCCATGATGCGAACAGGTGCCACTATGGTGTTGACTGAAACTGTATGTCCCGTCGCGACACTGCGCAGATGCTCCGGCGGGGACATTGTCATCGATCGTATAGGCAGGAGAGTGAACGGTATTACCACTGACGTTTGTGTAGTAACCATCATTTGAAAGATGTTCAGTCTCGGTCTGCGTCGTTATCTGTGGTGGAGCGGGGGATGGTGTCGGTGTTTCACCAAGTAGTTGAACGGTCGGTAGTGCCGAGGCGGCCGATGCAGATTGTGAAACGGCGGCCTGCTGACCGCTGTTATTACCTGAGATGAGCGCCCCTCCGAATAAAAGCAAACCAATCGCAAGGCCGAGAAGGGGTCCCTTTCGCTCGTACCAGGGTTTGTCGGGGGTCATGTGGTCAGCATGCTACTACTCCACTCGCATGTCAAAACTAACAGTAGTAGAGTAGAAAAATGAGAACGGTGGCAGGCATACTTGATGAGATTGCGGAGTGCTTGCTGACGGAGTGTTGGAGCGCGGCACGCGAGGAAAAGATTTCCGGCTTGTTCGATTCTCTCAATAATATGGATTTGACCTACGCGGAAGAGGAGCGGCTTAAATTTCTAATTACCAAATTTTAAAGGTAGGTAGGTTTAGCCTATGAAACAGGAGTTTGCGAAGCAATACGTTTTCTATACTCCCGCTCAACACGAAACGCTATCCAGAGTGGACCTACGCCAATTAGCCAGAAAACGATTGAACTAATATTAAAATGAACAGCTCCAAGAGCGAAAATACTGGCAAATTTGTCGAAGGTATACCAAATGCCTAGCAAGACCATAGCCCAAACGTGCCCCTTATACGTAAAATAAATGAGCGGGACGTAAATAATTAAGCCATAAAACCAGTCCGCAATTGTTATCTGCAAATCTGGCATGATTATTTGCAATATGATGATGACAATCAGACCAAATGCTAGCAACCCAATCATGGTTAATGCCGCAATTCCCCTTGCAGATTTCGTTACAGGAAGTGAATCGTGATTATTTACCTGGGTTTCGAAATCGGATTCTGAAATGTGAAAGAACGGGTAACGAGAGCGCTTCTTTGCAGTAACAACTACCGCTGTATTTGTCTGTTCGGCGGGCTTTACTGCTTGTCCACATTTTGCGCAAAACTTATCGGCAGTACTCAAAGGTGAGCCACAATTTGTGCAGTGCATATTATCTGTGATTGAAACATGCGTTATTTTTAAGTAAAGAATCTTTATCTAATATCATTCAGAACTTGGCAACCGCAGGGTGGCGCTCAGGAGGCAGCGGACGATGTGGCCCCTTGTCTGCATGGCCCGCTTTATACCTGTAGTGCGAACTAAAAGCCAGTTCTTTATTTGGTTTCACCGGTCTGAAATATTTGGATTGTTTCAGTGGGTTTTTCTTGTTGCTCAGGAACTATCGCCGCGACGATGACGCCGACAATGAAAAGAAGTCCCAGGAGATCTACGTAGCTTTGCATGGAGAAGCGTTATACCTAAAGTCCCCCCTTGATGTCCATATACTATATATAGTGTAGTTTTTCTGTTATTTGCGGTATAAAGCAATCGGACGACCATGGAGAACTGCAATGAAACTCTTCTCGTTGTTTCGCAAATCGAAAGTTTCTGTGATCCTGCCGGAACCCTCACCGCCACCGCTCGGCAGCACGACCTGCGCCTCGTGCAACAATCCAATTGTTCCCGGAGAGCCGGTCGCTCACGCTTGGATCGGCGCGCCGCATCCGTTCACACACGCGACTTTCAAGTGTGATGAGTCGGGCGGGGGAATGTACGGCGGCATCTGGGGGAACGGTAATTTAGTGAAACACCCGAGTCTTGTTTAGCGAAGATCGAAAACCGCCCTTCCACAAGGCGGTTTTTATTTGCCGCGCTCCCGGACGAGAGAAATCGTTTTGCCGTCCACTAATATTTCGGCAGGTTTCGGGCGCAGGTTGTAATCGCTCGCCATCGCATAGCCGTATGCGCCGGCGTTTCGTATAGCGAGAATGTCGCCGATCTCCGGCATCGGCAGCTCGCGATCCTTTGCAAGCAAATCACCGGACTCACAGTAGTAGCCGGCAATAGTTACGGTTTCACGTTTCGCGTTCGGGCGAGAGATATTTTCTATAGCGTGATGCGAACCATACATTGCCGGGCGTATGAGGTGTCCCATGCCTGAATCGACGCCGATAAATATTTTTTCGGCATTTCTTTTTATATCAACGACCGTTACATACAGCGTGCCGCTTTCAGCCACCAAATAACGGCCAGGCTCGAAAGACATCTTTAATTTCCGACCCGTTTCGCTCTCGAATTGTTTCACCCGCTCTGCCACGGCCGCGCCGAGCTTCTCTATATCAAGCCTCGATGCGTCGGGCTCATAGGGAACACCAAATCCGCCGCCGAAATCGAGATGCTCAAGCTCTGGCACGCGTTTCGCGGCGTCAAAAAGCACGTCCATCGCCTGTATAAAGGTGTCGACATCTAAAATATTTGAACCGATGTGTTGATGCAATCCTGTGATGCGGAATTTGTATTTCTCGGCAAGTTTTTTGAGACCATCAATATTTGCCGAGTCGATGCCGAACTTGCTCTCCGGCCCGCCAGTTATTACGTGTTTATGATGGCCTGCACCGATGCCAAGGTTGAGCCGTACTGATATGTCACGACCAGGAAAGTTCTTGTCGAACTGTTCTATCTGCGCGAGCGAGTCGAGATGCACGCGGATTCCCATGTTTGCTACATCGACGAGCTCTTGTTCGTGGATGCTGCCGCATGTATACGCGATAGCTTCTATAGATACACCGGCATTGCGTGCTACTTCGATTTCGCCGGGGCTTACGCACTCGATACCGAAACCTTCTTTGTGTATCAGCTCGACTATTTTCGGATTCGTATTTGCTTTGCAGGCGTAGAAAAGCGCAAAACCGGGAAAAGCTTTTTTCAATTCCTGGCAGCGTGCATGGATGACGTCTGCATCGTAGACGTATAAAGGAGAGCCGTACTTTTCGAGCAAGTCTTTAGGCTTCATGACTTCATAATTCACGATGTGGGCGCAGTATGCAAGCAACAGGCACGTAAAAGGGCTGGTATACTTCTGATACGTATGTACATCTCTGACTCGCAGTTGAAGACGTTCCTTTCCGACGCCGGTCTCATATCCCAAAAAGATTTCGACGCCGCCGAAAAAGAAGCGAAAAATTCCAACAAAACCATCGGCGAGATCTTGACCGCGCACAACTCGATCGGCGAGGACGAGCTGCGCCGGACATATGCCTATATCCTCGGCATTCCATTCGTTTCGCTTGTCGGCATCAACATCGATTTCAATACGCTCGCGCTTATTCCCGAGCCGGTCGCGCGCCGCAACAACATCATCGCATACTCGCACAAAGGGAATGACTTGGAAGTCGCCATGCTCGACACCGATGACTTGGCCGCGATCGATTTCATCAAAAAGAAAACGCATTTGAAAGTGCTTCCGCGCCTTACCGACGTTGCGAGCGTCAAAGCCGCGCTCAAGCAGTACCAGCAGGGGCTCAAAGATAATCTCGGCGATGTCATCAAACGAGAAACAGAAGCGCTTTCGACCGGCGACGGCTCGAAAGAAGACCTGCAGAAAGTTGCGGAAGGGAATTCCGCAGTGCGCATTGTGGATACGCTTTTGCGTCACGCGACCGCGCAGGGCGCTTCTGATATCCATATAGAACCGATGGAAAATACGCTCCTCATCCGCTACCGCATCGATGGCATTTTGCATGACGCGATGGAATTGCCGAAACAAGCAGCACCTGCTATCACTGCACGATTGAAAGTGCTCTCCAACATGCGTCTCGATGAACACCGTTTGCCGCAGGACGGGCGCTTCGGTGCGGAAGGCGCGGGAGAAAAAGTTTCATTCCGCGTTTCTGTGCTTCCCACATACTTCGGCGAAAAGATAGTCATGCGCTTGCTTCGCGAAAATATTTCCGGATTCACGCTCGAGAGCATCGGCTTCCATGGTCTCGGGCTCGAACGCGTGCATGAAGCGACGCGCAAAACTACCGGGCTCATTCTTTCCTGCGGTCCGACCGGCGCGGGAAAATCGACGACGCTGTACACGCTTCTCGACATCGTGAACACGCCCAATGTAAATATTTCGACTATCGAAGATCCGATCGAATTCCAAATGGCGCGCGTCAATCAAACGCAGGTGCGCCCTGATATCGGATTTACCTTTGCGGCAGGATTGCGCGCACTCGTGCGCCAAGACCCAGACATCGTGATGGTGGGCGAGATCCGTGACAAAGAAACCGCGTCGCTCGCGATAAACGCCGCGCTTACCGGTCACTTGGTGCTCTCTACACTGCATACCAACACCGCCGCCGGCGCGATACCGCGCCTCTTGGACATGGGCGTTGAGCCGTTTCTTCTTGCTTCTACGCTCCGCGTTATCATCGGTCAGCGCCTCGTGCGAAAGCTCACGTCGGACAAGGAAAAATACGACCTCTCGCGCGATCAGCAAGCCCAGCTCGAGAAAACCATCGATGCCGGCGCCGTTCTCAAATCTCTCAAGGACGAAAAAGTTGTGACAAAAGACTCGACATGGAAGGACGTTTCTTTTTTCCATCCGCGCTCCTCTGGCGCATCGGCGTCGGGTTTCGCCGGACGCGTCGGTATTTATGAAGTATTGCCAGTCACGAACACGATAAAGGAGCTGATGATGAAAAATACGACCGACACCGAAATAGAAAAACAGGCGCGCACTGAAGGCATGCTCACCATGAGCGAAGACGGCATTTTCAAAGCGGCACAGGGCATGACCACTATAGAAGAGGTGCTGCGTGTTATCACCGAGTAACCGCTTCATTGACTCTACAGCGCATTTGAGTAGAGTGTCGTCATGAAGAAATTCGCGGCGACTTTCGCTACTATATCTTTACTTATCCTTCCAAGTCTCGCGGCGGCGCAGTCGTACGGTTACGGCTACCCGAACTATTCCAACTACGGCTACTCGATGCCAGTTTCCTCCAACCCATACTATCCGCAGATACAGGAATATTTCTGCAATGGCGAATTCTCATACATGCCGTGCACTACATATTATCCAACATACAATACGTATCAGCCAAGCTATCAGTACTCGCAGTATCAACCGAGCTACTCCATGTACTCACCGCGAACCTATATGATGCCGCAAACGTATATGCCTCGGACGCAGTACTCCCCGCAGCAGTACTATAATCCGTACCTCTACAACACGAACGTCAACACCAACACGAACAACAACAATAACAACATCAATATCGTCAATACGGCGAGCGCATACTCGTACATGCCGTATTACTACGGGGGATATATCTGGTAGTGTTCTGCGCATAGTGCTTGCGCAAAACCGTGGCGCTGCTACTGTGAAGTGAGCATGGCAACAAAGGAGGACCGCCATGGCACACGAGATGGAGTCATTGGCAAGTATCGGCCTAGACCAAATCGGGTATGTTCGCCCAATTACAGGCGAGCAAGCGAAAGAGATCTTCGCGGACGCGCCTGAGAATCTGCTCTTACACAACAGATACTTTGCACTACTTGCGGCGGACGGTTCGCCTTTGATGCTTACTGACACCGTTGCAGCCGCCTTCGGTAAGGCGAGGCTGGATGACCTGCAGGTCACGTGGTGGCACTGAGTGCAGTTTCAATACGAAAAAGCGCCGGCAAGGTTTCCGGCGCTTTTTATAAACATAAACTCTTTCAGTTTTAATACGCTATACTTTAGTGCGTGGCACGTTTTACCTACACCGCGCAAAAAGCCGACGGCGAAGTTTATAATGGCGTCGCCAATGCGCAGGACCGCTTCGAGCTCTATAACATTATCCGCCGCGAAGGCGGGCATCTCCTTTCACTCCAGCTCGATAAATCCGACAACCTTCTCAGTCCTCTGTATTGGCTGGGCAAGTTGACGACCGTTCCCGAACAACAGAAAATCCTTTTTACGCGCAACCTTGGCGTGATGTTGAGCGCGGGGCTACCGCTTTCACGCGCGCTTTCTGTAATGGAGAGGCAGACAAAAGACCCGCATCTTGTGCAGGCGATATCGGAAATATCGAGCGATGTGCGCCACGGCTCGACGCTCCATGATTCGCTCGGAAAATATGCGAGGATTTTCCCGCGCCTCACCATCGCGATGGTGCGCGCCGGTGAAGAAGGCGGAGACCTTGCTTCCGCCCTCGTCGTCGCGTCGGAGCAAATGGAACACGCGTCCGATCTCAAGAAAAAGATACGCGGCGCGATGATCTATCCGTCGATAATTCTTTTCGCCATCATCGTTATCGGAATACTTATGATGCTCTACGTCGTGCCGACGCTTGCGGCAACGTTCACCTCGATGGGCTCGGCACTGCCGCTTCCGACGCAGCTGGTACTCAATTTCAGCAATTTCCTCGTACATTACACCGTCCTCGCGCTCGGCGGCGGAGTATTCATCGTGGTTTTGTTCATGGCATTCCTTCGCACCAAGCAGGGTGGGCGCATAAAAGACTATGTGTTCCTGCAGCTGCCGGTCATAAAAGAAATGGTGCGAGAAGTAAACGCCGCGCGCACATCGCGTACGCTCGCATCGCTCTTGGGCTCCGGCGTCAATATTTTGCCTGCGCTCGATATCGCGGAAGACGTCGTGCAGAATTCTTTTTTCAAGGAGGTTATCGCCGAAGCGAAAAAGTCGGTCGGTGCCGGTGATCCGCTCTCAAAAACATTTACGCGCCGCGAAGACCTGTATCCGCCTTTTGTCGGCGAAATGATGTCGGTGGGTGAAGAAACGGGTAAGACTGCAGAGATGCTGCAGCGTCTCGCAACGTATTATGAGACCGAAGTCGACAGAAAGACGAAAGACATGTCGACCATCATCGAGCCGGTGCTCATGCTCATCATCGGTGTGATGGTAGGATTTTTCGCGGTCTCAATGATAATGCCGATATACTCGCTCTCCGCGCATATCTCATAAAATCTAATTATCTTGTGCGAAAGCAAATTACCGCGCTCACTTGAAGCGTACGGCGAGCTGGTTCTTTTTACTGCTCAATTACGTACGTGCCTCGCAATATCGCATATGAGCCACCTGCACCTGACTCAAATTGAGTACTCGGAAGTCCGGAATCGTACGTTACATTGGCCGATTGTGTGAGGACGATCTTATACGCGGTCGCGGATTTAACGGCTGCACTTTGCGAGAACGTGATCTGCCCGTGGCTTGCATAGGCGACGAGCGCCGAAGAACTTTGGTTCATGCAAATAGCATCTATAGAGCCATTGGAGCACACGTTGTTCGCAGGCGAACCGGTTTCAGCCGTCGTATTCCATGAAACCATAAAAACATACGAACCAGTCGCGCCGGAACCCTGGAACGTTGTACCTTGGCCGATACTAATGACCCCGCTCGTGGTTCTGTTGTTCGGATCATCCGCGATGATAGCCACATTCTGTGAACCTAAGCTCGCATCCATTTTAATGATCGGGCTTGTCTGAAGCGTTATATTTCCGACGATCCATAGAGGTCCCTTTACGGTGAATGTCCCTCCTTTCAGAAGAAGATTGAACGGGATTTCTGCAGGACCGACTGTCTTGTTGCTGGTTATTGTGCAAGTATTTGTGCTGGCGCTATAGCTATCGCACCAACTGCTCAAGAGCGTTCCTCCAGCGGCCGCTTCGGATTCCCATTCTGTAATTTGCGCATCAGATATGGGGAGCGTTGCAGTGGCAAGGTCTGAACTATTCGGAAATTCATTTGCGGCAGGTAGCGATGCTCCCGCCGGATTGAAAGTATTCGTAATCGAGGTGGCATAGTATGCATTTTTTGCGACCGCTGTCTTTATGGAAGCGTTGCCTATGGTATGCGCATATACTGAGCTAGTTGAAGTAATGCCGTAGACTTGCCCGTTTGCACCGGAAGAAACAACATCACCCAGGATGCAATTGCCTAACCCTGCAATAGACGGAGTGCCGCAATGAGTACTTCCACCGCCTCCGATAACTGGGCCTCCCGAATATACATTTCCGTTAATACTCGAACTTTGGCTCAAGAGAAAACCGCCGTTGCCGGACTGAATTGCGTAATGAAACGAGACAACATCGGCAGTGAGACCCGCATCAGCCTGGACGATTTTCTTGGAAATAGGATTAGCGCTATTGGGTACATAGGCGGTAGAAACGATGCGCAGATTGCCGGAACCGGTTGCAGATACGGAGATGACATCGGTCCCTCCGGGGAGGTTGAGCGTTTCACCGCTGTAATTGGGATTTTGGTTGAGTTGATACACGGCATTATCGATACCGCCCTCTGCAAGCTGCAGTGCTTGGGCGTCGTCGGTGGCGTGCCGCTCGAAATTTGAATATTGGTTCGCATAGGTAATAAGGCCGGCAGAAACCGCAAAGAGTATCGCAGTAAAGACAAGTGCAGTGAGAAGTACATACCCTCCATCGCGGCCATTGCCGATGCTGAAGATGAACGT
>Ga0070679_100001443_pt1 | contig 21022 bp, 17 predicted proteins | sample KBSC63BmetaG_FD_65652 | JGI IMG/M metagenome (GOLD analysis project Ga0070679, IMG submission 65652) | Corn rhizosphere microbial communities from Kellogg Biological Station, Michigan, USA - KBS C6-3B metaG | ecosystem: Host-associated > Plants > Roots > Rhizosphere | place: USA: Michigan... | reverse complement strand
AAGTCTGCGACGGTGACCACTGGCGCACCTGCGGCACCGACGACGGCAACCACGGCCTTCGCATCGCGTGCAAAGCGACGCCCGAGACGGCGGTGTGCGGCCCCGACGGGTGGACCTTCGAGAACAGCGGCACGCCCTAGATTCAGCAATATGGAGACGGGGATGGCGGCAGGCGGCCTCGACGTCAGACAACCGGCGGTGTCGGGGCGGTTCTATCCCGCGCGTCCCGAGGAGCTCCGCGCGGAGGTCGCGCGCTGCCTCGGCGGTGAAGCGAGCGGCGGCAAGGCGCACCACGGCGTCGTCGCGCCGCACGCCGGCTACGTCTATTCCGGCGCGATCGCCGGCAAGGTCTTCGCCGACACGACGGTGCCGAGGCGCGTGGTGGTGCTCGCGCCCAATCACACCGGCCGCGGCGAGCGCGCGGCGGTGTGGGCGCGCGGCGCCTTCGCGCTGCCGGGCGACAGCGTGCCCGTCGACGAAGAGCTGGCGGCGCGGCTGATCGAGGCCGGCGTCGGCTTCGTCGCCGATCGCGAGGCGCACCGGCACGAGCACGCGCTCGAGGTGGAGCTGCCGTTTTTGCGCGCGCGCAATCCGCAGGCGATGGTGACGCCGGTGATCCTCGGCGGGCTCGACGGCGCCGAGTGCGTGGCGCTCGGGCGCACGCTGGCCGAGATCGTGGCGCGGCTCGACGAGGACGTGCTCGTGGTGGCCTCGAGCGACATGAGCCACTACCTGCCCGACGACGTCACGCGCACGATCGACCAGCGGGCGATCGACGCGATGCTGGCCTGCGACGCGGAGCGGCTCTACGACGTCGTCGAGCGCGAGGACATCAGCATGTGCGGCGTGCTGCCGGCGACGGCGATGCTGAGCTACGCGCGCGCGCGCGGCGCCACGCGGGGAACCCTGATCGCGTACGGCACCTCGGGCGACGCCTTCGGCGACACCGATCGCGTCGTCGGCTACGCCGGGATCGCGATCGATTGAGCGCCACCAGCTCGCGCCGCGCGCTCGTCATCGCCGCGGCGATCGCGTGGCTGCTCGAGCACGTGGTGCCGTTCGGGCGCCTCGTCCTCTACCCCTTCACGCTGCTCGCCACGTGGGTGCACGAGACCGGCCACGGCCTCGCCGCGCTGGCGACGGGCGGCCACTTCGAGCGCCTGGACATCTTCGCCGACGCGTCGGGCCTGGCGCACGTGACCGCGCCATCGCCCACGGCCTGGGCGATCGTCGGCTTCGGCGGCATGTGGGCGCCGCCGCTCGTCGGCGCGCTACTGCTCGTCTTCGCGCGCGGTCCGCGTCGCGCGCGCATCGCGCTCAGCATCGTCACGCTGCTCCTGCTGCTCACGCTCGCCCTCTGGGTCCGCTCGCCCGCGGGCGTGATCGTGGTGCCGCTGTGCGCCGCCCTGCTCGGCTGGGCCGCCTGGCGCTGGGCGCCCGATCATCGCCTCGTGCTCACACAGTTCATCGCCATCACGCTCGCGCTCGACACCGTCGGCCGCATGGTCGGCTACGCCATGTCCTCGACGGCAAACGTCGGCGGCGAAGTCCGCAAGTCCGACGTCACGGGCATCGCCGAAGCGTTGGGCGGCAGTCATCTCGTATGGGGCGCGTTGGTCATCGTCGTCGCGATGGCGCTGTTGGCGGTGGGGCTGTGGGCGGCATGGCGTCCGCAGCGGCAGGTGCGTGGGGCGCGGTAGGTTTGGGCCGGCGGGTCGCGAGCGGACGTCGGCATCGTTTTCGCCGGACGGGCGCGCTACGCCGTGCTCGCCCTCCGCGCTACGCGCTCCGGGCTGCGCGCGGCACGTCCGCGCCCTCGGCTCGTCGCTGGCATCGCCCGCAAGAGCGCGGGCGAGCGCTCCTCGACGCCGGCGAAAACGACGCCGACGACCGCCCGCTCCTATAGAGCCGGCACATGTTCGCCCGCCGTGTAGCTGCCGATTCGAAGCGCCGTTACGCCGAAACGCTGCCGATTCGAAGCGCCGTTACGCCGAAACGCTGCCGAATCGACCGTGCCGGCTGCCGACGCGTAGGCGAGTCGAGTCGTTCTTTCGGCGGCGTCGAGGAGCGCTCGCCCCGTGAGGGGCGATGCCAGCGACGAGCTCGAGGGCGTGGACGTGCCGCGCGCAGGGCGGAGCGCGAAAGCGCGTAGCCCGAGCACGGCGTAGCACGCCCGGGCGACTCCCTCGAAGAGCGCCGCCGAAAGGACGAGCTCGGCTCGCCGCCCACAGTCGGCCCACCGCACCTACGCCGCCGCGACCACGAACGCCTGGCTACCCAAATCGTGCACGCGGGTTTCGACTGCGACGAGCTGCCCGCCTTCGATCGTATAGACGTTGTACCGCGCCCGCCGATCCGCCCTCGCGTCGTTGTACGTGCCGCTGCCGACGCCGATCACGGGGATCGGCCCGCGCGGCCCCGGCAGCGTCTCGCGCAGGTCGCGATGCTCGTGGCCGTGCAGGATGAGCTCGCAGCCGCGCGCGCGCACGATCTCCTGCAGGCGCTTGCGATCGCGCAGCCCGCGCAGGATCGCGTGCCGGTTCGTGTACGGCGGATGGTGCAGCAGGATCACGCGGAACTTTCCGTCGTGCGCCGCCAGCGCCGCGTCGAGCGCCGCCAGCTGCGCCGCGCCGAGCCAACCGTCGGCGAGCGGCGGCGGCGACGGCATCGCCGTCGACAGCCCGATGATCGCGACCTCGCCGCGCACGCGCACGAGCGGGAACTCGACGGCGGCCTGCCCGTCGCCCGTCGCGTACGGCGCCAGCAGCTGCCAGAACAATTTGTCCTGCAGCGCGCCGAGCGTGTAGACGTCGTGGTTGCCCGGAATGACCGTGACCTCGCGCGGCCCGAGCGCGATGCCGTCGAGGATCTCGCGCGCCAGCTCGAACTCGGGGCGCAGCGACAGGTTCGTCAGGTCGCCCGTGACCACGACGTGATCGACCGGCCGCGCATTCAGGTCCTCCACGATCGCGCGAAACAGCGCCACCGGATGCTTCTCGCGCCGGTTCAGGCGCAGGTTCAGATAGCCGGCGACCCGCTTGTTGAGGAACTGCCACGGCCGCACGCCCTCGAGCGAGAGCGCATGGACATCGGAGAAATGGGCGATCCGCACGCCCAGGACTATAGAGTGCTCAGCCCTTGCGCGCCATGAAGGTGTGGATGCCGCACTCCGCCTTCTGGCCGCCCCAGCGTCCGGCGCGCTCGTCCTCGTCGGCGCCGACCGCCTTGGTGCACGGCCAGCAGCCGATCGACTTATATCCCTGGTCCAATAACGGATGATATGGAATATCGTGTTTCAATAGATAATCCCACGTATCCTTGCGCGTCCAGTGCAGGAGCGGATTGATCTTGTAGAGCGGCCCCTCCGGCCGCTCGTAGTACTCGACCACATCGATCGCCGCCCGCGTCTTGGACTGATCGCGGCGCAATCCCGCCACCCACGCATCGAGCCCGTGGAGCGCCCGCTCCGTCGGCTCGACCTTGCGCAGCGCGCAGCAAAGATCGGTGTCGCGCTGCCACAGGTTCAACCCGTGACGCCGGTTCTGCTCCTCGATCGACACTTCGCCGCGCAAGACTTCGATCTTCACGCCGTACCTCTGCGCGATCTTTTCGCGCAGCTCGACCGATTCTTTGAAAAGGAAATCGGTATCGATCGTGAATATCTTGATATCGGGTTTCAGCGCCGCCGCCATCGCCACCAGCGCGCATCCCTCCGGCCCGAACGCCGTCGAGATGGCGATGCGCGGGAAGGTGGCGAACGCCCACTCGAGCACCGCCTCCGGCGATTTGCCGTCGAGCCGGTGCTGCGCCGCCACCGCCAGCTCGCTCATGCGACGCGCGCCTCGGCCCTGGCGTCGACGTAGCCGAGCTCGCGCAGCTTGGCGATGATGCGCTCGACCCCGTCGGCGATGCTGTCCTTCGACGAGTCGACGACCACGTCGGGGGCAAGCGGCGGCTCGTAGGGATCGCTGACGCCGGTGAAGTGCGCGATCTCGCCGGCGAGCGCCTTCTTGTAGAGCCCTTTGACGTCGCGCTCGGCGAGCACCTCGATCGGACAGTGCACGTGGATCTCGACGAAGCCGGCGCCGTCGCCGGTGACCATCTTGCGCACCTCTTCGCGGATCGCGCGATACGGCGAGATGGCCGCGGTGATCGCCGCGACCCCGTTGCGCGCCAGCAGGCCCGCGACGAAGCCGATGCGCCGCACGTTGATGTCGCGATCCTCTTTGGTGAAGCCGAGCCCCTTCGACAGGTTGGTGCGCACCACGTCGCCGTCGAGGATCTCGACGCGATGCCCGAGAGCGCGCAGCCGCTCGGCAACCGGCTGCGACAAGGTCGACTTGCCGGCGCCCGAAAGTCCCGTGAACCAGAGCGTGAAGCCCGCGGCCATGGAGGTATTCTACATAATCCCGACCGGTTTGCAGTAGAATCGACTTACGCGAATAGTTTCAAATTGGTACAGATCGTCTCAGAGCTGGGAGGCGCCGTCGGCCTTGGCCGTCTTGGGATGCGGAACGACGTCCGAGGTCATCGCGTGCAGCGTCGCGGTCGGACGCTTGGCCAGCGGCCACAGGTGCAGGAGCGGCTCGGGATTGATGTAGAGCTCGGGGCCGTCCGGCGACGGGCGCACGCTGATCGCGAAGTGCAGGTGCGGCCCCGAGTTGTGCACGCCGGTGTCACCGACGGTGCCGATGGCCTCGCCCGCCTTGACCGGCACGCCCGGCCGCAGATCCTCGCGGATGCCGTCGAGGTGGATGTAGGACGTCGTGACGGTGCCGCCCTTGTGCAGCACCATGACGAAGCGCCCTTCGTTGCCGCGCCGCCCGCCGACCTCGGGATCGCGCTCGACGCGCTCGACGACGCCGTCGTGGGCGGCGAGAACCAGCATGCCCTTCTCGGTGCCGATGTCGACGCCGCAGTGGCCGCCTTCGCACTCCTCGGGGCGCATGCCTTCGCGCGCGGCGCCGAAGCGGCGCGTGTCGCGCTCGGGCAGGTAGCGCTTCGGCCCCGGCAGCGGATGCAGCCAGACGTCGCTCTCGGCCGCGGCGCCCGGCGCCGGCGCGAGCATGGCCATGGCGTCGCCCACCGTCGGCAGCGCCTCGGGCGCTTTGGGCGCCGGCGGCACGATCGACGCCGACGCGAGCGGCGCGCTGCCGATGAGCTTGCCGCCGAACAGCAGCACGGCGAGCCCGCAGGCGGCGACGCCGGCGGCGCCCTTCCACGACATGCGCGACCACACCGACGGCAGCTTGGGCAGCGGCACCGAGTCGTCGTCGCTGCCGACCTCGGAGATGGTCAGCTCCGGCGGCGGGAGCGACGCTTTCTCCTTGCACGCCGACGAGCAATACGCGCGCACCTTGCCGTCGACGACGAGCGTGGCGCGTGCGCGCAGCGGGTCATATTGTGCCCCGCATACCGGGCACGTCGCCGGAACAATCCGCATTCCGCACTCATCGTAAATGGGTTTTACACACGGAGTCAATCGACTAACGCGCACGTTGAACCTTTGGCGGGCTGCGTTATAGTGCGCCGCATGGCTGAAGCAGGACCTTCGTTTCTCACGCAGCTCAAACGAACCCACCAGTGCGGCGAGCTCCGCGCCGCCGACATCGGCAATCAAAACGTCGTCCTCATGGGTTGGGTGGCCACGCGCCGCGACCACGGCGGCCGCGTCTTCATCGACCTCCGGGATCGCAGCGGCATCACGCAGGTCGTGTTCGGGCCCGACGTCGACAAGGACGCGCACGCGCTCGCCGGCGAGCTGCGCTCGGAGTTCTGCATCGCTGTCGCCGGGCGGGTCATCTCGCGCGGCCCCAACGTCAATCCCAAGCTGCCGACCGGCGAGATCGAGGTCGAGGCGACGCGGCTGCACATCTTCTCCCGCGCCGAGACGCCGCCGTTCGAGATCACCGACGACACCGAAGCGGGCGAGTCGGTGCGCCTCAAGTATCGCTACCTCGACCTGCGGCGCCCGGCGCTGCAGAAGAACTTCTTCGTCCGGTCGCAGCTCTATCGCGCGACGCGCGAATATTTTCATGCGAACGGCTTCTCCGAGATGGAGACGCCGTTCATGGTGAAGTACACGCCGGGCGGCGCGCGCAACTTCCTCGTGCCGTCGCGCCTCAACCCCGGGCACTTCTACGCGCTCGCCGAGTCGCCGCAGATCTTCAAGCAGCTCTTCATGGTCGCGGGGTTCGATCGCTACTTCCAGATCGTGCGCTGCTTCCGCGACGAGGATCTGCGCCTCGACCGCCAGCCGGAGTTCACGCAGATCGACGTCGAGCTCTCGTTCTGCGACGAGGAAGACGTCTACAAGACGATGGAAGGCCTGATCGCGCGCATCTGGAAGGATGTGCACGGCGTGACCATCCCGACGCCGTTTCCGCGGCTGTCGTACGACGAGGCGATGGACAAGTACGGCGTCGACAAGCCCGACGTGCGCTTCGGCTTGCCGCTCACCGACGTGACCGCGACGCTCAAGCCACTGAGCGGCGGCGGCGTGCCGCTGTTCGCCACGGCGCTCGAGGGCAAGGGGATCATCAAGGCGCTGCGCCTGCCGGCGGAGAACGCGGGCACGCTGTCGCGCACCGAGGCCGACAAGCTCGAGGAGTTCGTCAAGGGCTTCGGCGCGCGTGGATTGGCGCGCGCCAAGGTCGCCGAGAACGGCGAGTGGACGCAGTCGCCGCTGGCCAAGAGCATCACGCCCGAGGCGCGCGCGGCGGTGAACGCCGCCGTCGGTGCCACGCCGGGCGACTACCTGTTCTTCCAGTTCGGGCGCCCCAAGCTGGTGAACGCGGTCCTCGGCGGCCTGCGCCTGCACCTCGGGCACAAGCTCGGCCTCGTGCCCAAGGGGCAGTGGAACTTCCTGTGGATCACCGGCTTCCCGCTGTTCGATCTCGCCGAGGGGCAGCCGGGGCACGAGGACGCGCACGGCAGGCTCGTCGCCGCGCACCATCCGTTCACCGCGCCGCGCTCCGAAGACGTGCCGCTCCTCGAGAGCGATCCGGGCAAGGTCAAGGCGCGCGCCTACGACCTCGTGCTCAACGGCAACGAGATCGCCGGCGGCTCGCTCCGAATCTATCAGCGCGACGTGCAGGCCAAGGTGTTCGCGGCGCTCGGCCTCACCGAGGCCGATTTCCGCGCCAAGTTCGGCTTCCTCCTCGACGCGTTCAAGTTCGGGCCGCCGCCGCACGGCGGAATCGCGTTCGGCGTCGATCGCCTGGCGATGCTCTTGTGCGGCGCCGATTCGCTGCGCGACGTGATCGCCTTCCCGAAGACGCAGAAGGGCACCGACCTCATGACCGACGCACCGACGCCGGTCTCGGACGAGCAGCTCGAGGAGCTCTACGTCCGACTCGCGCCGACGATCAAGAAGGAAGGATGACCTCTCTCTCGACGGCGCGCGACGATCGTCGGGCGGCGCTCGCGCGACTCGGCGCGGAGACGTTCGACCTCCTCGTCATCGGAGGCGGCGTCACCGGCGCGGGCATCGCGCGCGACGCGGTCCTGCGTGGGCTCAAGGTCGCGCTCGTCGAGAAAACCGACTTCGCGGCGGGCACGTCGTCGAAGTCGTCGAAGCTGGTGCACGGCGGCTTCCGCTACCTCGAGCACGCGCAGTTCCGGCTGGTGTTCGAGGGCACCAACGAGCGCGCGCTGCTGATGAAGGTGGCACCGCATCTGGTGCGGCCGCTCGAGTTCCTCTTGCCGGTGTACAAGCACGACAAGCCGGGGCTCTTCGTGCTCGACGTGGGCCTGTGGATCTACGACGGGCTCTCGAAGTTTTCGTCGCCCAAGCTGCACCGCACGGTGCGCGCGCCGCGCCTCGGCAAGCTCGAGCCGGGCCTCAAGCGCGACGGGCTCGACGGCGGGCTCCTCTATTACGACTGCGCGACCGACGATGCGCGGCTGACGCTGGAGAACATCGTCGACGCGCGTGCGCTCGGCGCCACGATCGTGAACTACACGCGCGCGGTGAAGCTCCTGCGCGATGGCGACCGCATTGCCGGCGCGGAGGTGCAGCCCGTCGATGCCGGCGACGACGGCGCGATCGTGCCGGTGCGCGCGAAGGTCACGATCAACGCGACCGGCCCCTGGACCGACGACGTGCGCAAGCTCGCCGGCGACAAGAGCATCCTGCACGCGTCCAAGGGCGTGCACCTCGTCGTCGACTCGAAGCGCCTCGCGCCGCGCCACGCGGTGGTGATGAAGCAGAAGAAGCGCATCGTCTTCTGCATCCCGTGGGGGCAGGACCGCACCGTCATCGGCACCACCGACACCTTCTGGGATGCGCCGCCCGAACAGGTGCACACCGACGCCGACGACGTGGCGTACCTCCTCGATCTGGCCAACAACTACTTTCCCGAGGCCAGGCTCACGCCCGACGACGTCCTGGCGACGTGGGCCGGCGTGCGGCCGCTCATCAAGCCCGACAGCGACGTGGCGACGGCGTCGGACGTGTCGCGCGAGCACCACATCCTCGAGCGGCCGGGGCTGGTCACCATCGCGGGCGGCAAGCTGACCACCTATCGGCGCATGGCGGCCGAGGTCGTCGACCACGCGGGCAAGCAGCTCGGCCATGGAGCAGCGCTCGCGCCGTGCGGCACGGAGACGCGGCCGCTTCCGGGCGCGGCCGATCCGATCTACTCGGCGGGCTACGCCGGCGTCACCGCGCTGCAGGAGCGGCTCGCCGGCGAAGGCGTCGTCGACGCCGCGGTCGCCAAGCACCTGGCGAACATGTACGGCGCGCGCGCGCCGTCGGTGGTGGCGCGCGTGAAGGCAGAGCCGGCGCTCGGCGAGCGGCTCGATCCCGAGCTCGCCTACGTGATGGCGCAGGTCGACGTCGCCGTCGACGAGGAGCAGGCGCTCACCGTCGAGGACGTGCTCGGGCGGCGCTTGCAGCTGCTTCTGCGGGCGCGCGATCAGGGCCTCGGCTGCACCGAGCGCGTGGCGCGGCGCATGGCGACGCGGCTCGGCTGGGACGAGGCGCGCACGGCGCGCGAGATCGAGCACTACCGCGGCGTCGTCGCGGGCACGCGTCGCTTCCGTCGCTGACCCGGCACGCACGACTGCTGCGCGATGCAGTAGCGCGCGCGTCGCTGCCGAGTGCTATGCTGCGCGCCCATGCCGCCTCTGGCCGCGCGCACCCACGAGCTCGTCGGCGAGCTCGAGCGCATGATGCCCGGCCGCGTCTCGACGACGCCGCCCGATCGCGTCGCCTACGCGCGCGACCTGTGGCCACGCGGGCTCATCGGCGTGTCGGGCGGCTCGCCGGCGCCGCATCCGCCCGACGCGGTGGTGTGGCCGACCTCGACCGAAGAGGTGTCCGCGATCGTGCGCGCGGCGGCGCGCAGCGGCACGCCGATCGTGCCCTTCGGCGCCGGCTCCGGCGTGTGCGGCGGGACGCTGCCGATTCGCGGCGGGGTCGTCGTCGATCTGAAGCGCATGCGCTCGATCGTCGAGGTCGACGCCATCGCCGGCACGGCGACGGTGGAAGCGGGGATCCTCGGCGAGCACCTCGAGCACGAATTGAACCGGCGCGGCTTCACGCTCGGGCACTTCCCGTCGTCGATCATGTGCTCGACCTTCGGCGGCTGGCTGGCGGCGCGCTCGGCCGGCCAGTTCTCGACGAAGTACGGAAAGATCGAGGACATGGTGCGGCGCCTGACCTTCGTCGACGGGCGCGGCGAGCTGCACACCGTCGACGCCGGCGCGGCGCCCGACGTGGCGCAGTGGCTCGTCGGCAGCGAGGGCACGCTCGGGATCATCACGCGCGCGACGGTGACGGTGTGCAAAAAGCCGGAGCTGCAGCTCTATCGCGGCTGGGCCTTTCCGCGCGTGGCCGCGGGATGTGAGGCGATCCGGCGCCTTCTGCAGCGCAACCTCCGGCCCGCGTGCGTACGGCTCTACGACGAGCTCGACTCGTTCCTGCATCGCGGCGAGAAGGATCACGATCGCGGCGGCGGCGAGCCGGAAAGCTCGGCGCTCGAGCAATACCTGTCGCTGCTCGCGCCGACCGGCAAGAGCGTCATCGGCGAGTGGAAGAAGCGCGCGATCGCGCTGGCGCTGACGCGGCCCGAGTTGGTCAACAAGCTGGCCTCGACGTTCTTGCCGTATGCGCAGAACGGCTGCCTGCTCATCGTCGGCTTCGAGGGCGATCGCGGGCTCACCGAGGCCGAGGCGCGCGCCGCCGCCGTCGAGCTCGAGCGCGCCGGTGGACGCGATCTCGGCGAGGGCCCCGGGCAGCGCTGGCTGCAGCATCGCTACGCGGTGAGCTTCCGCATGTCGAAGGTGTTCGACGCCGGCGCCTTCGTCGACACGATGGAAGTGGCGACCACCTGGGACAAGCTGCTCGAGCTCTATCGCGCGGTGCGCGCCGCGGTGTCGCCGCTGGCGTTCATCATGGCGCACTTCTCTCACGCGTACGCCGACGGCTGCTCGATCTATTTCACCTTCGCGGCGCGCGGCAACGGCGCGGCCGACGCGGAGAAGAAGTACGACGACATCTGGCGCGCCGGGCTCGCCGCCGTCACCAGGGTCGGCGCGACCATCTCGCACCATCACGGCGTCGGGCTGTCGAAGGCGCCGTTCATGCCCGAGGAGCACGGCGCGGCGATGGAGGTCTATCGCGCGCTCAAGGACGTGCTCGATCCGCACGGCGTCATGAACCCGGGGAAGATGGGACTATGAGAGCGCAAGGATGAGCGGCGACGCGCCGTTCTGGTCCGATCGGCTGGTGCACGCCGTCGGCGCGGCCAACGTGTCGACGCACGCCGGTCGCGCGCGCGTGCGTCCCGGCGCGCCGGCCGAGCTGTGCGACGTGGTGCGCATCGCCGGTGAAGTGGGCGCGCGCGTCGGCGTCGGCGCGGCCGCGGGCGACGCCATCGACGTCGACTTCGCGCGCATGTGCAACGTGCTCCACCTCGACGAGACCTCGCTCGTGGTCACGGCGCAGGCGGGCATCACGTTCGACGCGCTCGAGCGCGCCCTCGGCGAGCGCGGCCTCGTCCTCGGCGCGGTGCCGTCGTGGGCGCGCGGGCGCACGCTCGGCGCGCTGCTCGCGGCGCCGCGGCCGTCGGAGGCGTCGCCGCGCCTGGGGCGCTTCGTACAGACCTGCGTCGGCATCCAGGCGCTTCTGCCCGACGGCACCGAGATCGCCACGCGGCTGGCGCCGCGCAAGGCGACGGGGCCCGACCTCATGCACGCGATCGTGGGCTCGCGCGGGGCGCTCGGCCTGATCACCGCGGCCACGATTCGGGTGCAACGCCGGCAGGACGTGCAGCAGTCGGCGGCGTTCGCGCATCCGACGCTGCCGCAGGCGCTGTCGGCGGCGCGCGCGATCCTGGTGCGCGGCGGCCGTCCCGTCGATCTGTCGGTGTCGGCCGCGGGCGTGCTCGCGCTCGACGTCGACGGGCCGGAGGCGTTCGCCGCCGCCGAGGTCGCCCTGGCGGCCGAGGTCGCGCGCGCGCATGGCGGCGAGCCGGTGCCACACGCGCCGCCGCCGCGCTTGATGTCGCGGCCGCACGAGCGCGGCGTGGCGCTCGAGCGCGTCGACGGCGAGGTGCTGGCGCCGGCGCTCGTGGGCGACGCGATCCGCGTGGTCGGCTGGCACGTCGCCGGTGCTTGCGTCGTCGACAGCGCGCGCGCGCCGGCCGCCGATCCGCCGGCGCCGCCGGCCACCGCCGCGCTCCTGGCCGCGCTCAAGAAGCGCCTCGATCCGCAGGATCGCTTCGTCGATTGGCCCGCTCGCGATCACGACAGGGTTGCTCATTAAAATGTCGCCGCCGCCCGATACCGAGACCTCGCTCGCCTACTGCACCTATTGCCCCAAGCTGTGCCGTCACACCTGCCCGGTGTCGAACGCCGAGGCGAAGGAGACGCTCACGCCGCGCGACAAGATGGCGACGCTGCGCCTCATCCGCCGCGGCGAAGTGTCGCGCACCATCGAGCAGACCGAGCCGATCTACGGCTGCACCGGCTGCGGCGCGTGCACCGACTTCTGCCAGCACAAGGTCGAGCCCGCCGAGGTGCTCTTCGCCGGACGCGCCGAGGCCGAGCGCGAAGGGCGCGGCCATCCGGCGCTGCACGATCTCGTCGCCCGCTTCGGCGAGCACTCGCTCAACGCCGCCGCCGAGGTGCGCGCCGCGATCCCGCAGGCCAAGCGGCCGACCGAAGCGCAGATCGCCTTCTTCCCCGGCTGCGACGCGCCGTCGCTGGCGCCGACGATGCTGACGCTGTGCGAGCGCATCGGCGCCGAGTACGTCTCCGTCGCCGACGGCGAGCACGGCTGCGGCGGCTATCCGCTCCTCGCCGCCGGACAGCTCGACGCCTTCCGCATCCACGCCGAGCGCATGGCGCGCCAGCTCGCCGGCTACGCGCGCGTCGTCGTCAACTGCCCGTCGTGCGTGTGGGCGATGCGCACGCAGTATCGCGGGTTCGGCGTGCCGCTCGCGCCGGCGATCGAGCATACGAGCGAGTTTCTCGAGGGCTACGTCGAGCGGCTGCCCGTCGCCAAGAAGCGCGCCGCCGCGTTCTATCAGGATCCGTGCTACCTCGGGCGCTGGCTCGGCGTGTACGAGGCGCCCCGCCGTCTCGCCGGCAAGGCCGTCGAGGAGCTGCGCGAGTTTTCGCGCGCGAAGAACGAGGCCGAATGCACCGGCGGCGGCGGCCTTCTGCCGGTGACCATGCCGGCGACGGCGAAGGCGATCGCCGATCACCGCCTCGAGGAAGTTCGCCAGGCCAAGGTTGCGACCGTGGTGACCAGCTGCCCGACCTGCAAGCGGCAGCTCGGCCGCGACGACGTGCAAGCGATCGATCTCATCGAGCTCCTCGCCGAAGCCACGCGCGCACTCCCACGGTAGGGTATAGTCGCCGCCATGCCCGGCACTGTCCTCGTCGTCAATCCGCAGTCGGCTGGCGGCAAGACCGAGCGCCGCTGGCCCGAGCTGCGCGCCACGATCCAAGAGGCGTACGGCAGCTTCGAAGAGCGCTTCACGCGCGCCGCCGGCGACGCCACCGAGATGACCCGCAAGGCGCTGCGCGACGGCGCGGAGCTCGTCGTCGCCGTCGGCGGCGACGGCACGATCAACGAGGTCGTCAACGGCTTCTTCGACGGCGAGCAGGCGATCGCGCCCAAGGCGTCGTTCGGCATCGTGCCCGCGGGCACCGGCGGCGACTTCATCAAGACGCTCGGCGTGCCGCGCGACACCTTCGCCGCCGCCGCGAGCTTGAAGTCGACGCCGCGCGCCATCGACGTCGGCCGGCTCAGCTACGTGCGCGACGACGGCTCGCGCGCGGTCCGCCACTTCATCAACATCGCCAGCTTCGGCATCGGCGGGCTCGTCGATCGCTACGTCAACCAATCGTCGAAGACCTTCGGCGGCAAGGTGTCGTTCGCCGTCGCCACGCTCAAGGCGGGCGCCAAGTACAAGAACGCGGCGGTGCGCCTCGTCCTCGACGGCGGCCCCGCGCGCGAGGGCAAGATCTACAACGTCGCCGTGGCCAACGGCCGCTACTTCGGCGGCGGCATGAAGGTCGCGCCCGACGCCGCGCTCGACGACGGCTGGTTCGACGTCATCACGCTCGGCGACTTCGGCTTCTCGGATCTCTTGTTGCGCGGGCTCGACATCTACACCGGCAAGCACCTCAAGAACCCGAAGGTGACGGTGCACCGCGCGCGCAAGATCGAAGCCGCGCCGGTCGACGGCGCCGCCGAGGTGCTGCTCGACGTCGACGGGGAGGCGCCCGGCCGCTTGCCGGCCACCTTCGAGTTGCTCGCCGGCGCATTGCAGGTCAGAGCAAAGGCGTGAGCAGGCTCGCGTGAGCAAGCGCCAGTGACCAAGAAGAAGCGTGGCGACGTCATCGATCTGAAGGAGCGCAAAAAACAGCGTGCTCCCCGTCCGCCGCGTCTGACGCGCGAGGTCTGGATCAAGATGGGCGTGTCCGCCGCCGCGGGCACGCTCCTGTTCTTGAGCTGCGCGACCTTCGACATCTGGCCGCTGACGTGGTTCGCGGTGGCCCCGCTCCTGGCGGTGGCGCTCCATCCGACCACCAGGAAACCCGCCTTCTACGGCTTCATTACCGGCTTGTTCGCGAACGGCGGCGGGTTTTATTGGATCGTGCCGTTCCTTCAGCGATTCGGGCACCTACCGATCATTGCCGCGGTCCCGATATTCTTACTGTTGGTATCGTATCAGGCGATTACCTTCGCGGTCTTCGCCTGGGGCGTGCGCCGCCTCGACGATCGCTTCGGCGTCGGCGTCACCTTCCTCGCGCCGGTCGTCTACGTCGCGTGCGAGATGGTCGTGCCCTACGTCTTCCCGTGGTACCTCGCCATCACGCAGGCGTGGGTGCGCCCGGTCATCCAGATCGCGGACCTCACCGGACCGCTCGGCGTGTCGTTCCTGCTCGTGCTGGCGAACGGCGCCATCTACGACGCCTGGGCCGCGTGGCGCGCCAAGAAGGCGCTGCCGATGCCGCGCCTCGCGGTCGCCGTCGGGCTCATCGCCGCGTCGCTCGGCTATGGCCTCGTGCGCATCGACCAGGTGTCGCGCGCGCGCGCCGCGGCGCCGAAGATCAAGATCGGCGTGGTGCAGGCGAACATCGGCATCCACGAGAAGTGGCACCCCAGCCTGGCGCAGGGTCAGCTCGCCGTGCATCAGCAGATCTCGCGCGAGCTCGAGCAAAAGGGCGCCGGGCTGGTCGTGTGGCCCGAGTCGTCGTACCCGTACTACTTCGCGCGCGATCAGTCGAAGGATTGGCCGGAGAACGATCCGCGGCGCGCGCAGCGCGGCTTCTCGACGCCGCTGCTCTTCGGCACGCTCACCGCCGACAACCACTCGCCCTACCCGTACAACTCGGCGATGCTGCTCGACCGCGACGGCGACGTGCGCGGGCTGTTCGACAAGAACATCCTCATGGTGTTCGGCGAGTACGTGCCCTACTACGACCAGATCAAGGACTACATCAAGCGTTGGATCCCCGAAGTGTCCAACTGGGCGCGCGGCACCGACGTCAGCGTCTTCCCGCTCGCCACGCCGAAGGGCGTGGTGCGCCTCGGGCCGATGATCTGCTACGAGGACATCTTTCCGTCGTTCGCGCGGCGCCTCGTCAAGCGCGATCCCAACATCCTCATCAACATCACCAACGACGCCTGGTTCGGCCGCACGTCGGAGCCGTACGAGCATCTCGCGCTCGCGGTCTATCGCTCCGTCGAGTCGCGGCTCGATCTGGTCCGCGCGGTCAACACCGGCGTGAGCGCCTACGTCGACGCCACCGGGCGCGTGTTCGACAAGTCGCCGTCGGTGGATCCCGACGAGACGCCCGACGTCAAGCCGGTCGGGCTCGTCGACGACGTGGCGGTGATGCAGCCGTTCAAGGTCTACGCGACGCTCGGCGAATGGTTCGGCGGGCTGTGCCTGCTCGCCGCGGTGCTGCTCGGGCTCATCGCGCGCGCGCGCGGCGGACAGCCGGTGCGCTGGCGGCTCGTCGGCGGCGGCGCGGCGGCGCTGGCGATCACGACGATCGTGCTCGCCGCGGTCTTCTGTGGGCCGGGACACCTGCGCGTCGTCTTGCAGCTGCTCACGCATCGGCCGCTCGACGTCGATGCCGACGTCAGCTTTTCCGTCGGCGTGCACCTTCTGCCCGCGGTGACGATCGCGTGTCTCGTCGCTGGATGCGTGGTCGCGCGCATGGCGCGCACGCCGCCGGGTGAGCGTGGGCCGCGGCTCGAGATGACGATGAGCGTGCTCGGCATCCTCGTGGTGCCGGCGGTGCTCTTCGGCACCCTCGAAGGCGAGCAGGCGGGCCTCGTGATTTCGGCGCTCGTGGCGACGGGATTGGCCTTCTTCGCCGGACGCATGTATCGCCGCATCTTCCCGTCCGGCGCCTAGCTGCTTAAGATCGAGGCATGCGCGCGTCGTGTTTCGCGCTCGCCGCCTTCGTGGTCTGGGGTGCAGCCGGTTGCGGCGCGACGCCCAAGCCGCCCGACGGGAGCGCGCCGCCGGCGGAAGTGCTGTATCTCGTGCACAACGAGATCTGGCGCATCGGCGCCGACGGCACGGGGGCGGCGCGCCTGGCCACCGTCGGCGACGACGGCTATCGCACCGCCTTCCCGCGCCGCCTCGCCGACGGCCAGCTGGCGCTGCTCGCCGACGACACCGGCGCCATCTATCCCTACCTCGTGTCGCAAGGCCAGATTCACACCGTCGGCGCCACCAACGTGACCATCCACGACTCGATCGCCGCCGCCACCATCGGCGGCGCCGCTGCGCTCGTCTACACCGTCACGCCCTACGTCGGCGGACGCGCGGCGCTCATGCGCGCCAACCCTGCCGGCAGCGACGTGCAGGGCGTGGCGCTCGAGCTCGGCGGCGTGCTCTCCGATCCGTCGCCGTGGGACGACGGCTCGGTCCTCGTGGTGCGCTCGGCGCGCGGCCAGGTCACCATCGAGATCCTCGACATCGCCGGCGGCAACACGCGCGAGGTGCTCGCCACCGTCGACGCGCCCTACTCCGCGCATGCGCCGGCGCGCCTGCCCGACGGCCGCGTGGTGTTCGTGCGCACCGATCCGCGCGACTCCACCGACACCGCGATCGGCGAGCTGTTCGTGCTCGACCGCGGCGGCGTCGCGCGCACCACCGGCATCACCGGCGTGCTCGCGCTCGTCGTCGTCGGCAACGACATCGTCTACGAGGCCGGCGGCGCCGACGGCGTCACCGATCTCATCCGCACCAACCTCGTCGATCCGCCGGTCAATCTGACGCGCACGCCGACGGTCGCCGAGCACCTCGGCTGGAGCGACTCGTCGCACTGAGCGACGCTACAGCGACGTGGTGTGGCCGGCCTCGATGGTGATGTGGCGGGAGAAGACGCGACGGCGCGCGTGCAGCCGCACGTCGTACTCGCCGGGCGGCAGCTCGACGGTGCACGGCGCCGGCGGATAGTAGACTGCGCCGATCGACGGACGCGCGCCGGCCGGCCCCGACACCTCGAGGATGCCCACCGCCGGCTTGTGCGCCTCGCCCAGCGGCGTCACGCGCGGGGCCGCGGCGGGCGCGGCTTCGGGCGGCGCCACCGCCACGCGCGGCGGCGTGCCGCTCGAGGAGACGGCGATGACGATGGCGATGAGCAGCGCCGTGCCGACCGCGCCGGCGATGGCGAGGACGAGGCCGCGCGAGGGACGCGGGCCGAGCAGATCGCCGTCGGTGTAGAGCGGCTCCGGCGACGGCAGCGTGCGCGCGCCGATGGGCTGCGATTGCGTCGTCGCGGTTGAGGTCGCGCCCACCGGCAGGGTCATCGCGCCGAGCGTGGTCGCGCCCAGCGTGGTCGCGCCCATGGTGGTCGCGCCCACCGGCAGCGTGGCCGCGGCGCCGCTCGGCGTCAGCGTCGGCGGGCGCAGGCCGGGCGGCGTGGGCGTTCGATCGACCAGCTGCAGCCGCGGGCGCGCGCGCCGGAGCTCGGTGGCCACGTCGGTGGCTTCGTCGCTGCTCTCGCCGACGCCGCCGTCACCGCCGAAGTCGACGAGGTCGCCGCGCATGCGCGCCAGATCGCGCGCCAGCACCTCGGCATCGTAGCCCGGCGCGTGGCGCCCGAGCGCGGTCACCACCGCGCGCCGGAACTGCGCGGCGTCGGCGAAGCGCTGCCGCGGATCGTCGACGACGGCGCGCCGCAGGATGTCGAGCACGTCGGGCGGCAGGAGATCCGGCGGCAGGCGGCGCGGCCACACGAACATCGGACCGTAGGGCGAGGCGTGGCTCGACTCGCGCGCGCCGTCGCCGAGGAGCGCCTCGAACAGCGTGACGCCGACGGCGTAGAGATCGGCGCGATGGTCGACCGGCTGTCCGGTCAGCTGCTCCGGCGCCATGTAGCGCGACTTGCCCTTGACGCTGCCGGTGCGCGTGCGCGTGAGCCGCCCCGAGGCGTGCGCGATGCCGAAGTCGCCGAGCTTGACCGCGCCGTTCTCGTCGATGAGCACGTTCGCCGGCGACACGTCGCGATGCACGATGCGCCGCGGGTTGCCTTGATCGTCGACGGCGCAGTGGACCGCGTGCAGGCCACGCAGCACCTCGCCGATCACGAACAGCGCCATCGGCAGCGGCAAACGAGCACCGGCAACGCTGCGGGCAATGGAGCGTAGATCGAGCCCGCACACGTACTCCATGACGATGTAGAAGATCTCGCCCTGGCGCCCGACGTCGATCACCTGCACCACGCACGGGTGCACGATGTTGCCGGCGATGCGCGCCTCGTCGAGCAGCATGTCGACGAACTCGGGCTCGTTGGCGAACTGCGGCAAGAGCACCTTGACCGCGACGTCGCGCTCGAAGCCGCCGAGCGACTGCACGCGCGCGCGGAAGACCTCGGCCATTCCGCCGCGGCCGATGCGCTCGACCAGCGTGTACCGGTCGAGGCGATCCCGCATCTGCACGACGCCGGCCACGGGCATGTCGCAGGGTCAAAGCCAGAAGTGTGCCGGTCGCAACCCCCCGAAACGATTGTGGGGCCGCCCACGCCCGCTAGGGTGCATCGACCTCATTGCCCACGGCTGTGGGGTCGGAGAGCCGCAGTCGGGACGAGCGGCGGATGGTTCGGCCAATTCGACGCGTAGGAACGAAAAGAGGTAAGATGCGGCGACGCGAATTTCTGCGAGGGGTGCACATGCGCGCGATCGTGGTGGGTCTCGTGGTGCTGGCGGCAGCGTCGAGCGCGCGCGCCGCGGGCGAGAACATGGAGCAGGCCAAGGCCTACTTCAAGAGCGGCGTCGAGGCGTACGACCAGGGCAAGTACGAGGTGGCGCTGCGCGAGTTCCAGCACGCGCACGCGCTCTCGCACAGCCCGGCGCTCTACTTCAACATGGCCGCGTGCGAAGAGCATATGGACCACTTCCAGGCGGCGGCGCTGCTCCTGCGCCAGTATCTGATCGAGAAGCCCGACGCCGATGATCGCGACAACGTGCAGCTGCGCATCAAGTCGCTCGAGGAGCGCGACGATCGCCTGCACAAGATGATCGAGCCCGAGCCGACGGTGAAGCCAAACCCGGGCCTGGTGACGACGACGCCCGCGGAGACGGCGCCGCCGCCGAAGCCGCACCTCAAGCTCACGTGGGTGATGCTCGGCGTGACCGGTGCCGTCGGGATCGCGGCGATCGGCGTCGGCGCCTACACGGTCGCGCATCACTCGAGCCTGGAGAACGGGTGCGGCAAGACGCCGCAGGGATGCTCGTCGTCGCAGATCAACGGGCTCAAGTCGACGGCGATCGCGACCGACGTGCTCATCGGCGTGACCGCGGCGGCGGCGGTGGCGACGGTGGCCTTCGCCATCGTCGAGAGCCGCAAGGGGCGCGCGCAGCACGCCGGCCGCGCCACCAACGTGGCCTGGATCGGTAACGGGGTGGCGTTCTGATGCGCCCCGTCGGATTCGTCGCCACGGTGGCGCTCGCGCTCGCGGGCTGCTCGCTCCTGTTCAACGGCAACGACTTGAAGGGCACCAACGGCGGCGGCGGCGACATGTCCGTCGGCGGTGATGGCGATCTCGGCTCGGGTGGCTCGGGCGGTGGCGGCGGCGGCGGCTCTGGCGGCAGCGGCGGCGGCGGCGGCACCGCGGCATGCACGCCGAAGTCGACGATCAAGTTCACGCTCTCGCACCCGAGCGTGGCCGGCGCCGACCCGTACCACGTCGCGCTCGCCGACATCGACGGCGACGGCAAGCCCGACATCGTGACCTCCAACTACGGCGAGGACAACTTCAGCGTCCTCCTCGGCGACGGCGCGGGCAACCTCACGCTGGCGCCGACGACGCCGATCGCGACCTGCACGAGCCCGCTCGACTTCGCCGTCGCCGACCTCAACGGCGACACCAAACCCGACCTCGTCATCAGCTGCTTCGACGGCACCACCGAGGCGATCGACGTGCACGTCAACACCAGCACGCCGGGCGCGGTCAGCTTCATGGCGCCGAAAGCGATGACCCTGCCGGTCACCAACGCTCCGTTCTTCCCCGTCGTCGGAAAATTCGCCGGCAACACGGCGCACCCGGGGCTGGCCCTCGTCGGCAACAACCGCATCTACCTCTTCTATGGTCCCGGCGACGGCACCTTCCCCACCGGCGGAGCCAACTTCATGGCGGGCATGGGCACCAATTCGGCCGCCGTCGGCGACCTCAACGGCGACGGTATTGATGACATCGTCGCCTACAACGACGACGACGACGACCTGTACATGGCGACCTCGGTAGGGACGAACTACACGACGCAGAAGCTGGCCTTCAACACCACCGACATGGGCTCGAGCGGCGGCCAGGTCTACTTCGGCGGCACGCCCATCCTCGTCGACTTCGATCACGACGGCCTGAAGGACATCGTGATCGCGTCGGGCACGAGCCAGCCCGGCGACATCTACATGTTCAAGAACAGCGGCACGGCGAACGCGCCGTCGTTCCCCGTCTTCGCCAAGACGATCGACGTCGGCGACGAGCCGCTCGTCGTCGCCATGGCCGACTTCAACTGCGACGGGGCCCTCGACATCGTCTCGTCGTCGAACGGCTGCCAGCCGGCGCAGGGCTGCAGCGGCGGTCCCGCGCTGTGGGTGCTGCCCGGCGCCGGCACCAGCTTCGGCGCCATGCAGACGACGACGATCGATCCCTACTGCGACAGCTTCGCCATCGCCGACTTCAACGGCGACGGCTATCCCGACATCGCCTGCGGCGGCGGCAGCGGCAATTCCAAAAGCATCAACCTGCTGCTCTCGACGCCCTAGCAGCGGTTGCATTTCGGAATCCGCGCCGTAAGATGCGACTCCGCGTAAAACCAAGGAGTCGCCGAAATGGATACGATCGAGGTCGCCGCCGACGGCACCGTCAAGACGCCGAACCGCCCCACCATCCCGTTCATCGAGGGAGACGGCACCGGCCGCGACATCTGGCGCGCCAGCGTGCGCGTGTTCGACGCCGCCGTCGAGAAGGCCTACAAGGGCGAGCGCAAGATCCAGTGGAAGGAAGTGCTCGCCGGCGAGAAGGCGTTCAAGCAGAC
>Ga0070679_100001442_pt1 | contig 21032 bp, 18 predicted proteins | sample KBSC63BmetaG_FD_65652 | JGI IMG/M metagenome (GOLD analysis project Ga0070679, IMG submission 65652) | Corn rhizosphere microbial communities from Kellogg Biological Station, Michigan, USA - KBS C6-3B metaG | ecosystem: Host-associated > Plants > Roots > Rhizosphere | place: USA: Michigan... | reverse complement strand
ATTTTACTCCAATCAGTATAGCAAATAACAGGAATAAGAACAAACGGGAAATAAATGCTTCTATACCGCACAATTGCTCCAATTATAGGAATAGTATATCCTATTACAATAAACATGGTTATGGTAAAAAAAATTGAAAAATATATTAACGGGTATATTAGCATATTTTTCTTTCTGAAAAAGATAAAAAAAAGAAAAAGAACTTCATAAAAAAAAATTTCGAGGGCTGAAAGTATATAAAGGAAATTAACATGCTCTGTAAGATAAGGACGCATGAAGCTATGATTGATTGCCTGCGGTATATTAATTAAAAAACTTTTAAAATTTGGATGAAGCAGATTAATACTTATTGATGAAACGCCTCCTTTTGCAATTTCTATAAACGCAGCCTGCCTGCCTGCCACATGTGCGGGTAGGTTGTAAGCGTGGGGTAAAAAAGTTGTACAAAAAAACAATATTCCAAGAAAGAAATAAACGCCTGAAAAAATAATGAGCGAATATTTGGGCCTCTTTGCTGCGATAAGCCACGAAAGCAGAGCAGGGAGCATTATTATTAAAACAAAATTTCTAAGCAACAGAATAAGTAGGGTAAAAAATAATGTAATTAGAATTTTTTTCCAGGGATAATATTTATTTTTCATCATAAAAAATAAATGATAAATCACCATAGAGATTGATAAATAAATAAGCCCGTCACGATGGATAGCGCTACTAAAGAAGATTACGGAAGGCAAAAGAAAAACACAAATAACTACAACTATTTTTTGAGTAGGAAATATTTCAATAAAAACTTTATATAGAGCAGCGGTTCCCAAAAAAACAAAAAAATTAAAAAAAAGAGAATTGATAAAAAAATTCTTTCCGCTAAAAATATCAAAAATGGAAAGCATTTTTATAATCAGATTGCTCCTTGTATCATTCCAATAAGAGTTAGAGCTTTCGAGAAATGCACCGTAACCACTATGGTTAGTTTGAAAAATATTAGTGAAATATTCGGCAGTGTTATGAAAGAGTAAATGAAATTCTTCAATACCCTGCTGATGAAAAAAAGCAATATCTGAAACCGGGTAATAATATAAGAAAATATATCCGTTTATTAAACCTGCCAAAACCCTGGCAATGAATAATCCAATAAGAAAATATTTTCCAAGCCCTGTATTTTTAAAGAACTTTATACGTGGAATTAACCAACAGAAGAAAACCAGGTAAATAATGAAAAGTAAATAAAACAATAAATAGTATTTAAATGTGGGAAGTTAGTTAAAATATTTACACATGTTTTCTTATATAAAGTTCAGGACATTGTAAGTTTGCGCTTCTAAACAATTATGGATATTACATTTGAAACAGCAGAAAAACTTGGTCTTAAAAAAGATGAGTTTGAAAAAATTATTCAGATACTTGGTCGTATTCCCAATTTTACTGAGTTAAGTGCTTACTCTGTTATGTGGAGTGAACATTGCAGTTACAAAAATTCAATAAAGTGGTTGAAAACTTTGCCTCGTGAAGGCTCAAAACTATTGGTAAAAGCTGGCGATGAAAACGCTGGCCTTATAGACATTGGTGATGGGCTTGGAGTTGTTTTCAAAATAGAAAGCCATAATCATCCATCTGCTATTGAACCGTTCCAGGGGGCGGCCACTGGGGTTGGCGGCATTCACCGTGATATTTTTACTATGGGTGCAAGGCCGGTGGCAGCTTTAAACTCATTGCGATTTGGAAAACTTGAAAATGAAAAAACGCGTCATTTATTAAGTGGAATCGTTCATGGCATTGGACATTATGGCAACTGCTTTGGCGTGCCTACGGTTGGCGGCGAAGTTTACTTTGAAGATTGCTATCATACGAATCCTTTGGTAAATGCGATGAGTGCGGGTGTAGTACGTTTAGGCGGCACCGTTAGTGCAACCGCTCTTGGAAAGGGAAATCCTGTTTTTATCGCTGGAAGTGCTACAGGTAAGGACGGTATGGGCGGTGCTGCGTTTGCATCGGCAGACATAACAGATAATAGTGTGGAAGATCTTCCTGCCGTTCAAGTTGGTGACCCTTTCCAGGAAAAAAAGTTATTAGAAGCCTGTCTTGAAGTTATTGCAACAGGAGCTGTAGTAGGAATGCAGGATATGGGCGCCGCAGGTATTATTTGCTCCACTGCTGAAACCAGCGCTAAGGGCGGCGTAGGAATGAATATTTATTTGGATAAAGTGCCTACAAGACAAAAGAATATGAAGTCCTGGGAATTACTTTTAAGTGAAAGCCAGGAACGAATGCTCTTAACTGTTACTAAAGGCCGGGAAAGGGAAGTGATTGATATTTTCGAAAAGTGGGATTTACCGTGTTCGCAAATTGGCGAAGTTACTGATGGAGAGATGCTTCGGTTTTATATGAATAATGTGCTTGAGGCCGAAGTTCCCGCAGAGAGCCTTGTGCTTGGTGGCGGCGCTCCTGTTTATGAAAGAGCATATAAAGCTCCGGCTTATTTAGAAAAAGTTAAGGAATTTGATTTGAATAAGATTCCTGTTTTGCCTAATATAAAATCCATAGCCGAAAAAATAATTGCTTTACCAAATATTGCTTCTAAAAAATGGATATACAATCAATATGACAGCATGGTAGGCACTGCGAACCTGAATACTAATAGCCCTTCTGATGCCGCAGTTGTTTCGGTGAAAGGTACCTCTAAAGCCCTGGTGCTGACAACGGATTGTAACAGCCGCTATGTATATTCCCATCCATATATAGGCTGTATGATTGCAGTAAGTGAAGCTGCCAGAAATATTGTATGCAGTGGCGGTAAGCCCGTTGGAGTTACTAATTGCCTCAACTTTGGAAATCCTTATGATCCTGAGGTTTATTACCAGTTTGTGGAAAGTATAAAAGGAATGAGCGAAGCGTGTAATAAGTTTGACACGCCGGTTACAGGGGGAAACGTGAGCTTTTATAATCAATCTCCATCGGGTCCTGTTTATCCTACGCCTGTAATTGGCATGGTGGGACTTTTAGAAAATGATGCTGATAAAATGACGCTTGATTTTAAAAATGAAGGCGATATTATTTATTTATTAGGCAAAAGCCGGAATGACATTGGCTGTTCGGAATACCTTCATAAGATATGTGGTGTTGAATTTTCTCCTGCCCCATATTTTGACCTGGAGGAAGAGTTTCGTTTACACGAGACTGTTAGTTTTCTTATAACAAAAAAAATGATTCAATCAGCGCATGATGTGAGCGAAGGTGGGCTTTTTGTAACGCTTGCTGAGAGTAGCTTCCACCGATCACGTGGTTTCAACGTAAGCGCTCAAAATTCTAAAATTCGTAAAGATGCTTTTTGGTTTGGAGAGGCGCAGGGAAGAATAGTGGTAACAATAAAAGCAGAAAACGAAAAAGAATTTCTAAAATCTCTACATGTTCCTTTTGAAAAAATAGGCGTAGTAACTTCAGGAAGTATTATTGTAGATAATGAATCTTTTGGAAATATCAGCGAATGGGCTGATAAGTATGATAATGCAATTGGAAATTATTTTAAAAATTATATGCCTGAATAAATGAATACGCAATCAAATATTGTGATAACAGGCGCTGCAGGCTTTATAGGAAGCTGTCTTGTTACTTTTTTGAATGATGCAGGATATAATAATCTCTTCCTCGTGGATAATTTTTCGCGTGAGGATAAAGAGCCAAATTTGGCGGGTAAAAAATATTTTAAAAAAATAGAAAGAGAATTTTTTTTTGAATGGCTTGAAACTAAAAATCCTGAAATAGATTTTATTTATCATATTGGCGCCCGAACAGATACTACTGAATTTAATTATTCCATTCACGAATATCTTAATGTAGAATATTCACAAAAAATATGGAATTATTGCAGTAAAAAAAATATACCTCTTGTATATGCTTCTTCTGCCGCAACTTACGGTGCAGGGGAATTAGGTTATAAAGACGATGAAAAGATTATTGAAAATTTAAAGCCATTAAATCCATATGGTGTTTCGAAAAACGAATTTGATAAATGGGCCCTTCGACAAGTTCAGCAAGCACTTACGCAAGTTCAGAATGGTTCCCAGCAAGCCACAGTTCCACCAGCCTGGGCTGGCTTAAAATTCTTTAATGTTTATGGACCGAATGAATATCATAAAGCAAGGATGGCAAGTGTTATTTTTCATTCTTATAATCAGATTATTGAAAACGGATTTGTGAAACTTTTTAAGTCACATAAAAATGGATACAAAGATGGTGAGCAATTGCGGGATTTTATTTATGTAAAAGATGTTCTTAAAATTTGCTTTTGGTTTTTAGGATGCTGGCAGAAAGATCAAAAATCTTTTATTTCAGGAATTTATAATGTTGGCACAGGACAAGCACGCACCTTCAATGATCTTGTAAAAGCAACTTTTGCAGGAATGGATCGCAAAGCTGAAATTAGATTTATTGATATGCCTGAAGATATCCGGGATACTTATCAATATTATACACAAGCAACAATGGATAAAATAAAAGATGCAGGATATACTGCTAAAATGTATTCTTTAGAAGATGGTGTTAATGATTATGTAAGAAATTATCTTTCAGGCAAAAAATATTATTAACAATTAAATTCCTCTGTATTTATTATAACTTGTTTTTTGAGATACTCATATCTTTTCCACAAAAAAGAAATCACTGTTTAACCACTCAAAATTTTCTGTAAGTTTGCATGACCTCACGGATTTTACATTTCACTTTTCCGCCGGTCTTTTTCTAGTCGTTCACAGCATACATTTTAAAGTTGCGTTGAATGGCATTTTATTTTTAAAACAAATGTCAATACAATGGCCAAGTATATTTTTGTAACCGGAGGAGTTACATCTTCGTTAGGTAAAGGTATTATCGCAGCTTCTCTTGCAAAACTTTTGCAGGCAAGAGGGTTGAAAGTTACCATACAAAAATTTGATCCTTATATTAATGTTGATCCAGGGACTTTAAACCCGTACGAGCATGGTGAGTGTTTTGTTACGGAGGATGGTGCAGAAACTGATCTGGATCTTGGCCATTATGAAAGGTTTCTTAATATTTATACTTCGCAGGCAAACAATGTTACTACTGGCCGTATTTATCAGACTGTAATTAATAAAGAAAGGGAAGGTGATTATCTTGGAAAAACAGTACAGGTGGTGCCTCATATAACGGATGAGATTAAACGCCGGATGATGCTTCTCGATCAGAAAAAAGAATACGATATAATCATAACTGAAATAGGAGGCACTGTTGGCGATATCGAAAGTCTTCCTTTCATCGAAGCTGTAAGACAATTGCAATGGGAAATGCCTGAAGAAGATTGTATAATTGTTCACCTTACACTCATTCCTTATTTGAAAGCTGCTAAAGAACTTAAAACCAAGCCCACTCAACATAGTGTGAAACTTATGAGTGAAAATGGCATTCATCCTGATATAATCGTTTGCAGAACTGAACGGCCTTTAAATGATGAACTCAAAAGAAAAATTGCCCTCTTTTGTAATGTAAAAGAAAATGCCGTAATAGAGGCTGCAGATGCATCTACCATTTACGAAGTGCCTATATATATGTTGCGTGAAAAGCTGGATCTTATTGTTTTGAAAAAATTAAATATTACTAATTATAATGAGCCCGAACTCGGCAAATGGAAAGATTTTCTTGATAAGCTTCGTCATCCGCTTAATAAAGTAACTATCGGGCTTATTGGAAAATATATTGAATTGCAGGACGCTTATAAATCTATTTTGGAATCTTTCATACACGCAGGCGCTATGAATGATTGTAAAGTACAAATAGTTAACATCCACAGTGAGTTTATAACTGATGAATGTGTTTCTGAAAAATTAAACGGGCTCGATGGACTTCTTGTTGCGCCTGGCTTTGGTTTCAGGGGTATTGAAGGCAAGATTGCAGCAGTAAGATACGCACGTGAAAATAAACTACCTTTTTTTGGAATTTGCCTTGGTATGCAAATGGCGGCGATAGAATTTGCCCGAAACGTTTTGCGAATACCTGATGCTGACTCAACTGAAATGCAACCTGATACACAAAATCCGGTGATAGATATGATGGAAGAGCAAAAGAATATTACGATAAAAGGTGGCACCATGCGCCTGGGTTCTTATCCATGTATCATAAAAGAAAACACATTAGCTCACCATATTTATGGCGTTTCTAAAATAAATGAACGCCATCGCCATCGCTGGGAATTTAATAATAAATATCTGGATAGGTTTGAAGATGCAGGCATGATTGCGAGCGGAATAAATCCTGAAACGGGTCTCGTGGAAATATTAGAATTAAATAATCATCCGTTTTTTATTGGTGTACAATATCATCCTGAATTAAAAAGCACTGTAGAAAATCCTCAGCCGATATTCGTACAGTTTATCAAAGCGGCAAAAGATTTTAGTGAAAGTAATAAAGTTCACGATTCTGCGAAATTACAGGGAGAAATGAGTAATTAATAAATTCTAATAGCTTAATCAGTCTTTTGCTGTTATCCTTCTAACATTGTTTAAGTGAGTTAATATTCATTATACAAGTAGAATATTCTTTTTTAATAAGTATCTTCCTGCAGAATTAACAGTTTAGTAGATGACATGCTTAAACCAATAGCTTTATAGAAAGGTCTATAACGTATATTTGCCACTTTAAAAATAGTTTAAAATTTAAGCAGATTAATGATGAAAAAATTACTATCCGGTATATTTCTTTTAGCCACATTTACATCTTATTCACAAAATTCTTATATAGGTAAAAGTGATCCCGAAGCAAAGCAAATCCTGGATAATGTGAGTGCAAAATTCAAGACATATAAAACAGTTGTAGCAAATTTTTCTTTAAAAATCGAAAATTCTTCTGGCAAAGCAATGGGCACTAAGAACGGCGTGGTTAATATAAAAGGGTCTAAATATCGCATTAGTGTTCCGGGCCAGGAAATCTATAGTGATGGAACTAATATATGGACTTATGATAAAGCTGCAAATGAAGTTCAGATTACACAATTCGATGCTTCGGCTAATAGTATAACCCCGCAGAAAATGTTTACCAATTTTTACGATAAAGATTTTTTATATAAGCTGAATGGGGAAACCAAAAAAGGAAACAAAACATTGCAGGAAATTGAACTAACTCCTGTGGATAAAACCAAGTCTTTTTTTAAAGTATTGGTGGATATTGATAAATCTGCCAAATCAATTGTGAGCACGGAAATTTTCCAAAAAACCGGAGATAGGTATGTCTATACAATTACCAGCATGAAAACAAATTCAAACGTCTCCGATAACCTATTTGTTTTTAATGCAAAGGATTACCCTAAAGTTGAAGTGATAGATCTTAGATAGAAAGGATTCGTTATTTGTTACCCCAGCGAAAAGTATTAATCTTTAGGCCTGCAAGATCAAGAATCCTATCCACAACCGTGTTAGCGGCCTCTTCTATATTTTTTGGCTTGCTATAGAATGAAGGCGAAGCAGGGCATATGATACCGCCGGCTATTGTTATTGTTTCCATATTTTTTATATGAATAAGGCTATAAGGTGTTTCTCTTACTACGCATATAAGTTTACGTCTTTCCTTTAAAATAACATCTGCGGCTCTTGATATAAGGTCATCTGAAATTCCTGAAGCTATACGACCGAGAGTTCCCATGCTACAGGGAACGATAATCATTGTATCATAATCACCCGAGCCAGAAGCAAATGGAGCCATGAAATCATTTTTTGAAAAATAATTTGCATCGTAGTTATTATAATTTTCATTCTCCAATTCGGTTCTCCAAACTATTTTGGCATTATCTGTGATTATTATAGCGAGTGCAGAATATTGATCTTTAAGTTGCTGTAATTTATCAAGTAATAATTTCGGATATACTGAACCGCTTGCACCGGTGATTGCGATAACTACTTTATGCATGTTGAAAAAATTACACGTTATGTGAAAAATAAAATTTAATAATTAAATATTTATAATTTTTTATACCGAAATCCAATAAAAAAATAAAACCACCGTTATAGTGTTATGACAAAAGGAACGAAATTGATTTTAATATTTTTTCTTATCAGTTTGTCTTCCTTCAAAGTTACACCAAGTACGCATGATAAATTAGCCTGGATAGATATTGATCAATTGAATGTGAAAATGAAATCTGAATCGAAGCCTATACTAATCGATTTGTACACTAACTGGTGTTACTGGTGTAAGGTAATGGATAAAAAAACTTATACTAACTCGAAAGTAATTTCATACATAAATGAGCATTTTTATCCCGTAAAATTTGATGCAGAATCAAAAGAGATCATAAAATGGAAAAATAAAGATTACAGTTACAATGAAATATATAAGGTGAGTGATTTTACATTGTATGTTACTAACGGGCAGCCAGGCTTTCCGACAACCGTGATTGTTCCTGATGAAAAGTCTGATCCGGTGGCAATCTCAGGGTTTATGGAGCCAAAAGAACTGGAACCAATTCTTAAGTATTTTGGTGAAGAGGCTTATAAGAAACAGGATTATAATTCTTTTAAATCAACGTTTAAGTCAACATGGTAAGCCATGTAAAAATATTACGGAACTGTAACAGCGGTTTCAAACTCGGTTTTTCATAGGATATTGGATTATAACAGGGGTGGATTTCCATCCGGCCCCTTTTTTTATTTTTTAAAATAAAAAAATTCAATGCAACGTCTGTGAAAAATATAACGACTATAAAAATGAAACTATCATGATAAATTCATGTAAAGATATTACGAAGCTGTAGCAACAGTTTCAAACTCGGTTTTTCATAGGATATTGGATTATAACAGGGGTGGATTTTTATCCGGCCCCTTTTTTTGTTAATTAAATCTCAATGTATTTCTCTTGTACAACTTATATTAAAAATTCACCGACTTATATATAGATTCTCAGTGTTAAGATTTAATGGTTAAGATTTTTTTGATTATCCCGGGCTTCTTTTTAGTTGCCCGGTTTTTTACATATCGCCTTTTTGGCCAAGGCTCGTCAAATCAGCCATATCAGGAATTTCTTCGGCTTTATAAGCGCCAGCATCTAATTTCTTTTTTGTTTCTTCAAACGCCTTCAATGTTAGTTCCGTGTCTTCGTCAGAATGTGCTCCTGTGGGTATGAGACGAAAAATAATTTGCCCTTTTGGAATAACGGGAAACACCACTACTGAACAGAAAATATTATAGTTTTCCCTCATGTCCATAACCATATTGGTGGCTTCTGGAAGGTCACCCTTCATAAATACCGGTGTAACCGGGCTATTAGTGGTGCCTATGTCAAATCCTTTTTCTTTCAATCCCTTTTGAAGCTTGTTTACATTGTGCCACAATTTTTCACGAAGTTCCGGCATTGTTTTAAGCATCTCCATCCTCTTCATCATTCCTTCTACAACTATTAGCGGTAAGCTTTTTGCAAAAATTTGCGACCGAACGTTATAGCGTAAATATGTCATGATATTTTTTGGGCCAGCTATAAAAGCGCCTATGCTTCCCATGCTTTTTACAAACGTGCTGAAATATAAATCAACACCCTGCTGGCATCCCTGTTCTTCATCTGCACCAGCACCGGTGGGTCCCATTGAGCCGAAACCATGTGCATCATCGATGAGTAAACGAAAATTATATTTCTTTTTTAACTCTACTATTTCTTTAATTTTCCCCTGGTTTCCACTCATGCCAAAAACACCTTCGGTTATTAATAAGATTCCCCCGCCGGTTTTATCAGCCATTTTTACTGCTCTTTTTAATTGCTTTTCACAATCCTCAATATCATTGTGCTTATACTTATAACTAAAGCCGATATGTAATCTTACTCCGTCTACAAGGCACGCATGGGCTTCTCCATCATATACAATTATATCATGCCTGTTTACCAAAGCGTCGATGCAACTCATGATTCCCTGGTAGCCAAAATTCAATAACATCGCATCTTCGCGACTTACAAATTTTGCAATAATTTTTTCTAATTCTTCGTGCATTGTGGTATTGCCACTCATCATGCGGGCTCCCATCGGGTTTCCCATGCCCCATTTAGCAGCCGCTTCTGTATCTGCTTTTCTTGTTTCGGGGTGATTAACCAATCCTAAATAATTGTTGAGACTCCACACAATTTTTTCTTTACCTCTAAAATTCATTCTACTTCCTAATTCTCCTTCAAGTTTTGGAAAGGCAAAATAACCATGGGCTCTTTCTACGTGCTTTCCCAAAGGGCCGCCATCTTTTGCCATTTTTTCAAAAACATCTACCATTTTTATATTGATTTATAGTTATTAATGTTGGCAAAAATACAGCAATAACCATTAGGAAATCAGCGTAATCAAGCCATCGCAATCTTAGCATGAATGCCTGCGGTTAAGATCAACAGTTTCCATAGTTAACATTACACTATTAGATATAGATGTAATAAATATCAAACATTGAAAAGAAGCTTGCAGGAAGGAGGTGATACGCGTGACGAAGTTTATTAAATGCTATTTAAATTGAAAATAATATGAAATTATTTATTATAGTTCAGCGAAATATTTATGGAAATATGGAATAGTTTCTATACCCTTATAAAAGTTTTCTATACCATATTTTTCATTTGGTGAATGCAGGTTATCACTATCAAGGCCAAATCCCATAAAGATGATTTTCACGCCAAGTTCCTTTTCAAGGATAGAGCATATAGGAATGCTGCCTCCTCCGCGAACAGGAATAGGGGTTTTGCCAAATGTAGTCTCAACTGCTTTTGATGCCGCTTTATAGCCTTTGCTATCTATTGGTGTCATATAAGGTTCGCCGCCGTGATGTTCAAAAGCCTTTACTGTAACTGATGGAGGAGCAATTTTGTTAAAATAATCCAGTAATAATTTAGTCGTTTTTGCAGATGATTGATTGGGAACAAGCCTGGCAGAAATTTTGGCTGTAGCTTTTGATGGCAAAACTGTTTTAGCTCCTTCACCCATGTAACCGCCCCATATTCCGTTTATTTCGAGCGTGGGCCTGATGCCGGTACGCTCATTTGTTGTGTAGCCTTTTTCACCCCACAATTCATTTACGCCTACTTCTTTTTCATATTCACTTTCATCATAAGGAGCTTTATTCATTAACGCTCTTTCTTCTCCAGAAGCTTCAATTACATCATCATAAAAGCCAGGAATTGTAATATGATTATTTTCATCATGACAGGAAGCAATCATTTGTGCAAGAATCGTAATTGGATTCGCTACAGCACCACCATAAGTACCACTATGTAAATCACGATCAGCGCCAGTTACTTCTACTTCAATATAAGATAAACCGCGTACACCAATATCAAGCGAAGGATTTTTCATGCTAAGCATAGAACTATCACTTATTAATATAATATCTGCTTTTAAAAGTTCTTTATTTTGTTCTACAAATTTGCCAAGGTTAGGTGAGCCAATTTCTTCTTCTCCTTCTATTAAAAATTTTATATTGGTTGCCATGGTATTAGTTTGCACCATAGTTTCCAAGGCTTTTACATGCATAAAAAATTGCCCCTTGTCGTCAGCAGAACCGCGGGCATACACTTTTCCATCTTTTATAACAGGTTCAAAAGGCGCACTGTGCCATAGTTCCAAAGGCTCTGCCGGTTGTACATCATAATGACCATATACAAGAACAGTTGGTTTATCTGCGTTAATAATTTTTTCGCCGTACACAACCGGGTGACCATTTGTTGTCATTACTTCGGCCTTATCGGCTCCCGAAGCCAGCAGGCTATTTTTTACAGCCTTGGCACATGTAAGCATGTCTTTTTTATGCTCACTCTTTGCGCTTACAGAAGGTATTCGTAATAAATCCATCATTTCATTAAGAAATCTTTCATTATTTTTTTGCTGATATTCTTTCCAGTTTTCCATATTTTTTTATTGAAATGAGACGAATATATAACTTTTGAGCAACACCTGAATATTAGGTTTTCGCTTATTTAAAGCGGTTTAAAAATTAACAGAAAAAGTAAGAAAAAAGAAGAGAAATTTTTGGAATTCATAATTCATTATCTATACATTTGCACCAGATTGCTTTTCAATTTATCAGCCTTTGCTTCTTTGCGTCGATATTCATTTTTCGGTGCTTTTCTGCAAAGGCTGAGTCCATTTAAACCGGTTTGGTTTTTTTAAGATCAATATTCACTCACACCAACTTTGATAGAATCTTCCTCGTCTTTTTTAAAGAATGTTTTTATTTTTTTAATGATCCTATAATAAAATTCTTTATTAAATAATTGTGAATCATGCATGGCTTTATAAGTCAGAAAAAATCCTACCGGGGAAAGAATAATAACAGGCAACCACATTCCTATAATTGGATCAAGCAGGTGGTCTTTAGTAAATTTTTCGCCGAAAATATTCAGCAAATAAAAAATCATAAAAAATATTAAGGCAACTACCAACGGCAGGCCAAGGCCACCTTTTCTTATTATGGAACCTAATGGGGCGCCAATAAAAAATAACACAATGCATGCAATTGAAAGTGACAACTTTTTGTGCCATTCAACCTTATGAAGTGTTATATCATCCACCCGGTTGTCATAATTGCTGCTGTTTACCTCCAGCAAGCTTTTCATGCTTGATATAGTACTTGAGGCCTGTCCATGTACAAATGTTTGTAAGCTATCAGGGATTAAATCATCAAAAGATTTTATCTTTTTATTTCCAATTTTTTTCAAGGCAACAGCGAGCTGTGTTTTTGTTCTAACAGTATCTTTATACTTTTCAAATTTCACATAGATTTTAAGATCATTTTGGATTTGTTTTATTAAAGAGTCCGGAATCTTTTTAAGTGAATCAAGATCTTTATCTAACTGGCGCAACGTTTTCATACGCATGTTGTTCATGAAAAGGCTGTCAGAAGTTTTCTGAATATTGAGTTGTGTAAGATCAAACAGCTTGTTATATTCTTTAAAGCCCATTTGAACAAATTCATTTTTTGTAGAGTTGAATTCGCCTTTTTCTGAATAACGGTGCCCATTATGCAAACGAAATTCAAGGAATTTTTTATCTCCACTAACGGTCATTTTTCCATTTTCTGAAATAATTGTGTTATCCTGTATGCCATTCGATTGTTCGTAAATCAATACATTATGCAATGTACTTTTATCTCTTTCTTTTTTTCCAACCTTAATAGAAAAGCCGCGGAATCCGTTATAAAATACACCGTCTTTTAAATCAAAAGCCGGACTTTTTCTATAAATATCATTGTAGATAACTGCGAATTTTAGATTTGCAACAGGCGCAATATAATTGGCAAATAAAAAAGCTATACCTGTAAGAAATATTGATACAAAAAACAAAGGCCTCATAAATCTTAGCAAAGAAATACCTGATGATTTTATTGCAACAAGCTCAAAATTTTCACCGAGCTTTCCAAAAGTCATAATTGAGGAAAGTAAAATGGCAATGGGCATAGCAAGTGTTACCAATGTGGCGCTTGCATAAATAAGAAATTTAGTAAGTGTAAAAAAATCAAGTCCCTTTCCTACAAGGTCATCAATGTATTTCCACAATATTTGCATCATAAATACAAATAGTGTAATAAAAAAAGTAGCGATAAAAGGCCAGACGAAAGCCTTGAGAATTAATTTATCAAGTTTTTTAAACATACAGTAAAACCTTAGCAGGAGAATGTATTATAACTTTTATTGTAAATTTCAATTATGAACAATGCGCCAAAAATACATCTTTCAACTCTTGAAAGAGAGCTGATGCAAAACAAAGAATGGATTTTAACGAAACGATCTATCATACAAAAGGTATGTGAGCTTTTTGGGGAATTGCATAACATTTATAAAGGAATATACATAAGCTCACAATTTTCTATTCCTGATTTCGATAAAAATAGCGCCGCAAAAATTTCAAAAGGAGAAAATTATGAAGGGCTTCCTTATGTCATCATGGACTATCCTGCAATTTTTTCTAAGGAAAAAATATTTGCCATTAGAACTATGTTTTGGTGGGGAAATTTCTTCAGTGTATCGCTCCATCTTTCAGGAAAATTTTTTCAATTAAGTAATGATGGCGGACGACTAACATATTATTTAAAGCAAAATGAATTTTATATCTGTATAAATGAAGACCAGTGGCAGCACAGTTTTGAACCTTCTAACTACAGGTCTTCTGAATTGACAGATAATAAAAAGATAAATGAAATCTTAAAAGGAGATTTTTTTAAAATTTCAAAAAAAATCGAATTGAATGACTGGGATAATGTTTCCGTGTTTCTCGTAAAAACTTTTATGGAAATTATGGAATTTGTAAAGCTTAATTTCCTAAACGATGGAAAAGATCCTTCACCTGGGTTTCCCAAAGCCGGCTCTGGTCTTTGATTTCCTTTTTATCTGCAAAATCGTTTATCACTAAAATAGTTTGATTGGTTACCTCAGATTTTTCTATACTGAATTCAAAGTATTCATCAGTTGGAGAGTTAAGCCAATGAAAGCGTATTAATTTATTTTCTTCACTTTCCACCACCTCTGCTTCTTCTTCGGAACCATTCCATGCAAAGCTAAATACGCCATCCTGGTCTTCTACTTTATCCGCAAACCACTCCTGCAAACCAGTTGAAGTAGATAAAAATTCGTATAATATAGACGGTGAACATCTTACAGGGTATTCCAGCGTGTATCTTGTTTTCTTACTCATCTTTTAAATTAAATCTGTATTGTATATGTGCAATAATAGAAAATAAATTAACTACTAATTCAATTTGTAGTTTTTTTTGATAATTTATTTTTTATTTAGCGATTCCGCCTCTATGTAAGATTAATTTAAATACTTAAAAAAATAACATTTTTTTTGGTTACATACTTAAAAGGTTATAAATTACGTTACTACTCCAGATTTATTGATTACATCACCCCACGTTAATGTATCAAATAATAAAATAAGTCTTATGAGTATGCGTCAACTTAAAATTTCGAAATCTATAACTAACCGCGAAAGCGAAAGTTTAGAAAAGTATCTCCAGGAAATCGGCAAGGTAGATCTTATCTCTCCGGAAGAAGAAGTGCAACTTGCACTTAGAATAAAGCAAGGCGATCAGGCAGCGCTTGATAAGCTTACCAAAGCTAATCTCAGGTTTGTAGTATCCGTTGCAAAGCAATATCAAAACCAGGGCCTCACTCTTCCTGATTTAATTAATGAAGGAAATCTTGGCCTTATTAAGGCCGCACAGCGTTTTGATGAAACGAGAGGTTTTAAGTTTATATCGTATGGTGTGTGGTGGATACGCCAAAGCATTATGCAGGCACTCGCAGAACAATCAAGAATTGTTAGACTTCCTTTAAATAAAGTAGGATTAACCAATAGAATAAGCAGGGCATATACGCATCTTGAGCAGGAATTTGAAAGAACACCCACCGTTGAAGAACTGGCTTTTTTTCTTGATATAGAAACAGAAGAGGTTGCTGCTACGCTTAACGTTGCTGCAAGGCATTTGAGCATGGATTCACCCTTAAGTGATGGCGAAGAAAGTACACTTATAGATGTATTGGTAAATGGCAATGCGGAAAGCGCCGACAGAGAAATTATCTTTACTGATTCTTTAAAAACAGAAATAGCCAGATCATTAAGCATTCTTACTGAAAGACAAAAAGAAGTAATATGCTTTTTCTATGGCCTTGGTGTTGAACAGGCATTAAGCCTGGAAGACATTGGAATGAGATTTTCGCTCACCCGCGAACGGGTAAGGCAAATAAAAGATAAAGCGCTTACCAAACTGCGCTCAGCATCAAGATCGCATTTGCTGAAAGAATATATGGGTGTATAAAATTTTTTTGGTAAACTATTTAAAAGGAACATTCTGGAAAGATTGCTCCTTTTTTTTCGCCTGAATATGAATACCACATATCCGGAGGCTTTGTCTCCCATTATATTTTTTATAAAATATCTTTGTATTCATATGCATCAATATTTTAAAATAGGAAAGCTGGCGGCGACTTTTGGCTTAGAAGGCGAATTAATTCTTGAACATAATCTAGGTAAAAAAACTTCTTTGAAAGGGCTTGAATATATTTTTATTGAAGAAACAAATGATTCCTTTCTTCCTTATTTTATTGAAGTATCTAAAATAAAAAATAGCAAAGAAGTTTATGTAAAGCTGGAAACTGTTTCCACAAAGGAATCAGCAAAATTGCTGGTTAAAAAAGACGTATGGTTGAGGGAAACCGATTTCAAGAAATTTTCTGCAAATGCTGCACCTATATCTCTGCTGGGTTTTATGATAATGAATGAAAACGAGGAGTTAGGCGAAATATGCGAAGTAATTGAGCAACCTCACCAGGTTTTATGCAAAATTATATGGAACGGCAAAGAAGCGCTTATACCAATTCACGATGATTCATTAGATAAAGTAGATAAAAAAAACAGGAAATTATACGTAAACCTTCCCGATGGTTTACTTGAAATTTATAAAGATGCCTGATTGAGATAAGTGTATTTTTGAGCAAGTATGCCAGCTTCTTCATCACATATTATAGCCCATTTTGATCTTGATTCTTTTTTTGTTTCCGTAGAATTTATAAAAGATCCGTCCTTAAAAGGCAAGGCCGTAATTGTCGGTGGCAGTAAAGAACGGGGAATTGTTACCACATGCAGTTATGAAGCCAGGGAGTTTGGAGTGCATTCTGCAATGCCAATGAAAACTGCTATGCACCTGTGTCCGCACGCAATTGTTCTTAGGGGAACATATAGTGAATATAGCAAGTATTCAAGGTGGGTAACCCAAATCATTGCATCAAAAGCGCCGCTATTTGAGAAGGCTTCTATCGATGAATTTTACATTGACCTAACGGGAATGGACACTTTTTTTAATCCTTTGCAATGGACAATTAGTTTGCGTGAATTTATAATAAATGAAACGGGCCTTCCGATATCTTTCGGTATTGCAAAAAATAAAATGATTGCTAAAATGGCCACGAACGAAGCAAAGCCAAATGGATTTTTGCAGGTACCTGAAGGAAAGGAAAAAGAATTTCTATCAAACCTGGAATTAGATAAAATTCCAGGTGTGGGCGAGCAGACCAAACAGATTTTAACCCATCACGGATTTAGGTTTATTAAGGATATTCAGAATACTTCTCAGGAGATACTTGAAAAAATTTTAGGTAAATGGGGGTTGGACTTATGGAATAAAGCGCAGGGAAATTCGTACTCGACCATTTCACCTTATCATGAGGCCAAATCAATTTCAACTGAAAATACTTTTGAAGAAAACATCGCTGACGTAAATAGGCTGATGAGTGAAATAGTACGAATGACCGAGAAGATTGCCTTTGAATTAAGGAAAGAACATAAAGTGACCGGATGCGTAACAGTAAAAGTAAGGTACCCTGATTTTGAAACAACATCACGTCAAACTGCTATCCCCTATACCTGTTCTGATGATGAAATAATACCTGTAGCAAAAAGCCTTTTTCACAAATTGTATAAAAAAAGCAATCCTGTAAGGCTGTTAGGCGTTAGGTTAAGTGACCTTACTAACGATGCCGTACAGACGAAAATTTTTGAAAATTCCGAAAGAAAAAATATTCTGTATAAAGCAATTGATGATGTTAAAAACCGGTTTGGGGCACACAGTGTAGTAAGAGCTGCCGGCAAATCAGATCGTGGCAAAAATAATGTCGTGTAATGTTTTCTTTTCTAGAATTTTTAAAGTGGCGTCTCTTGTAATTGTCATTACTTTCCGAATACCGCAATACGTTTCATCACAGTCTTCGCATCGTTCATAAAAATTTAAGCTTACGCACGGCAGCAACGCAATAGGGCCGTTAATAACTCTAATAACGGTTGCCAGATTTATTTTTTTTGGAGATACTTTTAAGAGATAGCCGCCTCCTTTGCCTTTCTTGCTCTCAAGAAGATCGGCTTTTTTTAACTCATTTAAAATATTTTCAAGAAATTTTAAAGGAATTTTTTTTTCAGCAGATATATCCGAAATTAGAATAGGTCCCTTACCGTAATTTTCGGCGAGGTATGAAAGTGCCCGGAAAGCATATCTTGTTTTTTTTGAAAGCATTTTTCGTAAAATATAATATTAAAGGAGAAGTTTATTTTCCAATATGTAAATTTATAAAATATTCCCTACTAAATTAGTAGGATGTTGTACATTTGTAAATATTATATTATTAAAATAAAATTTACAATTATGAGTTTACAATTAGGCGACACAGCGCCCGATTTTACTGCAGAAACAACAGCAGGTAAAATTAATCTTTATGAATATTTAGGCAATAGCTGGGGAGTTTTATTTTCCCATCCAGCGGATTTTACGCCAGTGTGCACTACAGAATTGGGCAAAACTGCCTTATTACAAAAAGAGTTTGAAAAACGTAATGTGAAAGTGCTTGCTGTAAGTGTTGATCCACTGGACAAGCATCATGGATGGACGAAAGATATTAATGAAACACAAAATTGCACAGTAGAATTTCCATTAATAGCTGATGAAGATAAAACTGTTGCAAACCTGTATGGAATGCTGCATCCAAATGCTTCTGCTACTGCTACAGTGCGTTCCCTGTTTATTATAGATCCTGATAAGAAAATCAGGCTTATTATACTTTACCCTGCTTCTACCGGAAGAAATTTTAATGAAGTATTGAGAGTAATTGATTCTTTACAACTTACCTCAAACCAGGGATTAACAACACCTGCAGATTGGGTTCAGGGTGAAGATCTGATTGTATCACCTTCTATTAGTACTGAGGATGCAATTAAAAAATTTCCTAAGGGTGTAAGAGTTGTAAAGCCTTATTTGCGTTACACACCACAGCCTGATGCAAGCTAAATTTATTATTAAAAGATCAGCTTCTGACTTTTTTTAATTGCTGAAGTAACGCTTTCATATCTTTTGGTAAGGAAGCTTCCAGCAAATGTTCTATTTCTTTAGCATCTTTAAATTTTAGTTGATAAGAATGCAAGGCCAGTCTATTTACGAGTGGCCTTTCTTCTTCATCATGCTGGCTTAGTTTGAATTTCTTTTTAAAAGAAGAAAGTAAAATTGGTTTTCCATCCCCATAAATAGCATCACACGCAATAGGATGGCCTAATGATTTCATGTGTACTCTTATTTGATGCGTTCTCCCGCTTTGGATATTAAATTTCACAAGCGAATAAATACCAAAATCCTGTAGCACTTCATATTCGGTTAACGATGATTTTCCTTTTTTATTTATAACCATCGCGCCTTTACGTGAAGGATGTTCAGCTATAGGCTCATTAACCATTCCTTTATTTTCGTGTAGGCTTCCACGTATGAAACCAAGATAATTTTTTTCAATATTTCTTTTTTCAAATAACTGTGAAAGGTATTTGTGGGTTGCTTCATTTTTTGCAAACAATACTAATCCGCTGGTGTCGCGGTCAAGCCGGTGCACAATAAAGATTTTACCGTATTGATAATTTAAAATTTTATAAAGAGATAGCTGCGTTTCATCATGCCTGTCAGGAATGGTAAGTATTCCGGAAGGTTTATCTACCGCAATAAAATCGTCATTCTCAAAAATTATTGAAACTCCTTTCACGCCTGTGTTTTAATTAGATTCGGAAAGATTTATATTTTTATTTTTTGGGGCGGCGCGACGGATGTTTTTTTGTTTATTCATATATTTTAATAAACGAATTTCTTTTTCGCTAAGATAACGCCACTTGCCTCGCTCAAGATTTTTTTTGGTAAGGTTTGCATACATAACCCTATCAAGCCCTTTTACTTCATAACCCAGTGATTCAAAAATGCGACGGACAATACGGTTGCGGCCGCTATGCAATTCTATTCCTATTATAGATTTATCTTTTGCATCAGCATAAGCTAAGGCATCTGCATAAATTTCACCATCTTCAAGCCTAATGCCCTTTAATATTTTTTCAAAATCATGCTTCGTTAGGGGCTTATCTAATTTTACTTCATATACTTTTTTTACATTAAAGCTTGGATGAGTTAGTTCCTGGGTGAGGCTTCCATCATTAGTAAGTAACAAAACGCCGGAAGTATTTCTATCTAATCTTCCAACAGGATAAATTCTTTGATCTGTTGCATTTTTGGTGAGTTGCAAAACAGTTTTTCTGTTTTGCGGATCATCTGTTGTAGTAATATAATCTTTAGGTTTATTTAGTAATATATAAACAAGATTTTTAGTGATATATAACTTTTTTCCATTAAAAAACACGTCATCTTTTTCATTTACTTTAAAAGCTGGCTGGGTAATGATATTTTTATTTACTGAAACTTTTCCGTCAATAATTAAAGTAACCGCATCCCTACGGGAAGTAAGGCCGCAATGTGCCAAGAATTTATTTAATGGCATTTCAGAAGAGTCCGAATTTTTTTGGGCTGCGGTGGAAGCTGGAGAAATATTTTTTTTAGTCTGAGGATATTTTTGTTTTTTTTGCGATTTTGTATCTTCTTTTTTTTCAGGTGGTTTATTTTCAGAGAAGCCCCTGTACCGTAAAGCCCTTTTTTCTTCAAAATGCTTTTCTATAGCTGCGGCTCTTTGCTTTTTCGCAATCTTTTTGTCCTGCTTGTGCTTTTCTTTTATAGCAGCATTATTTTTTTGATTAATAAATTTTTGGAAAGGTTGCTGGCTCATTGCGCTTGATTTTGCTGTTTTTTCAACAGTAATAAGCGGCAAAGATAAAATAAAAGAAACAGGTGAACCAATATTGATTCACCTGTAGTTTTCAGAGGGAAATAATTTTAAGATGCTTTACTTCCCCAGCTATTTTTCATATTCTTCATGCGGCGGCTTCTTAGCTCATCTCTTTTTTTAAGCTGATCGGCGGTAAGAATTTTATTTATATTACCACGGCTTGTTTTTCTGAGATTCATAAATTGTTCTTTTTTTTGTTCATCGGAAAGTGAAGAATTTTCTTTAATTGCCTTAGCGTGATCTATCATGCTTTTTCTTTCATCCCGAATTTTTGCAACCTGATCATCTGTAAGGTTCAGATCAGTTTTCATTTTATCCATCCTTTTTTGCGAGATCATTTTCATTCTTTCACTTCTATCTTTTTTAGCCTGTGATATCTGGTCTTT
>Ga0070679_100001438_pt1 | contig 21057 bp, 11 predicted proteins | sample KBSC63BmetaG_FD_65652 | JGI IMG/M metagenome (GOLD analysis project Ga0070679, IMG submission 65652) | Corn rhizosphere microbial communities from Kellogg Biological Station, Michigan, USA - KBS C6-3B metaG | ecosystem: Host-associated > Plants > Roots > Rhizosphere | place: USA: Michigan... | reverse complement strand
CCCTCACGCACGGCCGCGCGCAGATCCTGGTTCGTGGCGGCGACCAGCCGCAGATCCACCTTCACGGTGCGGCCGCCCAGTCGTTCCACCTCGCCCTCTTGCAGCACCCGCAGCAACTTCACCTGCACGTGGGTCGGGATCTCGCCGATCTCGTCCAGGAACAGCGTGCCGCCGTCCGCCTGCAGGAAGCGCCCGTCGTGGCGCTGCACGGCACCGGTGAAGGCGCCCTTCTCGTAGCCGAACAGCTCAGCCTCCAGGATGCTCTCCGGCAGCGCCGCGCAGTTCACCGGCACGAACGGGCCGCGCGCGCGCGACGAGTATTCGTGAATGGCGCGCGCCAGCAGCTCCTTGCCCGTGCCCGACTCGCCCAGCAGCAACACCGTGGCCACCGACGGGGCCGCCTGCATCACGATGTCCATGGTGCGCCGCCAGGGCAACGATTGTCCGATGGGGGTGCGCTTCTTCTGGGCCGCCAGCTGCGCCCGCAGCGAGCGGTTCTCCTCGACCAGCGAGCGCTTCTCGAGCGCCTTGCCGACCACGCGCAGCAGGTGCGCGCGCTTCAGCGGCTTCGTGACGAAGTCGTACGCGCCCTGCTTCATCGCCTCGACGGCGTTCTCGACCGTGCCGTAGGCGGTCATCAGCACCGTCTCGGTCTCGGGCGAGAGGCTGCGGCTGGCCTTCAGCAGATCCATGCCCGACATGCCGGCCATCATCAGATCGGTGACCATCACGGACACCGGCTCCCGGCGAATGATCTCCAGCGCCTCGGCGCCTGAGGCGGCCGTCAGCACGCGGAGATGCTCGCGTTCGAACACCTTCTGCAACGAATCGACGATCCCCGGTTCGTCGTCCACCACCAGCAACGTCGGAGGGGGCGATCCCGGATTCACCGGCAGTTCGGTCTGGGGTCCCGTCATGAAAACCAGTCTACGACACAATGTCGCAAACTGGCGACCCGCGCCGACCTGACATTCGACATGCCAATATGGCGCGTACCTTTGCCACGGCGGCGCAAGATACCCGTCCAGCGGTACCCGTTCGCTACGCGCCCGCCACCCGTAACCGCCCGTTACATAAACGTTACACAGGCTGTTACAAAACCCTGGAAGTTACTGGAAATGCAAAGGTTCTGGGCACGCCCGAGGGTGGCAAAAAACCTGCAAAGGCGTGTAAACAACCCTCTTGCTGGCGCTTGCCGGTGACAAATCAACCCGCGATGGAAATCATGGCTGACACTCTGGAACGGACGCGCAAAAACGTTGCTCTCGCCTCCACCGGGATCGCCGGTCTCGACGAAGTGGTAGGGGGCGGCCTACCGCCTGGTCGCCTGTATCTGGTGCAAGGCGACCCCGGGGTGGGAAAGACGACTCTGGCCTTGCAGTTCCTGATGGCCGGGCGACAGCGCGGCGAGACCACGCTCTACGTGACGCTGTCCGAGACCATCGAAGAACTGAAGGTGGTCACCCAGTCGCACGGCTGGTCGCTGGACGGCATCGCTCTGTTCGAGTTGCCCACATGGGAGAGCGTGGCCGGCCAGGACGAAAACACCCTGTTCCATCCCGCGGAGATCGAGCTGGCGGAAACAATCAAGACGCTGCTGGCGCGCATCGACGACGTGAAGCCGTCTCGCGTGGTGCTCGATTCCCTGTCCGAGATCCGGCTGCTGTCGCAGGGCCCCTTGCGCTACCGGCGCGAGGTTCTCGCGCTGAAGCAGTACTTCGCCGGCCGGGGCTGCACCGTGCTGATGCTGGACGACCGCACCTCCGAACCTGGCGACCTGCAGTTGCAGAGCATCGCCCACGGCGTGTTCTCTTTGGAGCAGCTGTCGCCCCTCTACGGCGCCGAACGCCGGCGCATGCACGTCGTGAAGCTGCGCGGCTCGAAGTTCCGCGGCGGTTACCACGACTTCGTGCTGGAGACCGGCGGCATCCGCGTCTTTCCCAGGTTGATCGCGGCCGAGCACAAGACCGCCTTCCCGCCGGCGGTGATCAGCTGCGGGATCCCAGCACTGGACGAGCTGGTGGGCGGCGGCCTGGACCGTGGCACCAGCACGTTGCTGATGGGCCCCGCCGGATGCGGCAAGTCGACAGTGGCTTGCCAGTACGTCCGGGCCGCGGCCCTCCGCGGCGAGCGGTCAGCCATTTTCGCCTTCGACGAATCCGAGACCACGTTGCTGACCCGGTCGGCGTCACTGGGACAGGACCTGAAGCCGCAACTGGACGCTGGCACCGTCGAGTTCCGGCAGATCGATCCCGCCGAGCTGGCCCCTGGTGAATTCACGGCCCAGGTACGCGAAGCCGTCGAGCAACGGAACGTGCGCCTGGTGGTGATCGACAGTTTGAACGGTTACCTGCATGCCATGCCCGAGGAGACGTTCCTGCTCCTTCAGCTTCACGAGCTGTTGACCTACCTCGGTCAGATGGGAGTCGTCACTCTGATGGTGGTGGCGCAGCATGGGTTGGTGGGTCAAATGGATACTCCCGTGGACGTGAGCTATCTGGCCGACGGTGTGATGGTGTTCCGGCACTTCGAGGTGGACGGTCGTCTGCGCAAGGCGGTCTCCATGTTGAAGCGTCGCTCGGGGGCGCACGAGACCACCATCCGCGAGCTGTCGATGGGTCCCGGAGGATTGAACGTCGGCACCGCGTTCACGGATCTGCGCGGCATCATGTCAGGGATGCCCGAGCACGAAAGGACGAGGCGCTGGGACGGCCCCGGGACGCGATGACGGAAGGCACCGCGAACGTCGGAGCCGTGTTGATCCTGGCGCCCGCCGGTCGTGACGCACGACTGGCGGCCGCGGTGCTGGATCGCGCGGAGATCCAGGCGCGCATTTGCGACAGCGTCGCCGCTTTGCTGGCGGGGCTGGAGGAGGAGCCCGCCGCCGTGTTGCTGACCGAGCACGCCCTGATGCCCGAGCTGCGCGCGGGGTTGAAGCGGTGGCTGGCCGGGCAACCGCTGTGGTCCGACCTGCCCGTGGTGGTGTTGACCGGGCATCCGCCCGACTCTGACAAGAAGCGGCTGCTGGCCGCCATCCTCGCCGAGCTGGGCAACGTGACCGTGATCGACCGGCCGATGCACCGCGAGGTGCTGCTGAGCAGCGTCCGGTCCGCGTTACGAGCGCGCGGGCGGCAGCATCAGGCGCGTGAGCTGCTAGCCCGTCTGGAAGAAGCGATCCGCGAGCGCGACCAGTTCCTGGCCATGTTGAGCCACGAGCTGCGCAACCCGTTAGGCGCCATCCGCAACGCGACCGAGGTCCTGTCCCGGCAAACACCTTCCCAGGTTGAGGTGCAGCGCCCGCTGGCCATCGTCGATCGGCAGGTGAGGCACCTGGCCAGGCTGGTGGACGATCTGCTGGACGTGGCGCGCGTCACGTCGGGGAAGATCGCGCTGAAGAAGGCCCCCTGCGAGCTGGGTGAGGTCATCGAAGCCGCTGTTCGACAGCTGGACCCGGCGATACGCCACGGGGAACTACAGCTTCGGGTCACCCGCGCGGTCGGCCCCGTCATGGTGCTGGCGGATCCGGTTCGAATCGAGCAGGTGGTGAGCAACCTGCTCACGAACGCTGTGAAGTACACCCCGCCCGGGGGGACGGTGGGGATCTCGGTGGAGGCGCGCGGTCACGACGCGATCGTGCGCGTGGTCGATTCGGGCGTAGGGATCGCGCCCGAGATGCTGGCCAACGTCTTCAGGCTGTTCGTGCAGGCCGACACGAGCCTGGATCGGTCCCAGGGCGGGATGGGAATCGGCCTGACGCTGGTGCGGTTGCTGGTCGAGTTGCACGGCGGAAAAGTCGAGGCGGCCAGCGCCGGGCTGGGGAAGGGGAGCACGTTCACCGTGACGCTGCCGCTGCTGGCGAGCGCGCGCGCGGTGGCCCCGGAACCGGCGGCGGTCCCGCACCGAGGAACCGGCCGGCACGTGTTGCTGGTGGAAGACAGCGCGGACAATCGCGAGATGTTGCAGGCCTTGCTGGAGATGGACGGCCACCGGGTCGATGTGGCCGCCGATGGCCTCCAGGCCGTGGAGCGAGGGCTGGCTTTGAAGCCCGAGGTCGCCATCATCGACATCGGCTTGCCCGGGATCGACGGGTACGAGGTGGCGCAACGCCTGCGCGCGCACCTGGGACCGCGGATTGTGCTGGTGGCGCTGACCGGCTACGGGATGCCCGAGGATCGCATGAAGGCCACGCGCGCCGGCTTCAACGCCCACCTGATCAAACCGGTCGGCCTGCCCGAGCTAGAAGCGGCGTTGCAACTTTGACGGCGGCCGGGCCGATGACGGCCTAGAAGAACTGCCCCCAGCCGAGGACGCGGTACCCTGGAGCCGCCTTGGCAGTCGGGTTGTTGTGCTTGTTCCCGAACCATCCCTTCGGCGCATTCCAGGGGCGGTCGTACTCGCAGGCGCCGTAGGTCGCCCAGTACAGGGTCCAGGCGCCCGCGGCAATCTCGCCGAAGACGATCGTGCCGCCTGTGAACTCGACGTTGCTGCGGTTTTGCCCCGTCTTGCGCTGAACCTCTAGGTCGGAGTTCAGGTTGTAGACGGGCTTCCCGACATCGCCGGCCGCCTGCAGCACCAGGTTGTGTGGGGCCGCCGCCCAGTCGGCGCGCGCGGTCGTGTACAGGTTGCGGAGCGTGTTCGTGCAGGCGGTCAACTCGAAGGCCGGGAACTGTCCGCCGACCTGGCCGGGCGGCGCATTCGTCTGGTTGTTCGCGTGATAGACGATGATCGAACCGTTTCCGCCCGTCACGCGATCCACGAACATCTTGCAGCCGGACAGGTTCGTGGTCAGGAACGACGCGCAGGCGGCTCCCGCGGGCGCGGGTAGTCGGATGGATCGGATCTGGTCCGTGGCGAACGGCAGGAAGTACGTGTCGCCGGCAGGATCGGGCGTGGGATCCAGGCTGGTGATCCCGTTCACGCCGGCGCCGGTGTTCAGCGTGGCGTGCAGGCTGACGCGGCAGTTGGCGGCGTCGTACAGACGATGGGTCGGCACAGCGCCCGGTGTGGAGGCGAACGTCGACCCGTTGAAGTTGCCCAGCGAGACCGTCGTAGGCGAGTGCGTATACGTGAACACGTCGACTGGCATGGCCCCGATGTTATTCCCGAGTCGCAAGGCACGACAGCGTCGCCAGCCCGTAACGCCCAGGCCCCGCTTCGACTCGACGGAACACCGCACCGACGTTGCTGCCGTACCGGCGAAAATCCGCACCGGGCGAAAATCCGCACCGAGGTTGCTGCCGTTATCCAAACAAGGGCGAAAGACCGCACCGAGGTTGCTGCCGTTATCCAAACAAGTGGGCCCTACAGCACGCGCTTGCCGGACCAGTGGCCCTATCGGAGCTGGTGACCTATGGAGCGGGTGACCAGCGGTGAGCCTACCGGTGGTGGTCCAACGGGGTGGCCCTACGGGGTGGCCCTACCGAGGTTGCAACGCCGGATAGCCCTTTCCTCCGAGCCAGAAAGCCCGCCGGGAGTTGCGATCCCGAGTGGGCCTACTCCGAGTGGCCCTCGAGTGGCCCTACCGACGTTGAATCCTCTCGTCACGGCATGCCACCCGAAACATTGCCCGCGGCACCTACCTACCGGGGTTGCGGTTGCTTGCGGGCGAGCACCCATTTCGAATCAGTGCCGAAGAAGGGACATGTCGATGCCTCGTCGAATCGTGCCGGGCGCGGTGTACATGGTCACTCGTCGGTGTACCCAGCGGCAATTCCTGCTTCGGCCGGACCGCGAGACCACAAATGCCTTCATCTATTGTCTGGCGCTGGCGGCTCAGCGGACCCAGATGCGAGTGCTCGCGTTCTTGGCCCATTCCAACCATCACCACACCATCGTCGTGGACGAGCGCGGTCGCATGCCGGAGTTCTTGGAAAGCTTCCACAAGCTGGTGGCGAAACACCAGAATGCACTACGCGGTCGCTGGGAGAACTTCTGGGCATCGGAGGCGACTTCCGTCGTCGAGTTGGTAAGCCCCGACGACATCCTGGCGAAGATCGCCTACGCGCTGACAAATCCGGTGAAGGACGGCCTGATCGATCGTGCCGATCAGTGGCCAGGCGCGACTTCGATTGGAGCCACCTTGTACGAGCGTGAGGTCGTCGCGCGCCGACCATCGCGTTTCTTTCGGAGGGACGGGGACCAACCCGTTTCAGTTACCGTGAAGGTCGACCGACCACCTAGTTTCAGCCACCTTGATCCGGCTGAATGGCGCGCAATGCTCTCCGAGCGGATTGCCTCGATAGAAGCCGTGGCCCGAGCTGAACGGCAGGCGGAGGGACGGCGCATCCTGGGACGAGCGGAGGTCCTGAAGCAGCGGCCGACAGATCGGCCTCAGTCCTGCGAAGCCCGCCGAAGACTGAGCCCACGCATAGCCAGCGTGAACAAGTGGGCCCGCACGGAGGCGATCCAACGAAACAGGGCTTTCCTCTCCGCGTACCGCGCCGCCCGTGATTTGTGGAAGGCTGGCGCGGTCGCGTTGTTTCCGGCGGGCACGTACTGGCTGCGCAGGTTCGCAGGCGTTCCTGTGGAAGCGGTGATGCTTCCTGCGTCTTGCTCGGTGTGAACACCTAAACCCCGCGACACGCAGCGCGGCCGGTTCTGGAGCGAGTAAGAACGTGCGCTGACCTCTCAAGGCCTTCAGCGCCCGCTTCACATAGTCAACCGCTGACTTTCCGTCGCCGCGACGTTAGCCGGCCTTCATCGGCGTGGGTGAGGCCGCGGCTGACGCAGATGCCCTATCGTCGAACATGAAGTGGCGTGGGTTCTGCCTGTGTGCGACCTGCCCATCAACGTCGGTGTGGACTTTCCCCATCAACGTGGGTGTGGACTTTCCCCGGCTCTCTCTACGGGTATCACCGTCGATGTAGTTCGCCGCCGTAGAGTTCCCCGGCGATCAACGTCGGTGTGGTGCCGCTACGGTGTGGTGCCGTTACGTCGGTGAGGTTCCGTTGAGGGTTCCCCGATGATCAACGTCGGTGTGGTGCCGCTACAGTTCCCCGGCGATCAACGTCGGTGTGGTGCCGCTGTGTGGTGCCGCTGCCGATCAACGTCGGTGTGGTGCCGCTGCGTCGGTGAGGTTCTGTCGATCGGGGTCAGGTGTTCTGGGCTTCGGGGATGGCGGGTGGGGGCTTGAAGCGGTTCAGTTTGCCGTGGATCAGGACCAGCAGGGGGGGCTGCAGGATGCGGGGCAGGACTGCCAGGATCAGGGCGCCGCCGATGACGACGATTGCTAGCGGCTTTTGGGTTTGGGAGCCTATGCCGTGGGACAAGGCGGCCGGGGTCAGGCCCAGCGTGGCCGTCAACGTCGTCATCAGGACGGGGCGCAGGCGTTGTTCCGCGGCGTTGACAGCGCCTTCCTTCAGGGTCTTGCCTTCAACCCACTGACGTTGCGCGTACGTCACCACCAGGATGGCGTCCTGGATGGCGATGCCGAAGATGGAAATGAAGCCCATCGCCGCCGAGACCGAAAACGGCTCGCCGGTGATCAGCAGCGCCAGGATGCCTCCGGTGCAGGCGACCGGGATGTTCGCCAGCACGATCAGGGAGTCGACGATGTTGCCGACCGCCCCGTAGGTCAGGAACGTGATGAGAAGCAACGTCAGTGGGATGATGAGCGCCAGCCTTCCCGTCGCCTCCTTCAGCTCGTTGATCTCGCCGCTCCATTCCAGGTGGCTCTCGGGGGGCAGGTGGATCTGGTCGGCAATCTTCTGCTGGGCCTCACCGATGGTCGACTTCAGGTCGCGGCCGCGCACCGAGAACTTCACCGGCGAATACCGGACGCCATCCTCGCGATAGATGACCGAGGGGCTGGTCTCCTCCACGATCGACGCCACGGCCCCCAGCGGGATCCAGCTGCCGTCCGGCGACGCCACGGTGATGGCCCGGATGGCGGCGATGCCGTTGCGGTACTCCGGCTTCCAGCGCACCGTCAGGTCGAAGCTCTTCTCGCCCTCGAACACCTGCGTCACCGACTGCCCCCCGATCGCCGCCGCCACCACCGCCTCGACGTCGCCGGTGTTCAGCCCGTACCGCGACAGCGCCACGCGGTCGGGCGTGATCTTGACGCTGGGCTGTCCCATAGACCGGAACAGACCCAGGTCCTTCACCCCCGATACCTTGGCCATCGTGTCGGCGATGCCGTCCGCCGCCGCCTCGATCTTCGCGATGTCCGGCCCGTACACCTTCACGCTGTTCTCGCCCTTCACCCCCGACACCGCCTCCTCGACGTTGTCCGAGATGTATTGCGAGAAGCTGAAGATCACCCCCGGCAGCGCCTCGGCAAACTCGCCCGCGATCTGCTCGACCAGCTTGTCTTTCGTCAGCCCGTGCGGCCACTTGTCGAACGGCTCCAGCGGCGCGAACAGCTCGACGTTGTTGAACCCCGCAACGTCGGTGCCGTCATCCGGCCGCCCGAGCTGCGACACCACCGACACCACCGGCGAATGCCCCTTCAGGATGTGCCGCATCTTCCCCACCTGCGCCGCCGACTCGCTCAGCGAGATCGACATGGGGAACGTCGCCCGGATCCACAGATTCCCCTCCTCCAGCTTGGGCATGAACTCGCCGCCCAGCAGCGGATACAGCGCCACGCACAGGGCGATGGGCAGCAGCGCCACCGCGATGGCGCGCTTGGGCCCGCGCACCGCCCACGCGAACAGCGGATCATAGAACCGGTGCAGGAAGCGCATCAGCGCGCTCTCCTTCTCCTCGGTGTTCGCCGGCAGCGCCCACGTCGACACCGCCGGCGTCAGTGTCAGCGCCATCACGATGGCCCCGCCAATCGCGAAGGCATAGGTGCGCGCCATCGGCGAGAAGATCACGCCCGACACCCCCGTCATGGTGAACAGCGGCAGGAACGCCACCCCGATGATCAGCGTCGAGAACGCCATGGGTCGCGCCACCTCGGACGACGCCGCCCGCACCCGCGCCTGGATGTTGCCCGACCCGTGCGGCCCCAGGTGGCGGAAGATGTTCTCCATCATGATGACGGTGGAATCGACGACGATGCCGAAGTCGACCGCCCCCAGCGAGATCAGGTTCGCCGACGTCCCCATCGCCAGCATCCCGCAGAACGCCACCAGCAGCGCCAGCGGGATGTTCAGCGCCGTCACCAGCGCCGCCCGGATGTTCCCCAAAAACAGCAGCAGCACCACCACCACCAGCGCCATCCCCGTCAGCAGGTTCTCGATGACGGTGTGGGTGGTGACGTGCACCAGCGCGCCGCGATCGTAGTACGGCGCGATCTCGATCCCCTGATCGGGCGGCAGCACGAACTGGCGAATGTAGGCCAGCCGGTCCTTCACCCCTTCCAGCGTCCGCGCCGTCTCCTCCCCGTAGCGCATCAGGATGATGCCCTGCACGACGTCGGGCTCCTCGTCCTTGCCCACGATGCCCAGCCGTGGCGACCACCCGATCGACACGGTGGCGACGTCCTTCACCCGCACCGGCACGCCCTTCTGCTCGAGGATCACCGTGTCGCCCACGTCGCGCAGCGACGCGATCAAACCGACCCCGCGCACGGTGTACGACTGCTGCCCCAGCTCTTGCCGCTGCCCGCCCACGTTCTGGTTCGCGTTGGCGATGGCGGCCGTCAACTGCGCCAGCGTCGCGCCGCGCGCCCGCAGGCGCACGGGATCCACCTCCACGTGATACTCCTTCGACAGGCCGCCGTAGCTGGTGACGTCGATGACCCCCGGCACCTGCTTCCACTGTCGCTCCAGCACCCACTCCTCCAGCGTCTTCAGCTTCAGCAGGCTCTGATCCCGCAGCTCCGCGATCTCCTTCTCGTGGTCGCCCGGCTGCGCGCGCAGCTGCTGGCGCTTCTCCTCGAAGTTCCGGTCGATCAGCCGGTAGCGGAAGATCTCACCGATGGCGTTCCAGGGCGAGATCTTCGCCTGCACGCCGTTCGGCAGCGAAATGAACTGCAGGCGGTTGATCACCTCCTGCCGGGCGTCCTTGTACGCCGTGCCCCACTTGAAGTAGCACTTGATGTCGGCCAGGCCGAACAGCGATTGCGAGCGGATGTGGTCCAGCCCCGGCATCCCGGCCAGCTCCAGCTCCGTCGGAATGGTCACGTACCGCTCGGTCTCCTCGGCGCTCCACCCGGGCGGCTGCGCCAGCACCTCGACCATGGGCGGCACCGGGTTCGGGTAGGCCTCGATGGGCAGCGCCTTGAAGGCGAGCAGACCGGCGATGACCAGCCCCACGCCCAGCAGGACCACCATGGCGCGGTAGCGAAGCGCGAACGCGACCAGCTTCTGGATCATCAGATCATCCCCAGCAGCAGCACGGCGTGATCCACCGCGACCGACTCACCGACGCTCAACCCGCTCGACACCGGCAGCAGGTCCCCCGCCACCGATTCGTTCGCGATCACCTTCCGGCGCTGAAAGACCACGCCCCCGTCGGGGCGCGTCCTCCCGGTGGCCACGAACACGACGGTCTCGTTTCCCGTGCGCATCAGCGCCTGGCGCGGCAGCACCAGCACCCGCCGCGGCGGCAAGGCGATCTTCACCGCCTCGTACATGTCGGGCCGCAGCAGGTGCTCGCCGTTGTCCACCGAGCAGCGGACCTTCGCCGTATGCAGCACGGGGTCCAGCACGTCGGCCACCCAGTCGACCGTGCCGCGGAACACCTTGTCGGGATACGCACCCACGGTGACCGCCACCTCGCCCCCCTCTTCGACCTTGGGCCGGTCCATCTCGGGGACGTCGCCCAGCACCCACAGCTTGTCCGTCGATCCGACGGTGAACAGCTCGACCACGTTCCCCTGCAGCGCGTACTGCCCCTGGATCTCCAGCCCCGGCGTGGCGTTGCGCGCGATCACCTCGCCGGCGATCGGACTGCGCAGCAGGTACGCCTGCGTCCCCGCGTCGACATTGCGGGCGTCCAGCAGCCGCAGCTTCTGCTTTGCCCGATCCAGTTCGGCCTGGGCCTTGCGCCAGTTGTCGCGCGCCGCCTCCAGATCCTTCAGTGTCCCCGCCCGCACCGGCGCCGCGTAGCCGTACAGGTCCTGCTGCCGCTGGTACTCGTGATCAGCGGCGGTGAACGCTGCCTCCGCCTTGGCGACGTCGGCCACGAACCCTCCCACGTCGGGCGACGAGATCATCGCCAGCGGCGCGCCCCGTTTCACCTTCTGCCCGGGCGCCGCCAGCACGCTGACGATGCGGCCGCTCACCGGCGAGAAAACATGGCTGACGTCGAGATCGTTGAACGACAGCCGCGCGCCCACGGCGATGGCCGGCTTCAGCTCTTGCTCCTGCACCTTGGCGACGGTGATGTTCGCCGACCGGAGCTGGCCGGGGGTGGGCCACACCTCGTCGTTCGGCTTCTCTTTGCCCAGCGATCCTTCCACGACCAGCTTGTCTCCGGCGTTCAGCCCCTCGACGACGGGGACCGTGTCGCCCGGGACGTCGGAGATGCGCACCATGCGCCGCTTGAACACCTGCCGTCCATCGGGACGGACATGATCGGCCGCGAACACGTAGGTCGACTCGTTGATGCGCGACACCGCGTCGCGCGGCACCACCAGCGCGCGCGTGGACGGCAGCGCGATCACGACGTTGGCCAGCATCTCGGGCTTCAGCGCCTCGTCCTCGTTGGCGACGGCGCAGCGGACGCGCGCCGTGCGCAGCGCCGGATCCACCACGTCCGCGATCCAGTCGACCTGGCCATGAAAGACGCGCCCCGGATACGCCACCACCCGGATCTGCGCCTCCGCACCCACGCGCACGCGCGGCAGATCGACGTCGGCGACGTCGGCATAGACCCATACCGCCCCGATGTCACCGATGGTGAACAGCTCGGTCGACGCCCCGCCCAGATACTGCCCCTGCACCTCGGCCCCCGGGTTCACCGAGCGGGCGATGACCTCACCTTCCAGAAAGCTCTTCAGCGTGTACTCCTGCGTGACCCGGTCGACATCGCCGGCGCGCAGCATGGCGGCCCGCCGCTGGGCGCGCTGGTACTCGGCCCTTGCCGTGCGGAAGTTGTCCTCGGCCACCTCGTAGTCCCGCTGCGGAGCCGCGTGCGCCTCGACCAGGCGGCCCTGGCGCTGGTACTCGGCCTGGTCCGCGGCGACATCGGCCTGCGCCTTCACCAGATCGGCGAAGGCCTGGCCCACGTCGGGCGACGCGAGCGCCAGCAGCGGCGTCCCCTTCTTCACCCGCTGTCCCGGCTGCGCCAGCACCCGCGTCACGCGGCCCGTCACCGGCGAGAAGACGTGCGTGACGTGCAGGTCATGAAAGGCGACCCGACCCACGGCGGCGATCCCCTGCGCCACGTCGGCCTCCGCGACCGTGATGACGCGCATGTCGGCCTTGTTGATCTGGTCGGCGCTCAGCCACAGCTCGTCCTGCGGTGGCTCGTTCGCCTTCGTATCACCGGAGCCCGAGCGGCAACCGGCCCCCGCGAGCGCCGCCAGCACAAGCAACAGGGTCGCGCGCGTCCTGGTCATCGCAGCTGCGTCGCCGTGGCCTGCTCGAGCTGGTACACGGCGTCCCAGTAGCCGGCCAGGTCCTGGTGGTACTCGAGGCGGTTCGCCACGAACGAGCGCTGGGCATCCATGAAGTCGATGAACGAGGCGGCGCCGCGCTGATACAGGTGCTGGGCCAGGTCCCGCGACACGCGCGACTGTTGCAGCAGCTTGCTCTCCATCCGTTCCACCTGGCTCTTGGCCGCGAGGTACGCGGCGAAGGCCTGCGTCACGTCCAGCAGCACCTGCGCGTCGACCTTGTCCAGGCTGCGCTGGGCCGCCCTGACGTTGCTCTCGGCGCGCTGGATCTCGCCTTGCTGCTGGTAAAAGAGCGGCACGTTGCCCTGCAGCCCCGCGCTGAACGCCGGCTGCGACGAGCAAGATCCCGACCCGCACTGCTCGGCGTAGCCCAGCGACAGCGCGATGTCCGGCACGCGCGCCCGGCGCGCCTGCCGCACCAGCACCTGCGTCTGTTCCAGATTTGCGGCCGCGATCTTCGCGTCGGCTCGGTTCGCGCGCGCCTGCGCCACCAGCCAGGGCAGCGTCGCCTCTTTCAACTTCCCCAGCGGGGCGTAGTCGATGGGCGTGGTCAGCGCCACGTCCAGCGGGCCACCGCGCACCCCCAGCAGAAATAGCAGGGATGCCAGGGCCTGCTTGCGCCCACTCTCCGCCTGATCCACAGACTGCAGCGCCTCGGTCTGCGCCTGGGTGGCGCGCGATAGATCCAGCCCCCCCAGCTCCCCCTCGTCGTAGCGCTTCTGGTTCAGCTTCAGCTGCGCGTCGTACGTCTGGAAGGATTCCTTGATGTCGGCGAGGTCCAGGTTCGCCATCACCGCGGCGACATACGCCTGCCGAAGCTGGCCCAGCCCCTGCCGCTTCACCTCGTCGACGTTCAGCCGCGCGGCCGCCAGGGCCCTGGACGCCGCCTCGATGCGCAGGGACCGCTTTCCGGAGAGCTGATCCGAAATGGCGGCGTTGTCGGTCACGCCGATGCTCAGCCCCCACAGGCTGCTCGGCACGTTGGGGTTGATGCCCGCGTAGATCAGGTCGCGGTGAAGGGGCGGCGTGTAGGCGACGCCCACGTCCAGGCCAGGGTTCGGGTGCGCGCCGGCCGCCCTGACATCCCCCTCGGCCCCCTCCGCGCCGTACTGGGCGATCAACAGGTCGAGGCCACGCGTCAGGAACAGGGTCTCGGCGTCGGCCAGGCTCAGCGACTTGGGCAGCTCGCCCGTGTCCGCGGCCGACTGGGCCAGCGCCGGCGTGGCCGCCAGCACGATCGCGGCGATTGCCAGATGCCTAGTCATGCCGGCCCCCGCACCGGCGGCGCGTGACGCCGCCGAGGCGGCTCGGGTCGTGAGGCAAGGCACGCCGGGCGGTATCAGCAAATCCGATACCGCCGCCGGCCCCGTCGCTGGCGCGCCTTTGCGGCGCGGGCGTCGGCGCGAACGCGACAACATGGTGCGTCCGCCGCGACAATGTGCCGCGCGTCTCCCCCCGACGGTCCCAAAGGTCCAGCACGCTGACCCCCGGGCGATGTTCGCACAGCCGCCGTTCCGTTGCGCGGTCGGGCCGCGCCGCCGGTGCTACAGCAGTCCGGCCAGGGGACCGGTCGTGTCGGCCGTTCCGGGCTGCGTTCCGAAGGCGTTCACGTTCACGCCGAACGCCTGCGCGATCGAGACCAGCAGGTGGTTGTTCGTCACGCCCGTGAACGCGGCGTCGCCGGGCGCACACCACAGGTTCGACGACGGACAGTCGGGCGACACGCGCAGGCGGCGCCCCATGCGGAACTTCGTCAGCGACGCGCCGCCGCCCAGCACGATGGGCACGTTGCGCGTGCTGTGCAGGGCCGGATTCCCCATGTCGCTGCTGCTGTAGATCAGCGTGGCGTCCAGCACACCGAAGCCGTCCAGTTGCTTCATCAGCGACGCGTACTTGCCGTACGCGTACTTGTTGAAGGTCCCCAGCAACTTCCAGGTGGCCGAATCGCCGGCGCCCACCGGGTGGCCGTCCGATCCCATGGGCGATCCGTTGTAGACGTGCGCCACGCTGCCGTGGTTGTCGGTGGGCAGGTTCAGCGGATTGCCCGCGTACGACAGGTCGTTCATGTACAGCGTCGCGAAGCGGGTGATGTCACACGCGAACGCCTGCGCGATCAGCGCCAGATGGGCATCGGTGATGGCGTCGAAGTACGGCTCGCCGCCGTTGTACTGCTTCAGCTTGGGGAACTTGCTGGCGTCCGGCTTGGCCGGCATGCACTGGGCCGACGACCCCATCTGCGACACGGCGGTGATCTGCTTCTGCAGATCGTTCAGCGCGTCCAGGTGCTGGTCCAGCTTGTCCTGCTCGGGCTTGGCCAGGCGCGGGCGCAGGCGCCCGATGTCGCCGCGGATGAAGTCCAGGATGCTCTTCCCCTGCGCCTGCTGCCGGGCCAGCGCCGCCTGGGCCGCGCTGTCGTTGGGCGCCACGAAGTTGCCGAACAGCGTGTTGAACGCCTGCACCGGATCGATGATCTTGGGCAGCGCCGCGCCCCCCACGCCGTACGACAGCGTCGATCCCGACTTCGTGTCGTCGTTGCCGACGCCCAGCGCGATGCTGGTCACCGCCGTCGACGCGCCCAGCTTCTGCTCCACCGCCAGGTACTGATCCAGCGACGAGTTCATCGGCTTCGTCGCCGAGGAGTCGATGCGGCTGCCCGTCAGGATGGTGCCCGCGCTGTCGTGCCCGTTGGCGTTCGACATCAGGTCGACCCCCTCCAGGATCAGGATCTTGTCCTTGAAGCTCTTGCCGTACGTCGCCGCGTCGTCGAACGGCTGCAGGATCGAGTTGGCGAAGGTCAGGCTGAAGTTCGTCGACTCGACGGCGCCGTTCGCCAGCGGCGTCTGCTGGTCGCCGGTCTGCATCCCCCACAGCTCGGCGGCGATGCCGTGCGGGTGATACAGCGTCACGAAGCGCAGCGGCGGCGCGTCGCCCGCCGCCTCGGCGTAGCTGTTCTCCAGCACCTTGAAGAACGGCACGCTGGCCAGCCCCGCGCCTACCCCGCGCAGGAAGGCCCGGCGGGCCGCGCTCGTTCTGTGCCCATCAGCCTTGGTTCGCGCGCTCATTGGCCACTCCGCATCGTGAAGGCCGGGCTCCTGATGTAGGCGACGAGGGTCTCGATGACGTTTCCTTGCTTGTCGGGGGGCAACTGGCTCCACAGGTCGACGAACGCTTGCTCGGGATCGGCGGCCACGCTGTCGCTGCGGCCCGCCGACGACCGGAACACCTGGCGCGCCATGCAGGCCCGCACCTGCGCGCTGCCGGCCAGGGCCATCGCCAGCGCATCGCTGTCGGCGTAGCTGCCGTCGAAGTCCATCTTCTGCTCGTCGTCCTTGTCTCCCAGCGTGGTGGCGGTGACCACCGGCTGGTTGTTCTCCATGGGCTGGCCGTTCATCACCGGACGCGCCATCCCCATACCGTCGTACTTCTCGAAGGCGAAGCCGATCGAGTCGATGCTGTCGTGACAGGCGGCGCACAGCGGGTCCGAGACGTGCGCGGCGAAGCGATCTCGCGTCGTCTTCGCGGGATCGGGCATGGGCGGCACCACGGAGATGTTCAGCGCGGCCGGCGAGCCCAGCGCCATGCAGGCCACGCGGCGCATGATGGCCACCCCGCGGAAGACCGGTCCGCTCTCGCTGGCGTGGGCGTACACCGAGAGGAAAGCGCCCTGGTTCAGGATGCCGCGGCGGCCGACGCTGGAGAGCGAAGTGCGTCCCGACGACGCGCCCTTGACCCCATACACCGCGGCCAGCGCCGGGCTGGCGATGGTCCAGTCGGCGCTGAACAGCTCGTTGACGGTGCCGGTCGAGTTGACCAGCACCTCGCGCACGAAGTCCTGGCTCTCGGCCACCATGTCGTCCTTCACGCCCGCGAACATCGGGTACACCGTGGTGTCCTTGGCGATGCCGTCGATACCGTCGATGCCCAGCCACTCCCGCACCAGTCGCACCAGCCCCGCCTGCGCCGCGGGTGTCTTCAGCAGACGCCGGGCCTGCTGCTCGCGCATGTCCGGATCGTTCAGCTGACTGGCCGCCGCCAGCAGCGCGCCGTCGGGGGGCGCCGACGTCAGCAGGAACGCCAGCACCGACGCCGTCTCGTTCGGCGTCATCGTCACCATCGCGCCGGTGGCGGGCGGCGCGCTGCCGGCGCCGATCTCCGTCACGTACAGGAAGCCCGCCGACTGCAGCACGGCGCGCGCGATCAGATCGATGCCGTCGTTGTAGGCCGCGGTGTCCGCGCCGGCGTGATAGATGGTGACCAGCGACGATACCTCGTCGTCCGTCAGCGCCCGGCGATAGGCGGCCGCGCCGAACGACTTGATGAACGTGGTGGCGCAGGCCTCGCCGCCCTTCGTGGTGTCGCTGCACGGCGCCAGGCTGGCCAGCTTGCCGTTGCCACGCGCCTCCGCCACCAGCGTGGTCGCGGCGTCGCTCAGTTGCTTCGCCAGCACCGGGTCGACCCGCTGCGCGTCGTTGACCGTGAAGCCGCCCTGCCGCGAATCCGGCGGAAAGACATTGGCGCCGATCGCCTGCGTCGTGCCCAGCAGCGCCTGCACGGACGCGTCGTACTCGCGGTCGGTCAGGCGGCGGATGCGCGCCGGCAGCAGCGCGTCGGCCGCTGATCCTCCGCTGCCGCCCGAGCCGTTGGTGCCCCCCGAACCGGGGTTCGAAGCGCCCCCCGAACCCGAGATGACGGCGCCGCCACTGCCGGGGCTGCCCCCGCTCCCCTTGCCGCCCCCGGAGCCGGCTGGCCCATGCCCGCCGCTCCCCTGCCCGCCCGTTCCATGGCCGGCCTCCACCGTCCCGCTGTCACTGACACAGCCCACGAGCAGGACAGCAGCGGAGAGACCGGCGGCCAACGACACCCGGAGCACGAGCCAAGGGGGCACCTTCATCGCGGGTATGAAGTGCGCGGCCGCCGGAAATTCGGCTCGCATTTTCGCGCGGCGGGCCAGCGGTGACTCCGAAAAGTACGCCTGGGTCGCCAAATGTCCCACCTGGACCCGAACCTGCGTTCAGGTCGTCGTCGGCTTCAGGGCTCCCTTGCGTTGCTGGGTGGGCAGCCGGATGGTGAACGTGGCGCCCTGCCCCGGGGGGCTCTCGACCGTGATCCGCCCGCCGTGCCGCTCGATGATGCCGTGGACGATCGACAGGCCCAGGCCCGAGCCTTCGCCCACGTCCTTGGTGGTGAAGAACGGATCGAAGATGCGCGGCAAGACCTCGGCGGGGATGCCGGGGCCGTCGTCGCTGATGGTCAGGACGGCGACGTCGCCGTCGGGCTGGGCGACGACACGGATCGTGCCGCCGCCGTCGCGGTCCCCGATGGCCTGGGCGGCGTTCGTCAGCAGGTTCATCACCACCTGATCGATCTGGCCGGGGAAGCCGGTCACGCGCAACGAGGGGTCGACGGCCTTCTCGACGCGGACGTTCTTCAAGCGATGCCGGAGGAGATCCAGGGTGTCGTCCACGCTGCGCGCCAGGTTCACCTCGCGCGGCTGCTCGTCGTCGCCGCGCGAGTAGTTGTGCAGCGCCTGCACGATGGCCTTGCTGCGGGCGGCCCCGCGCTGGATGACGGCCAGCATCTCCTCGGCCTCCTGCCCGCGGGCGCGGATGGTGGCGGCGTCGGTGGCCTGGGGCAGGCTCTGAATCAGCTCTTCCAGGGGGCCGATCGTGTTGATGACGGCGTTGACCGGGTTGTTGATCTCGTGCGCGATGCCGGCCACCAGACGGCCCATCGAGGCCAGCTTCTCGCTGCGCACCAGATCGTCCTGGGCGCGGCGCAGCTTCTCCAGCGCCTCGCGCAGCTCGCCGTTGCGCTGCTCCAGCACCTCGGTGCGGCGCCTCACCTCGCGCTCGAGATCGATGTTCAACGACTCGGTGGAACGCAGCTTGTCGCGCAGCGCCCGCCGCATCTCCTCGAAGGCGAAGGTCAGGCGCCCGATCTCGTCGGCCTCGCCCGAGGGGGGCACCGGACGCGCCAGCTCGCCGCGCGCCATCTCCTCGCTGCGCGCCTCCAGCGCGCGGATGGGCGTGACGATGTCGCGGACGATCAGCAGCACCAGGCCCAGCGACAGCGCCAGCACCAGCGTCACCGACGCCACCAGGGTCGGCGTCTGGCGCGCCGGCGACAGCGCGAACAGCACCACCAGGCCCGACGTCAGCACGGTGACCGTCAGGAAGAAGCCGACCAGCTTGCCGCCCAGCCCCGCCGTCGAGCGCACGTCATTGACGGGCAGGTAGTGCCGGGCCCCCAGCTGCCCCAGCAGCGGGCGCAGGATGTCCCGCAGCAGCAGGATCTCGTACAGGCCCATGGCCAGCAGGATCAGCGCGACGGCGGCCAGCAGCCGCAGCGCCGTCGCCGTCTCGAAGCCGATCACGCGGCGGCCGAGCGCGATCACCGCCAGCGCGGCCAGCATGGTCCACAGCACCTGGTAGGCGCCCAGGCGGTAGGGCAGCGACTGCGCGGCATTGAACGCCTCGATCGCCTTCGGCTCGTCGCGCGCCGGGCCGCGCACGGGCGGGAAACGTACCGCCAGATCCAGGTAACGCTCGATGGGCAGGGTGCGGCGGTAGAGCGACCGCCCGCAGAACACCAGCGCCGGCACCAGCGCGGGGGCCGTCAGCGCCATCATCATGGCGGCGTGGCGGGAAGACAGATCCGTGAACACCGTCGTCAGCGCGGCGATCACGGCGTGCGTGATGCCCATCAGGGCCAGCGCGGTGCGCGCCAGCCGGCGCCGGTACACCGTCGAGAACACGCGCAGCGGATCGCTGTTCGGCAAGATGGCCCGGCGCGCGTCCTCCAGCAGGCGCTGCCAGGCCAGGCTGCGGATGGTGCCGGCGGCGCCGGCGTACAGCAGCGCCATCGTCACCAGGCCCGCCCCCGCGATCCAGGGCTGGTGGCGCTGGTGAACCAGGCCGACCGCCAGCAGGATCGCGCACGCCACCCAGACGGAGACGCGTAGGCGTCCCGCCTCGATGGGCGCGCGGCGGATGGCTTTCTCGACGTCGGCGGCGGCCGCGCTCGAGAACGCCTCTCCCCGCCGCTTCATCGCCAGCGCGATCCAGACGGGCCGGACCGCCGCCACGCTGCCGAGCAGCGACAGCACCCACAGCCCCACGAACCAGGGCGCCAGCCCGGCCACCACCGTGCGCGCCGGCACACCCGCGGCGCCCAGCAGCACGATGGGCGTCCCCACCAGCGCCAGTTCCAGCAGCAGCAGCGCCGCCTCGGCCAGGACCAGGCGCCGGCCGATGCGGGCGGGAACCCGGGGCGCCGAACGGCGGTCGGGACCGGCGGGGGCCGACACGGCCTGCGGTGCGGTGGCAGTCACGGCGGCATTCTATCTACTCGAGGGACGGAGAGCGGCGCGTTTGTATCCGCGCTAGAGTTGGCTGCTCTCATGACGTGGGAAACGATCCGGAATCTGGTGCGCGACGAATGGGTCATCCTGTCGCTGTTGCTGATGTGGTCCCTGGCCGGCCTGACGGTGATCTGCGAGCGGGTGTACTCGCTGTGGAACGTGGTGCCCAAGGCGACCGCCTTCAAGGAGAAGGTGATCGCCGCGCTGGAGGGCGGTGATCTGGCCAAGGCGTCCGCCCTGTGCGAGACGTCGCCGGGCCCGCTGGCCGAGGTGTTCGAGCGCGGCCTGAACGTGTTCCGCAAGACGCCCGGCAAGACGGCCGACGCGGTCGCCTCGCAACGGGCGGCGGTGGTGCTGTCGTTCAAGCGCTACCTGTGGGCGCTGGGCACCGTCGGCTCGTCGGCGCCGTTCGTCGGTCTGTTCGGCACCGTCGTCGGCATCCTGAAGGCGTTCCAGTCGATGTCGGTCGCCGGCACCGGTGGTTTCAAGGTCGTGTCGTCCGGCATCGCCGCCGCGCTGGTGGCCACCGCGGCCGGCCTGCTGGTCGCCATCTACGCCGTCGTCGCCTACAACTACTTCGTGGCCAAGGTGAACGGCCTGGCCATGACGTTCAAGCTGTTCACGGACGAGTTCCTGCTGGCGCTGAACGACTACGCCAAGAACAAGAGCGTCGAGACCAAGCCCACCGTCTGAGGGCAGGACGCGAGAAGCAGCCATGAGCATGAACGTTCAGATGGACGACGGCAGCGTCACCGGCGAGGAAGCCGGCGGTGATGGCGTCAGCTCCGAATCGGTGGTGGCGGAGATCAACATCACCCCGCTGACCGACATCTTCCTGGTGCTGCTGATCATCTTCATGGTGACCTCGACCGCCCTGGTCGAGTCCGAGGCCGCCTCGCGCGCCGGCATGAAGGTGGTGCTGCCCAAGGCCAACGCCGCCGGCCCCGTGTCGCAGCGCCGCAGCGATCCGGTCCTGACGGTGACGAAGGGCAACGAGATCTACCTGGGCGCGAAGAAGGTGGACCCCAAGGATCTCGAGGCGGAGATCCACAAGGCGCTGCAGGACGTCGGCTCCGAGACGCTGCTCATCCGCGGCGACAAGAACGTGCTGCTCGGCTCCGCCGTCGACATCATGTCGACCGCGAAGCGCGCCGGCGCGTCGCACATCGCCATCCTGACCGCCCCC
>Ga0070679_100001437_pt1 | contig 21064 bp, 43 predicted proteins | sample KBSC63BmetaG_FD_65652 | JGI IMG/M metagenome (GOLD analysis project Ga0070679, IMG submission 65652) | Corn rhizosphere microbial communities from Kellogg Biological Station, Michigan, USA - KBS C6-3B metaG | ecosystem: Host-associated > Plants > Roots > Rhizosphere | place: USA: Michigan... | reverse complement strand
TGCATCAGTTTTGCCCTTAAACTCGCCGGTCTTTTTGAAGTGTTTAACACTATCGGGTTCATAGTCAGGCCAACCAAATTTTGTAGATAAAAGGTATTCTAGTGAATGATACCCCGGTCGCTCATCTAGCACATAACTCATATAGTATGTATCTTCGTCGATTCTACCTTCAATATTGTTTAGCCAGAGGACTTTGGTGTCGCTTTTACCATTGTGCCATGTGTAGGTGATGTCATTTGACTCAAGAAACTGTCTAGCAAGTTGTTGAAATGATCTGTTGCTCCAAGGCTGTAAGCCAAAAACGATAGCCTTTTCGCCGCGTTTACTAAATCCAGAACAAACGATTTCTCTTCCTCGCCATTCCAAGTCTGCGGCAAGGGTAACTCCTCTAATATCTCTAAGCCATTGTCCAATGGTACTGATAGCTTTATCTGCGTCATTGATTATCTCCACTTCGGGGAATATAGGTGGTGGCGGTGGATCAAATGCGCGGCGGAAATCTTCCACCATATCAGGGTATTTGTCTGAGTCACGTACTACTATTGCAGGATTGTTAGTGACGATAACTCGTTGTGCAACTCCTGAACTAGAAGTTCTTCTATGTACGAAGGGTCTTGCAGTAAAGACGGCTCTATATCTTGTGAGTGCTGTTGTGGCTTCTGTTCCTCCCGCGATAACGAGTTTACAGTCTTTGATCTCGTTTTCCAACCTCGGCCTACAAGCTTCGATAGCCTCTCTAGGAGGATCGTCGCTCCTGCAAAGAACGATATTCGTAGTAAGAACGTCCTCACGTTTTACCCCATACCTTCCAAGTAAGTGATCTAATACTGCGCCTGCTCCACGTGGATTAGCAAATGGCTTACCTGCCATAATGTCGTACTCACCCGGCGACCTACTAACGAACGCAACAGGCGAATCAGGCTTACCGCACGTAGGCGCAAAAGATGCGTCCTTAAGTGGGCATTCCTGACAGTTAGCTAATGGGGCTTTGGGTTCCATATAGTTCTTTTATTTTTTGGATTTTACGATCTAAGTACCATCTAGCTTTTTCTAAATCAGTGAGTTTATCCGAACTATTCTTCCTACCAGCCCTAGCGATATATTTAACTGTATTACCTAGATGAAACCCTAATTCCCAATCTTCAATAACGTCAATGACCTCGAAATTACCAAATGTGTAGTGAGGAGGATGATCTACTTTCTCAGAGAGGTTGTCCATCAGGACCTAGGAGTCGCTTGTCGGGAGTAACGATACCAAGTGCTTGATTTGCGCGAGCTTGCTTAAGCTGCGGAGCGACGCTTTCGAGGATACCTTCCATAGCACTAATCTTACGTTCCTGCCATCGTACCTCTACTGCTGCACGATCAATGATATTCGCTTCGCTTAATACCTCTAATAAAGTTTCCATCCAAAGAAGTACATCGAATGGGTCAACCTGCATACCCTGTGTAGGTGGAACACCTGCCATAGCATATGCTTTGATGATACCATACGGAACCATCCTATTACGCGCAAACTCACGTGCTAGATTAGTAAGTTTAACCTCGTTCTCTGTGTAATACTCCCCATTACACTTACCGTCACACTTAGGATGATGTTCTGTATGTCCTGAACAATTATATACAAATGGTGGTTCGTCCTCATTCCACACAATATCAGGTGGTACGTTCTGATTCTTTCCATTACCATTACTCGGTCTGCCTGCTAGGCTCATCTCTGTTCCCCCTAACTATCTGATCCATCTGATTTGTCCAATCAAACCATTCACTTCTGTTAGCAGCTAATGTATGATGTTCTGCAAAATATTTAAGTGCGGCTGATAGCGTACGTAATTCACCATGAGTAACCTCAAGTTTTGCTATAGGTCTTTCAGGGTAGTGTAATCTCTCAATTATCACTCTAATACCTCATATGTTTTATCGAAGATATCGGGTTTACATGGATAAAATTCACCATTAACGCCTTTGATGATATAGTCCCAATAACGTGCTACCATATCTCCTTCCAATGTAGGAATCACAATACCATCCTCAGTCATGTGCCAACCTGTACATCCATCCAAAAATTGAATAACTTCATCCTCATTAGTTCCATAAGCTTAATATCTAACTGCTTCTACTTCAACAGGCTTCTTACGCACTCTCATATCCGTTCCTTTTGGATTAGAATGTCTTTTCTATCAATAGAGATGTGTGATGGAAGTGGTATATTCATATATTCATGGAGCTTTTTAGTAGCGCACGATCTACAACAAGCCTCAACCACATACCATGTGTAATTGTATTGTATTCTATACCATTTTTGTTCGTCAGGTGGTGCATCAGGTTCAACTATGTTCATAAGCTGTATAACCTAAATCCCCTCCCGGCTTGTTTCATTTGAACTAAGCCGCGTTGAACCATAGTGTCTATCAATTCTTTTGACTCTCTAGCTGTTAGGTGCATCCTTTGCATCATTTCAGCTCGAGTGATGCCTTCATGCCTTTTGATGAGCATATGTGATTTCTGTATGATACGCTCACTATTAGATCTGCCTGCATTAACCAGCAAGTCTACCATATATGGACCCCACTTCTGTACGTAAAATGCAGCCTGTTTTACATCTTTATCCTCTACTATGAGTCGGTTAGCTTGGTCAGGTTGTCTACGTGATGCAGCAACTAGTAATGACATTTTAAGGATACTAAATGCCATACGAGTAAACGCTGGCAGAGCTAGCATAGCCATATCACTATCTGCACCAGCCATAGTAAGCTTCTCTTCAATATCTCCGTAGAACTTCCACGCATCGGGTGTGAGTCTAGCCTCTATTCTAACCCGTTCCTCTACTTTCTGCCCCGCAATAAACCCCGGCATAGTAGCGTTGTAAATATCCCTAAGATCGCACAGGCTTCTAACGATATTATCTTTGCGTTCGGTACTAACGATAGTAGGGGGGCCTGTTCTCCGTACCCTACTAAGATCATTCTCTCCCGATACAACCAGGAACCGCGGGAGGAAACCGCTAAGGATATATTCATCATTAAGCAAGGAGTATACTTTATCTCGAATCCCACCGCCAAAGAAGATGAAGTATGGTTCGGTGATCGTGATGGTTTCTTTACGTAACAGGCGAGTAAGCACCTTTGGAACATCGTAGAGTTGAGTAAGAGTTTCCGGTAAACCGGCGAGATAGTCTTTCCTGTTGATTGAGTCGAAGAGTCCACTTACTTCGTCCTTCCAGAAGATGCTAACTCTTCGTGGTCTATTGCTAAGACCCGTGAGCAAACCCTCAGCAGATCCATCAGTTGCAATGATAAGTTCATCATCAATATCTTTGAGCATATCCACCGCGAGTCGCATAGCCGTTGTCTTACGGGTGAGAGTTGATTCCCCCAAGACGAGTCCCCATAAATTAGGGATAATCTCTCCCCACTCAACACTAAGGTATAATCCAGAGCAAACAACCGAAGATAGAGCGATAAAACACGTAAGTTCGTGGTATTGTTCTGGCGCGTCTGTTGCATGATTAGCCCATTCCTTATAGCTCTTAATGAACGTATCTTCTTCAAAGTCATCAAAGTCTACTAATTGTGGCATAGTAAGTAATTCTACCTTACCACCAACAAGTACCTCAAAGTTCTTATGTTCCTCAGCGGCTTTACGAACGTCTCTCCATAAATACTGTAAAGGGCGATTATCTCTTTGATACTTGTTACACTTAGCAAGTAGGCCAAGCGCGAAAGTTTCCTCAGACGTACAGCCTACCTCAAAACATTTGTGGATAAATCTCCATAAGATACGTGACCAGTCTGCGTCCAATGGAGGTTCTGTAGTGTAGAGACTCGCAAATTCCTCATCTAATACATTCTGCGCTTTAAGACGATATATCACATTTTCCGCACTAGGAATACTATCAGGGTTAGGCATTGGAACCTGTGCAGATGCAGATTCTAATTCAGAGCCAAGCACAGGCGGCGTAATATTTTCGAGCGAGTTAACCTCAACTAGCACAGGGCTTACACTGATAATCCTAACATCAGCAGGAGGATTGTACTTAAAGTTTCTCGTCCAGGGAACACGCAATAATTGCGTCATATCCCAACCGGACTTATCAGCATTAACCTCGTAAGCTAGACGACGCGAATAATCCTCGGCTACCTCTGCTGGGATAGGATCACCAATAATTCGCCAATAGCCCTGAAAACGGTTTGGAGAGGATTCTACTACCATCGTCGGCTTAGGTGTTTCACCTTCAATAGTCGTAGGATCGACTAAATCTAGGTCAGCCCATGCAATAGACGAAGGTAAGCAGTATTCCTTCTTACGTTCGGCTGTGGTTAACAACGAAACACAAAAATAGATATTCTGTGTATCCTTGTTATTTTCTATATATAAGGCGAGTTCACTCTTCTGTAAAGGCCATTGAAAGAACCGTTGTCGCCAGTTCGTTTTACTAGGGTCACAACTAGCTATACAAAGATAGCCAGATTGCCCAGGACCTCCGAAAAGATAATCGAAGAACTGAACGCGTAATTTACTTACGTTCGGTTGCGCGACGCTACTCAAGTTAATTAAATCCTTCTACTTACTTAGCGGTTTAGTAATACGCGCTGAGGGGTGCGCCAGTTCCTACCAACGATTTCTGAACTGGATGGACTCGGTGGTTCCTAGTATGCGCGCCCTAGTGCCCGGATGCTCACGCGATCCCCTTAGACTTATAAACTTAGTTTTGTTGGCCTTGCCCCATACCAACAGTAACGGCCCAAGTCTGTCACTAGTAATTAACTAGCCCGTTACGCCCCATACGCTACAAGTTTCCGGAACCTAACAATCTACGGAGTGACTAGTACTAGTGAGATTAATCCCACGTTCTGCCCTAGGAGCACTCTCCGCCTAGATGGTATTCAGTCTACCCGGCTGTCTGTAGCGATCCTACAATACGCCTGCACCTGTGCTAGCGTTAGAGCCAGAACGTGCCTTAACGCCTGTAACACGATTATTGTCGTACTCGCTGTCGTAACGAGTATTGACCTGACACGGAGGATTCTCCGTATTCATCTTAGCGATAGCATCAGCGATACTAAAGCTAGCCGACTTAACATCGGTAAAGCCTGCAGCCTCTAAGAAACGAGCAAGCATACCGAGTGACTTCTGCCGCTTCTCTTCGTCATAGCCTACAGGCGGCATCCAGTATCTATTGAACACACGGCGGTTATTGAACTTACCGCCTTCAATCTGGAACTGGACATTAATACCAGGAGTACCCGGAGGGAGCTTACCGTCCGGGTTATCCGTAACGATCGGCTTAACCTCAAAAACGACCGCATCCTTCCAGCCGTTTTCCATCTCATTACCGCGAGTATCAGCACTAGACAGATCAAGTGTTGCGGGAAATTCGGACAGTTCAGACATTACGCGTTAGCTCCTTGATTTAATGATTCAATTAGGGACTGTGGTACGTCGTTCTTGTTTACTTCAAGTGAATCGTTCTCCACTATCTTTGCACCCGAGTCTCTGATGATGTTCCATATTTGCGGCAGAGTCGGATTGTCCTGAATCACGTCGTCTAATACCTGAAATCTATCTTTGGCAGCTACCCTCCTTGTCTTAGCGAACTGAATCTGTCGAGTAGGTTTACCACCTTCACCGTCATAAACAGATATGTAACCTACTACACTAAAGAAGCCTGATGCCCCTGTGCGAAGTTGTCCAGGTAGCGCAGGCCAAAGACGATTAAGTTTAGTCGCTGGATCTTCTCTATCATCTGAGTGAGCAAGACACACAAAATGGCATGGTAAGTCTCTGAATGGTCTAATCATAAGTCTCATACGATCACCATTCTTACCCCATGCAGCTTGCGTAGGAATGTGAATATCAATCTTGTCAGGGTTATTAGCTCGCTGTTTCTCTTCAATCATAACAACATTCATATCCATCTTCTGCAACTCTGAGACATTATCCATATGGATAGAACGATAGTAACAAGGTCGTTCTTCTCCGCGTTCTATTCTAGCGCGAGTATCCGCTGCAATCTCATCGTAGATTTTTTGCAACTGTGCGATTGTTCTAATTGGCGGAGTAATTTCCATTTCTGTGTGGAATCGCAGAGTATCAGTTCCACCATCAATATCGAGTACAAGTGCAGGAAGCCACTCGGCAGGATCTAACATAGCTGTGCCACTTAGATATGTCTTACCCGCACCAGGCTCCCCAAATACAAGTATATTGAGATATTTAACTGTACCATCAGGACGCCATACACCTAGTCTATCAGCTAGTGTGGGCTGTTCAGTTGCCTGATTCGTCATTTTCCTCTTCTCTATCTAGGGCTATTTGTATGAACGTAGGACAATCAGATGTATGACAATTACCAGTAGAATGTCGTCCAGCGTTACAAGTGCAGTTTTTAACTCTATCGTCGAGAGTTGGATCTGTAGCAGCAATCAGTAATCTGTTCAGTTCATATAGTGCGTGAGTTGGGCATCTTACTATTCCATTAATTCTAATCATAGTTGTAGATCCACAACCACGATTAACGCATCTATCGGCCTTATCCATGTACTTGAGTGATCCGACCTGGATAGCCCGTTCTCTAGCTTCGGCTTTCTTGGCCTTCTCTTCTCCACTGAGTAAAGCCAGAATTGCAGCTTCATCGAGTACGTTACTCATCTTACCTGTCCCAATTCTGAATGTAGCCATTTTCGAGTGTGTTCATAAAGTCATCACCTGTCTCAGCCTGAATGCAAGGTAAACGGAATGCACAGTTAATGCAAGAGAAGTTCTTGTTAGGATTAGGATAGAGAACAGGATTACCAAGCATATCTCTCGCTTCATAGTAAAGCCGAGTCATAGCGTTGATACGCTGATTAGCATTTCTCCATGTATCATTTCTTTGGATATAAAGCTTGTCACCCAAATCTAGAAGATAAGCATAGTAATTCTGCATCTTCTCATCTGCATCGTACAGCGGCTTTAATCCATTCTCTAAGATAAACTTCTCAAACAGTTTTGCGGTTGTATGTTCTTTCTGACGATCTAAGCTAGGCAGACCTTTTGATGTAACGCTTGGAGGCTTTGGATATGCCTTAAGCATAGCTTGATATGTAATGTACTCAAGCTCTTTATGAGGCAGACCGTATAGCTTGGCCTCCAACTGACCAAAAGCTAGATATGAGGTACATTGTTCATCTAGCTCCAAATGCCTGAAATAATCCTCGTCGATACGGGATGCGGTTTTGTAGTCCATGATGCCATAACGACCGTATTCATGCTCTTGCTGAATTTGATCCTGTCGTCCTCTTACATGGACTTGTTTCATTAACGCGCCATACGTTGATTCTTGCATCAACGGACCAAATTCATTACCCTTATCGAAGTCAGGTTCCCAACCTTCGGGCATAACACGCGTATCTACTGCATAGAGCGGTTCACCCTTCTCATTTAGCACAGGGACAGAGAAGTCATGCTCAACCATGATAACTGTAAAGTTATCGTGAGCCTCAGCATACTCCTTATAGAACTTCATCATCCCTACGCCAAGGTCTTTTAACTCCAAAAATACTTCTGCATTATCCTCACCAAAGTCAGGGAGAATGTCGCAAAGACCTTCGACCTTGTATGTAAATTCGTTATTACCTAAGTGGGTATCGGCCTGTGGATTTCTGTCTACAAACTCTTTAATCTCATCTTCGTGGACAATTCCACCTAACCACTGTAGGTTAAACCACGTTTCCCATGCTACTGCGGGATCTTCTCGAATCCCAGGATGATAGTATCGTTCTAATGCGTGGTGAATGCCTGTACCAAACCAAAGGTTCCTCGCAGACTTACCCATACCATAGACTGTTGCTCTAGGTACTAGATTTAAGCGGTTAGGACTAGACCACGCCCACTGTCTACGACAGAACTTAAACGTCGCACGATCTGAATTGTGGATCGGTATAATGTCCCATTTGGATGGGCGTTCCGGAATCTGAATAGCTGTAGGTGCAAATTCAACTGTGCTCATAACAGTAAGAGCTTTTTAGTGTGGGCTAAACCTTCTTCAATTTCTTTCTTGTGGTTCCTCAAGAACTCTTCGACAGCCTTCTCAACTAATTCTGCATGAGTTATGTTTGATACTGCTGCCGCCAATCTAATATTTTCTTTCGTCTTGTGTGATACCTTAATCGGAGAATCAACTGTGCTCATTTAGCGCTCTCCGAGTTAAAACGTGAAGTAGATGGAGGATCATTATCATCAAATGGCCTAATAATGATTGTTGAGCGAATCATACCTAAACCAAAGTCGTGTGCTCCATTAGCAGGAACAGAACATTGAGCTAAATGTTTTTCAGCCGTTTCGTAATCTTCAAACTCATATTCTATTAATCTCAATACTTTAATCACGACATTCCGTTCTGATGGAGCCAAATTCTAGCATCGTGTCTCAGCGCTATATAAGCTCCTGAGCTTAGTGGCGTGCCTACATCACGTTGTAACGCAAGTGCCTTTTCTAGTTCTTTGATTAATGCAGCTGCTTCGTGTATTCTCACTTCAAGCGATTTCATTACACGATCACGTCCCAAGATAGTCTAGTCCCATCAGGTTTGAGAAAGAGGTTACGGTCTGAAAATCTAGGAGCATACTTACTAGTCCAATGTAACCAAAGTAATCCATAAGCTTCTCTAGTGTACTCTAATTTTATGAATGAAGGAGGTCCATATTCTGAAACTAGTTCTCGTTGTATATCTAATTGTTCTGCTGTTCTATGTGCCATTAGAGCAATTCTCTCCTGTGCCAATTAAAGTGTGAGTCGCGGTCTTTGATAAATTGTGCGCCACATGCTATACAATGCCAGAATCCATCAGAGTCTCGCAAAGTAGACTTCTGAGGTACGTGCATACGTTCTGCACCATCTGGCATCTTAAGCAGGTATAATAGCTTCTTGTCAAAGTTGTGTTTCTCAAGCTTTGACGGTAGCCAGCGTGAATCCTCTTTACGCTGTTGGTCAGCTAGTATGCTTGCTATCGTATCTAGGTCAAGTGGCTTAACTGCGGTTTCGGCCATAAACCCTTTCAGCAGTCTAAGGTAAGGTTACAGTATAGCAGATCAGGCAGCGTTTGTCAAGTCGAATTTGGAGCTAACAGTCACCTTTCGCCCACTAGACGGTTTAGGGCAGTTAGCGAAATGACGCCACGGAGCGGTTCTATCTCCAATAAACAGACAAACGGGACAAATCACCACAGTATCAACAATCACCAAACCAGCCTTACGAACTTTGTTAACTTGGTATCGCCTGTTGCGCTCTGTCTTGCTCGGACCTATTAGTCGAATTTCTGTTACATTAGTGCAACCTGATTCGTGTGCATAATCGAGTCTAGTACCCCTCTTTGATACTTTCCCACACGTTCTGCATTTAAATGTACCATCGTCTCTAACTTCAAAGCCAGCCTTTTTTAACTTCTCTATTCGAGACTCCTTTCTAGCTATGTCCTTCTTGCTCTGATTATTACCACTAGGATTATTGCGATTACCTACCCCACCAGGGTAACCACTCATACTAACCTGTTCTAGCTTTTTCTCACTGATGAGCTTCTTTAAGTTGCGACGACTCTCGTAGTCTAGCGAAATTTTCTTCTCACTATACTGCATTAAAAGCCTCAACTAAGAATTTATAGACAGCGGCTTCTAAGCCTGGTGCTCGTTTTTCTGCATTACCAGCTATATTGATTACTTTACAACCAGCGGTTAAATCTAAGAATCTTTGCACAGAATCATCTACATATGCTATTGCGTTTGGTACGCTAATTCTTACGTTAAATGTATATCGAGGTTTATTGTATCTATAGCAAGCCGTAGCTGTGCATCTTTCTCCTGGTGTGCCCCAATCGTATGCAAAGCATACTGTACAATCTGACTGTTGCACGTTCTTGATTGTTCTATCTCTATAGTTTGGGGAGTCTAATTCAACTAAACCGAACTCTTTAATATATTCAGGCTTACGACCATCGAGTGTGCGGCATCCTTTTGTCATGTAACCACCTGTAAGGATGCCGCACTCTTTAGCTGCTTTTAGCCCTGCAATATCAGCACCCGTTTGTGCTCCTGATATAACAAGTTCAATCATTATTTGTCACCAAAGATAGTATTGAACCAACCCTGCTTGATATTAACGACAGACTCAATGTACTGATCGGTAGTATCTTCGGCGTTGATATGGATAACTACTGGTTGTCCTTCCTGCCCTGGCCTTCTAACTCTACCAATGGCCTGTGCATTGTCTTTAGGACTCCATGACCTGTCGAGGAATACCACATGCCTTGCAGGGGTGAGATTAATAGACTCGCCCCCAAGTTGTACTGTAGACATAAATACTCGATATTGCATTGTTGGAAAGTCGTCGTGCCACTTACGGTAGCGGGTAACATCATTATCCTTTACATCTAAGTGGATATATTTATACTCCCAATCTGTACCCGCTGTTGCCTCATTGTGCTTATCCAACCTAGCTTTGAGAAGCTCCAATGGATCTTTGAAACAACTAAATACAACAAGCGGTTCTTTCTTCTCTTCGTCCCACTGTAGACCTTCAAGAATTTCCATTACCTTGTCGATCTTACTAGATGGCTCTACAAGCTTAATCTTCTGAACGCGCCTATCAAGAAGTTCGTCGAAGTAATCTTCAATGACTTCCGGCGTTCCTACACAAATCATGCGTAATCGCTGTAACATCGTTAAGACGTTAGCTGCGTATAATGGCGTACCCTTCTGATCTTCTGCTTCAAGCTCGCGCTGTAACTGATCGTACATTTTGCGCTGAGTTCTATTAAGCTCAACCAATTCAGGCTTGAAGATAGGTCGCTTAATGCTAGGTAGCACTTCGTCAAGGGTTCTACGTACTCCAATGTCCCTGACGAGTTCTCTGAATGCATCCTTCATTTCAGGCTTACAGCCACGAACGTATCCATTGTACTCGTCAATCTCGCAAAACGTCTCTCTAAACTTCCAATATGATCCGTACTGCTTTTTGTCCAGCCAATTCAGTAATGACCAAATCTCATCTGGCCTATTAATGAATCCTGTGCCTGTGCTACCATGCTTGGCTACACGAGTTTTGATCTTCTTGATATTAACTGTCCATTTGGTATTGCGATCCTTCATCCTGTGAAACTCATCACACCATACAATATCCCATAAACGGTCAGTAATGTAGTCAGCCTGCAAGAACGGTTTAAACTGAATCTTGCCATCAATGACCACAACATTACCTTCATCGTCAGTAAGCATTTCTCCCTTATTGCTTCGAGAGAAAATATCATAGTGAGCTATGCAGATGACAGGGAAATCAAACTTCTTGGGTACATACTTGTACTCCTGCGGTAATGGAATTAACTGCCCATTCATCATTACCGACAATTTCTGTGTGTCAATGTTTATAAGAGTCCATCCAGATAGGATCTCTGGAATAGCCTCGAAAAATGTACCCTTTCCGCCTTTACTGGTAACGATGAGAATACTAGGGTGCTCGTCCGTAGGAATCCTAGCGCCAGGTGTAAGTGGTTCCTTCATAGAGCCACGAACTTGTGCCTCCTGAATGGCTCTATCAATAAGCCATAGACCTGTGCTAGTCTTGTAGCAGCCCATCTCAGACCAATTAGCAACACCCGGACTAGGATTGTTCTCGACTACCCTTTTGTCGATATGCCTTAGCATATGAATCTGATCTAGTCTCTGCCAAGACTCTTCAACAAATTTACTTTTATAGTCAGGGGTAAGTAACTCGACCTCTTCGTCGGTTAACTCCTGTTCCTGTGTAGTATCAGGTTGTCCATAGTCAGTAGGCTTATCTAATACTTCACCATTACCGTTACTAGATGGTTTTGGACCAAATAGTGCAGCGTACTCCTCGGGATTAAGTTCGCGTGTCATATTATGCAGCTTTCACTCCGTATAAAATTTCTTGAATAGTAGCTTCTTCAAGTGCTTTTTGGATCGCTTCTTCTCTTGATAGATGATGTGAGCGATCAAACACTTTTTGAGCTATCCTACATTTGGGTGTTGTAGTACAAAAAACTGATCGCTTGTTACCGCGATTAATCGGCTTTTTACAACACAAGCATATAGGGCGGTTGTTTTGTGCTACTATCTTTTTAGCGGTAGAGACAGTAACACAATGAAATACCATCATACGCTCGATCTCGTCGGCGTTGATAGTAAGCCACTTAATGTACCAATTAACTAACGGGCGTTCTTCAATACCCGCACAGGTGTAGCACCATCCAGTAACATCGTCTAGAGTTTCGACCAAGTTACCACAATTAGCACATACCTCATATTGGGTATTCTGGCCCGAAAGCATCCTCAATCTCCTGCGGCGTAGAATGCCCATTGGATCGAGAAAGTTGAGCTAATACGCGTTTACGAAGATTCTCTGATGTATTCTTCTCTCTTAGTTCATCACGCTCCTTAATCTCTTCTGCATTCATTATTCGTACAGGGACCATTTCTTCTGTCTCTTCATCTTTAACGTAATGCTTGATTAATGGATCAGACATTTGTCTGTGTCTCTTGCAGTATTTCACGATTTAATAAATAAACATCACCGTTCTTCTCTAGAACTCTCACAGGGCAGATTTTGCCTTGTAGTGTATACATTTGAGAGAGAGCGTAAGTAATTTTTGTTGCTGAAAATGTGGATTTGATTCCTGCTTCTTTAGATGCGAGAAAACTTTCAATCTCGTCTCTTGCGGTTTTTTCCAATTTTACCCCTTTTAATCCAATACTGTATATCTAATGCATCCTACAGAACCCATGCCTACTGCTTGTTTGACAGGGTAAGTAAGATCAAACGTGCGACCATATACATAAGGGCCGCGATCAACAACAGTTGCAATAACACAACGATGATAGCAAATCCTAACGTGTGTCCCACAACGTAAAGACTTATTAGCGACACCCCAAGTATGAGTAGTAAGATGACCACCACACCCAAGATTATTACCATAAAAACCTGGGCCGTACCAGCTCGCTTCAACACAGGCTGATGCTATGGCTGACGTTAACAAAGTTAATACTGTAGTTATAAGGATGCACGTGATTATGCGACGTAGAATAACGCCTTTCCTTTCGTTGACTACAAAGATGTTCGGGGGACTAACTCATCTAATAAAGATAGCCCCCCGAAGTGGGTACTACTTGGGCCGACAAGTAGTACCCTTAAGCCTGCTAATGGGCGTCGCGCCACAAGCAGGCTTAAGCGTACTATTTGCTTAATAGAGTTAAAGAAAGTAGTGGGGGAATATCGGTAAACCGCTAAAACCCGATATTCCCCCGGCAGCGGCCGCGCCATACGCGCAGCATAGCAGATCCGGCTACGAAAGTCAAGCTAGACTTTTTAGCTGGACTAGGCTAGTACGCTGTTGCGCCGGTTAGTGGTACTAGCTGTATTGCCCGAATGAGTGCTAGTGCCACTACCGAAGATATGCTGCAAACCGTCACTAGCGCGACGTCGCCATACCCAAATGCCGTTAACTAGTGTAGGTTCGTAACCGCGAGCAAATTGAGCATCGACGTAATCCCATCCATGCTCATCTACTTCTGCTCTAAAGAAATCTTCTGCGGTTGTAGTGATGATCTTCATAATTAGCAGTATAGCATATTTCGTAGTGTGTTAAACAAACCTTAAGAAATCCTGCACTATCTTTATAGGTGGGATAGGTACTACGCTACTTAGCCCTACCCCATCTAGGAATACCCATAGGTAGCGAGTTAACGGATACTCCTATACTTAACTCCCCTGAGTTGTCCATCCAAGTTCACCCGGAGGGCTTATTGGCTTTGTTACAGGGGAGTTGAGTATAAGACCCGGTTTTTGTAGAGAACCGGGAAACTCTTGCCCTAGTAGTGGCTTACGCGACACTAGGGAGCATAACTACTTACTTACTTTATTATGCGTTAGCTTCTGCAGGCGCCGGATCAGAAGCGTCAGTCTGACCAAGCTTGGCGGTGTTAATGAGGAACACGTGACCTTCCTCCTGATCGCCATTCTTGACCGTGCGAAGGATAACCTTCACAAGATGACTACCGGGGACGACCGGCTGACCCGTGTTCTTATCGTTACGGCCCTGAACGTTCTTAAAGCCTGTAGCGACGTTCTTAGGGTCCTTACCAGCAAGAGGACCACTAGAAAGATCAACCTCAATACCCGGCGTACCAGCCTCAATAAACTCACGGAGCACATCTTCGTACTCTCCGCGACCACGAGACGACTGCAGCAACATCTGAATTGCATCAAGTGTAAGCTCTGCCATTTTGTATCTCTCCTTAGTTACTTAGTTGTTGTGTGTTGTTGTGTAAGCTTGTCGAGTCTGTCAGATAGACTCTTGATACGGTTTTCCAGTTCCTTGAACGCTTCTCGTATATCCATACCCCCTATGTTTTGCTGAATCTCCTTGACCTGTGCCGACACTGTAGCAAGGGACGGCGAGCCTGTCAAGCCCGGACGCGACGAATTTACAAAAGCGTCCCACACTTCATCGGTAGGAGGATAACGTAAAACGAAAGTAGTAAGGTTACCCTCACCACGCGCACCCCTTGATACTTGGTCAATACAATGCATTTCGACAAGTCTGTCAATTACTCTCTTATAACCACCAAGAGGGATACCAACCATTTTCACAGTATCCATAATTCGTCCAGACCATACATCTTCACCCTCTAGTGTAGTCGATTCTTCAAGCAACTGCTCATACAGAGCAGCACATTGGGTGAATAACTTACTGGCTTCGCTAGGCATACTATCCTACAGCAATTCTAATTTCTACAGCAGGCTTACCATCTAACATAGATGGGTAAACAGCCCACATACCTTCTTGCTGTGCTCTAAATAAAACCTTCTCAGGAAGATATTCGGAATAATGCATTTGATCTAAAACCATATCATGGCATGCTGTTACTGCACTATCTAACATTTTCGCCATTTCGGTGCCAAAAGATTCGAGAGCCATTACTTTAATCCTTCAATATCTACACGAAGAACTGTATTTTCCCAATAAACTTTTGCACTTTTCCGACTGCCATTATCATTTGAGTTCAAAACTAAATCAATTCTGGGAACATTTTCATGTTCCATCATAAAAGTTATTGCGTCCATAATCTCCATGCCATCTTCTTCATAAAAAGTACCTTTAGGCATTTTGTTTAACTCCCTAGTAGTAACCACTTGTTCAAGAAGCAATATCGACACATATGCTTACCAGCAACTAGTGCTACAATATTGATGCCACGATCATCTAAACCACGTGGGTCTACACACTCAGGATTTTGACAAGCACGTTCTGTAGGACTGTTAGCTCTGTGTTCACAATCACTCATACACATATGATGGTTAAGTTTCATCCAGACTTGAATCGTGCGTTCTTTGGTAATATCCTCTTTCTTAGAAGTACGTTCAGTTGAAAGTAGCGAAAGGATCTGTTCATTAGAAAGTGGGCTACTCATTTTCTGCTAACACCTGCTTGAGTTTACTGTAACGAAGATAGCCACAAGGTACAAAACCCCTATCAGGCTTAACAAACACAGCTTCATACTTTGACTTGTACCTAATATTATACCAATTACCATCTTCTAGTTTAACTCTACTATTACGCTTCTCTACTGCTTTAGCGATAGTTAATAAATCTTCAATAGAAGGCCACTTCCTAACGATCGGAGAATCGTGTCTCAGATCGTTTAGTCTGTTAGCTTCTCTAAGATCTAATATTCTGTGGTCGTGCATATTACCTCTTCCAGTTTTCCGCGATTGATGTATACATAATCAGCAGTAATGGAGTAACCATCTTCTGGCACTCCAATCATACTAAGAAACTTTTTGATAGCTTCCTGCTTTGCTGCTTCTTTCTGCCTTTTCTCCTCTAAGATTCGTAGACGTTCCTCTTCTGCCTTAATTCGTTCTTCCCGCCTAATACGCTCTTCTTCTTCATACTTTGCACGACGTTCTCTTTGTATTCTCTCTCGTTCTGCCTGCTCTCGTTCTCGTTCTACTTCTCTATGTTCGTGATCGTCCCAATATTCGTCCCATCTTGTTGCAATATCCCTGGCTCTCACTTCACCTAGTTTATGTGATCCATCGTCGTTCTCTAGTAAATCACCAGTCTCAGGATCGCAGTAGACTACTTGTGCATAACCTGTCATACGTTTATTGCCAGGTTCTAGCCTTTGAGTTTTGGAAACGATCTTAACTCGAAAGACCTGATACATAGCTGCGTAGCTGAACTCTTCTCCATTAGTGGAGTAATAGCTACGCTGCATCGTAGGTCTTTCATTATATGACTCGTCGAATCTACGATATACTTCCTGATTCTTACGCGCAGGAAAATATGCGTAGTCAGTCCCAGCCCATAGTTCGTTTAGGTTCATACATACCTACTTATCCAGCATTGAATGATGCACAAATAACCGTGCTTGTTCTGTATTAAGTTCTACCTCATAACCACCTAAATATGGTGGTAGGTGTAACTTCATAGTGCCTCCGAATAGAATAGTAGTTCTTCTGCGCTACACCAGTCGCTACCACCATCATCCCAAAACACTTTTACGCCGTGATTGCTAATAGCTACAGCGTAGCCCTTTTCTCCTAAATATTGACTTTTACCCTCAACCCGTGGAGCTAAGTCAATAACTCCACTGTCAGGGATGCTAAATCTGAGAAATAAAATTTTCATTTACTTTAGTCTATTTAGTTTGTAGTGTGCATTACTGACCAAACCTCTAACCTCTCGTAATTGCCTTAATTCCTCGTCAGTTAATGAGGTATCTATTAATGCATTGATGGCATCTTCGATGTTTCTGCTGGCTAACTCTAAGTTTGTGAGTGCAGAATTGATTTTAATAACTTTAACAGGTGTTGACATTTCCATCCTCGTCTACTAGATATTGGTACGGCGAGCCTTTTATCCAGATTACTACTTGTATGCCGAAAGGCAGCCATAATAATTCTAAACTTTCTAGTTGTCGTTGGTTTTCCGACGCTAATCTTGTAATAGCGTTTAGTTGTGCAGGCCATACTATGTAGCCCATTACTCAACTACTGTAATTGTAACTCTGACCTTAGTCGGTTTACCCAAATTATTCCAATGATTCAAGCCAATACTTAAATCTACGTGGTCATTGTATGGACTTTCTTTACCTGAAAATCTATGTGATTTATAAGGACCAAATACTTCTGCGTGTAATTCTTCGTGCCGTGAATCGTCAATAATAATTGTCTTTCGTTTCATTTATTTACTGTCTCCCAAAATGTCTCAGTTACAAAGTATTCTCTATCTTCTGGACCTACTTGTCTTAACTCAATCAATTCCTCCTCTTCTAATATTTCTTTGACAATTCTGCTTGATTGGTCAATCTCGTCGCCAGAACTATATGGTCTAGACTTGTATGTCTTACCATTAACCAGCCAAAGGTGTAACTCACAGTAATCATCTGAATACACTTCAAGATGAACCCATGCATTTTTGTCAAGTTCAATTTTGTAATTCGTTGAATGTACTTTAATTTTCATTGATGAAACTCCAACATAGCGTTTTCATCTGGAACCATGACACATTGTTCAACTGTATTAAATACGCGTGTTCCACATTCTGGACAATAGGTTGGGTATCTAGCATTAGCCCAACAAAGAAGATGCTCACAACAAGGCATTTTTATGAGCCTAAACTTTACCCGTTCTCTAAGAGTTTCCACTATGTTTACACTCCCTACAATTAGCAGATAGTGGTTTGCTGTGGATACAGTACAAATCTCTGCGGTTTGAGTTATGTACCCACCAAGCAGTACCTTTAGTTACAATTCTGCCTGTGGGTAATATTATGTTTCCCATAACTCACTCAATGGGTACAAATCAGTATTTGGACTACAGGCATCTAAAAACTTAAGTGGATCAAATGCTTCATTATCCTCCTTAAATCGTTTAGCGAAATTAACAGCTAATGTTGTTAGAATTGCGCGCTGGTCAAGTATAGTACGCTTCCGTTGATTATCCCACCCTTGCTCATAACCAGCATGGTATGGGGGATATAACTCACGAATCTCTTTTGCTATTGCATTATAGTGTTGCTTTTGCCATTTACTCATTTTGCCACCTAAATCCTCTCCAGCCTGCCGGTGCCCCCTTATTCGCAATAAAGGCTAAACGCTTAGTGTCACGCTTGAAGCGGTTATGGCGATTACCCTTCCCGCGAAACTGTCTATGTTCTCTAGACTTCATCTTCTACCACACTTTCTACGTATGCATTAATTCCGTATTCTTGGAGAACCATAACTAAATCTTTTGCTGCTTGTTCAGCTTCTTCAAGATTACCAAACATATCTGCCGGACATACTCTTGTGTATCTAATATCATCTGATACTATTGTTAGCTTGTACATTTCCTTTTTAAGATCAGACAATACAAAAAATGCAAACTTAATAAGAAATCCTGCTATTGAAAGACGAACTAGTCTCCAATACATATTAAGTTTGATAATAGCAATGCGTCTATAGTATCTAATTTTAATTATAGTCATACTTTCCCAGAATGTGGTTGCACCATTTTTCTTCCTCCCTTTGTTCTCTAGACCTCACGTTCCTCCCTTCTTTAAGTATCCTGTCACTGTTAGTAACTGCTTCTCACTTAAATTAGCTGTATTAATTTCGATGTATTGGCCTTTTGCGATTTTTCCGTCGATAACTCCTGGAAGTGTCAATTCTTCAATATTATCCTCTTCTGTGATAGCGAAGATAAGTATTTGTTTAGCCAGCATTAGCTATTCTCTATCCTCCCTTAGTTGGACGAGTGACAGTTTACAAACTCTGCATCTATAAAACTTGTAATTTTCTTGGATGCGTCTATGGACAATCGGCCCAACTTTACAACCTTTTGCACAGGCGCAATCGTAGACGAAGCCTTCTGTATCGAATTGATGGCAACGTTCGGCTGGTATGTTTAATACACCATCCATGATTAGTTGCCATGCTCTACCATGCGGCCTATCATCAGGGAAATACTTAAATGCTGCCAGGTGTGCAATTTCGTGCGGAATCATTTTATCAATAAAATCCTCCGTGTTCCTGTTAAGCAGGTCTAAGTTCAATCTAACGCGGTTATCTCTGTTGTATGCGTAACCTGCTGTAGCCCCTTTAAGGTCGAAGTTTAGCACAGGTGTTGCAATCACAATATTTGCTTTACTTAACTTCTCGACTACCCATTCGACCCGCGCTGTAACTCTGTCGAGTAGCGCAGGATCAGGAAGGTCAAGCAGATTATATACTTCATTTAGATCGAGATTCATCTAGCTGTAGACCCTCCCAAAGTAGTTCACCACAGTTTTGACAATGGACGTCGTAATCGGTTTCTGGACCGTATAGCCAGCCATGCCCGTATGCAGGTTTGCCTGTCTCTGTCTCGTAACAGAAGCTACTGCAGTAGTAGAATATATCTACCAAATCTCCGTTTTCATCCTCAAGTTGTTCAACATAAATCATTTAGCTTATACACCCCTTTCAGCATCGAGATATTGAGATTTGTTGCAGCAAGACTGATTTGCAAGATCGTCTCTGTACCTAGTAAATCATGCAAGTGTGGATGAGTACACATAGACGGTACTTTAACACAAAATGTGGGTTGTCCGTCACTCAATACAACTGGTTCATTATATGTGTTTACATCGAGTAGTTTCACTTAGCTCCTTAAATACTTTGGATCAAAACTGCCTTATATGGCATATCAGGATGAAATCCCTGATCGAACCTTCTCATTTCAATATCGTTAGCAGGAACGTAGTGATTTATGTACCCGGTTGAATAGAAGTAGAACACTTCCATATCGTCGGGAAATCTATCCAGTTCCTTTTTCAGTTCCTCCACGGTCACAGTCTCTCTCCTTTGAGTAGTTCATAGTGCCTCCCACCCGCTAATAGGACTCGACCCTTTGTATTTCGCTAGACGTGACCCTAGCATCCGTCGATTTTATCCATCCTACTGCTACGTGGTACAATCGGCACTTTTTATGCTAGCTGCCGGATTCCCGGCTTGGAGGCTAGCTAGCGTAGCCAGTTTTTGTTTTATCCGGTACCATAACCGGACTGAGTTTTTAGTACGTTGTACGGCTAGGTACTCAGCAGGACTCCTGACCTGTCCGTTTATTCGTACGATTAGGGACATCCACTCCCTACTGTGTTGCCACCTAGTTTCATTAGCCGTGGACTTTTAGCTAACTAGCTAGTCTTACGTCCGACTAGCAACGTCACTTTATCTGCTTCGCTAGAGGCTAACTCCCATATGGTGAGAGATTCACTCTAACCACCTAGCACGGTAATGGCTAGAAACGTACTGATAAAGCTATGCCCACTGTCGGACTCGAACCGACACTGTGCAGATTTTAAGTCTGCTGCCTCTACCTATTGGGCTAAGTGGGCTAATTATCTTTAACTCCTTCTTCGTCCCACACTAGACCTACTTCGGCCCATGCGGTTAGACGACCTAAAGCGATTGAAGCTTCTGATCGAATCTTATCATCTTGACAACGCGCTACAGCTTGAACTATTTTATCTACCTGCTCCCGAACTAATTCTATTTTATTCATGCACTAGCTCGCCCCCTCATCATATTCCCTCCGCTGCTAGTCAAGTCAGCCTACTTATCTAGCCGACTTCCCACGTCTTAGTGAACAACCGTCATAGCACGCTTAATGCTCTTGATTGCTGCGTCGATAGCACCTACTACCTTATTAGCTCTAGCTTCAAGAGCTAATGAGCTACATGAGTTTGTGGACTAACCTCGCGCGAGGCTTTTCAATGTGTCCACCTAGAGAGATTGGTATGCGCCTACCGTTCTTTCAACTAGGTTTTGTTCTCATGTAGCTCATTAGCCCTTGCGGGCTAACTGACTTTGATGATTCCATTACGCTTAGTGATTGTACCGTAGAACTTGCGGCTAGTGTGGGGATCGGGTCCTACGAACGTATATGAGCCGTCTGGAGCCAGCGTAATGCAGCCGTCGTACTCATTACCGAAGATGGACGTAGCCTCTAGAAAGACGTTGTGAGGCTCAGTAGCGATAACCTCTTT
>Ga0070679_100001435_pt1 | contig 21068 bp, 5 predicted proteins | sample KBSC63BmetaG_FD_65652 | JGI IMG/M metagenome (GOLD analysis project Ga0070679, IMG submission 65652) | Corn rhizosphere microbial communities from Kellogg Biological Station, Michigan, USA - KBS C6-3B metaG | ecosystem: Host-associated > Plants > Roots > Rhizosphere | place: USA: Michigan... | reverse complement strand
GCAATTCCCTCCGTTGAACGCGCCGGGTGCCTGCCGCCCAAGGATACGCACCTTCGGCCTCGAAAACCGTTTCTCATCGAAACAAGTCCCGCCCGCTATGGAGTTCGGCGGAGGAGCGCGATCCATCCTTCAGACCGACCGGTATGGTTTGAAAATACCTCACGCTGCGGCTTTGGGCTCGCGGCGGTGAGATGGCTGATTTTTGCCCGTAAATGCTCCACATTGACCGTCGGCCGTTTCGGCTGCCGTTGCCAGCGATACAAGAGCGGGGCTCGGATCCCGCGCTCCGATGGACCTTCACAGCACTACGCGACCGGCTGTTCTTCCAGCGCTCGAGCGCCTGTTCCTTGTACTCAGCGCTGCACTTCGCTTTTCGCGCACTATGCTTCTGCAACTGCGTCTTCATGGGTTCCTTCGTTTGGTCCCCAAACCCGTGTCCATCAAATCGGAATAACGTGAGGATCACGGTTTTCTGATGCTTCCTTTTCTGATGCTGCTTCGAAGCCAATTTATTCGCAATTTATCTTCAACTACGCGTCCGAAGAATCGGGGGAACCCCAGGATGACCCCTTTTGGATGCCGGGAGAAACCCAGGAGAACCTTTCGGCCACCGCCGTAACTCCCATTGGCAAGGCTACGGCTGGGCGCGCCGCTTTGGTTGTTTGTGCCGCTTGTGCCCGCGAAGGGCTTTGGCGACTGCGCGATTGGCGCGCATGTCACCGGACCGCTCTGTTGAGCGTGACGCCGCAACCTTAGCAAGGAGGTCCACGAGCCTCGTTTCCATGGGTTCGTTAAGCGAATCTAATTGATTCAACGTCTCTCGGCCCAGTCGTTTTACTACGTTCCATAGCCGATTTGCTGGCCCGACAATGGATCCATTTGGCGGCTCCAACCACAAATAGTCATATCCGTGAGGCATTTCGACCATGGCCATTAAAACAGCCTGAAGTTCTCCCGGTACATATTCGTCAGACTGCCATAACGACATATGCCCATCGAGCGCATCGATCGCTATATCGACAACATATCTCCGTCCAATAACGCCACGATGCCACTTGGGAAATTTTAGGAAGCATGGCTGGCAATTCGGATCAGACATGACCTTGCCAGGCAAGGCGCTGTCGGCAGCTAGGAACTGAACTAATAGGACGCGATCGGCATCTGTAAAATTCATAAACAATTATGGTGAGTTAACATGATACTGGAACATATCGGACCGCCAGGAGTTCGGATCATTGCCTTCATTGCTATGAATTGGATGAAAATCCATTCTCCAAATCTGCTTCAGCCCGACATCAGAAAAATGGATTCCTGCTCCGGTGACGCGTCCAGCCCGGTTACCGCTATTGCCGAGCACGATCCGAACTGGCTTATCTGTCCCTGGAACTTTTAACCCAACCGGAATTTCGGCAGGAGGAAATGGAATTCCAATGTGAGGAAGGTACACGTCGAATGCTTCGATTTTGCTGATGTGCTCAACTATAAATGAGCCCCAGGTCGCAACAGACCGGGTGAATATTTCTGGAAGGTTCGCTTCAAGGTCTTGTACGATTGCATCGAGCGTTACACCTCTGACGAAACGGCGCCCCTCCCTTAGAGCGTCATCAATTGAGCTCTTAATGCTCCCCGTCTCAATAATTTTCGCTACTCCTTGAACAAGATACCAGATGTCAGCAAGTTTCTTCGCCGTGTTAACGAAGCGCAACGTCGGTATTACGATTCGATTCATCGTCCCGATCACATCTCCGACGGCGCTCTCTTCTAAAAGCGAAAAGTTTCCTGTCGGATCAGTTGCGCCGATCGGCTCCGCTGAGCAGTAAAGGTACTTGCTCAGCGATACCGGCTGTGCACTCGAACCCTCATAATCATCCATTGACCAGAATCGCCCAGAGTCGGTGTTCAAGTAGCGCGCTCGGTTGTAATAGAGCCCTAAGTCCGCGTCGAACTGTTCGCCGCAATACAGATAATTGTTGGCTGAGCTTCCGGATATAGCGATGAGGTCTCCAAACGCGTCGTAGTCGTAGCGATCGGTGATGGTGCCGGTGCTGTCCGTCAGCTCGCGGACGTTGCCGTGGCCGTCGACGGTGTAGTAACGAGCAGCGGGTAGCGAGTAGCGGGTATCAACGTCGGTACGGGACACCAGTTGTGTCCCGTAGGAATAGAGCGAGGTCGTGTTGGTGGAAGCGGTGACTGTCCGCTCTTCGACGACCTGCGCGTAGCCCGTGAGGTTGTTTGTGTCGACCAGCCAGGTCGTCGACGACACTGTCTGCGCCGACGGATTTAGGATGTTCTTGGCGATCCGGTTGCCGTCAGCGTCGTAGACGATGTTGATCGTCGAACCGTCGGCTTTCGTGCGCACGATCAGGCGGTTCTCGAAATCGTACACGTCGGCGCCTGGCGGCTCACCGAGGACCGTTCGTCCAACCACCGTGTTGCCGTTGTTGTCGTAGGTGTCGGTCGTCAGACGATCACGGGCGTCGTAGCTCTGGGTCGGTTGGGAAGTGATCGTGGCGAGCTGCGAGTTCCGCGAGAGCCGGTTGCCGACCTTGTCGAGGGTGTAGCCGATCGACCCGCTGTTGCCGTGCGTGTCGCCGACGATGCTTTCGTTCGTGAGGCGGTACAGCGCGTCGTAAGTGTACGTTGTCGTGCGCGCGCCTTCGGTGACACTATGCCTATGCCCGGATGGGTTCAGGGTGTAATTGTAATCGTGCAGGAGGGTGCCGATCGAGCTGCCGCCAAGGACCGCGGCGCCCACTTTCACTTGCAAGGTACGAAGGCGGTTCAAGGTGTCGTACGTGTAGGTGTGCACGATGCCGTTCGGCTGCGTGAGCGATTCGAGGCTGCCGTTCGCGTTGTAGCTGTAGTCGCTGCTGAGGGTCGCGCCGGTGGTGGCGTCGTCCACATGCTGGAGGCGGTTGAGGTCGTCGTACCGGTAGCCGACGTTCACGCCAGTCGCGTTCGCCGAAACGACGTCTTTTAGCCGGTTGTTCGCGTAGTAGCTGTAATCGAGCCGGCCGTTGGTCGAATCCTTATAAGCGATCCGGCTCCGTTCGTCGTGCGGCGTCGATTCCGTATACAACAGCGTGTTCGAGGCGTTGTAGGCCCTTGCGGCCTTGCGCGCGCCGTTTTCATCGTAGTCGTATTCGATCCGTGCGATCGCGTTGGTGTACACGAGTGACGGATGCGTGCTGTCGGCGGTCTTGGTGATCAGCCGGTTCAAGGCGTCGTACAGGAACGTGGTGGACTTGCCGTTGAAATCCTTCCGTTGACGCAAATTTCCCCAGCCATCGTAGGTCAGGGTTTCGAACGCGGCCGAGGCATCGGAAGTCGCGGGCAGGATGCGCTTCGTGCGGCGGCCCGTGACATCCGTCCAGAATGTCGTCGTCCGGCCGAGCGCATCGGTCTGGGTCTGCTGATTGCCCAGTTCGTCGTAGGTGTAGAACGTTGCCACAACTCCAGCGTTGGTGGCGGATAGCAGGAACGCCGCGTCCGTTGCAGCCAGCCCTGGATTCAGGTATTGGCGAACCTGCACGAGACGCCCGAGTGCGTCGTAACGATAACGCGCGAACTTTCCTTCTTGATCGATGACAGCGGCGCGCCGGCCTAGGGCATCGTAGCGCGTTTCCGTCTGCGTTGCCGGATTTTCATCAGTCGCCGGATACTTGACGAGCGTCGGCCGGCCCTGCTCGTCGTATTGCGTTTCGACGGTATTGCCGCGCGGGTCGGTCACAAAGCGAACATTGCCCGCGCCGTCATACTGATACTGAGTAGTCTGATTTCCGCCGGCGTGTACTTGGACCGTCTGCTTCCGGCGGCCCGCATCGGCGGTGCCGTTGGCGTAGTAAACGGTCTGGTTGTGAACGCCGGTTTCGTCATAGGTATCGGTGACGCGTCCGACGAGATCGTACGTAGTCGTGGTCTTCGGGTTGTCGACAAGGCGGCCGTCCGTGACGGCGCTCGGTGCGGCATCGCCCAGGTCATCGTCGGAATCCGGGTAGATCGTGCTGACTAGCCGACCGGCCGCGTCATAGACGAAGAAGATGCGGTATCCGCGCCGGTCCTGGCTCCAGTCCTTGCGGTTTTCAGCGTCGAAATGGGTGAGCTCGAACGTGCCGTCCGGATACGTGACCGCCGTTTGGTTTCCGCGATCATCGTAGCGGTAACTCGTGACGCGGGCCTTGGATTGGTCTTGCGCTTCGTAATCGGCCAACGTCTGCCATTCGACGCTTTCGTCCGTTTTCCCAATCGCGTTGAAGCGAGTTTCGCTGACTCGACCATCGGGTTGGATGGTTGCGACGGGTCGGTTCTCGTCATCATACAAGTACTTCGTCACGACGTCCTGCGTACTTGCATCGGGCAGGTGCCGAGTGACGATCTGCGCGAGCTGATTTTCCTGGGCATCGTACAGGGTGCTCGTGGCGCGTAGCACGGTGTCGGACGAATTCGCCGGATCGGAGCCGAGAGTGCCAGCGGGGTCCGTGACGGTGGTGATGACTCGTTTTACGGCACCGGGGTAAGCCGGATCGCTATAGCCGTATTCATACGTGTAACCGGTGACGTTGCCGACGGCATCCGTCTGCGTGCTGAGCGTTTCGTCGACATTGTAAGTGAACGTCGTGGTTGCCGGAGCGGACCCACCCGCGCCCGCGGTTTGAGTCAGTAGACTATTCGTGGTTGGGTCGTACGTGAACGTCTGCGTGCGGCCGTCCGCGTCGACGATCTGCGTGGGCGCGCTCTGGTCGTTGTACGACGTCCGCGTCGTATGACCCGTCGCCGGATTTGCCGGATCTTCGGACACGCTCGCGCCAACTGTTTCGGTGACAACGTTGCCCCGAGCATCGTAAGCCATCGACTTGGCGTTGCCGTAGTGGTCGGTCTCGAACTTCACCCGATCGCTGTCCGGGTAGTAGCTGTAATTCGTCTGCGCGCCGAGGGGATCGATCTTCAGCGTGACGTTGCCGCGGTCGTCGTAGAAGAAGGTGGTCTCGTTTCCAAGCCGGTCCTTCACCTTTTCCGATCTGGCGGCCGGGTCCATGTTGTGGGTGAAGGTCGTCACATTCCCGGTAGCATCCGTCTGCCGGATCATCTTCCCGTTGTCGTCGAACTCGGTGCGAATAGCATCGACGCCCCGCGGATCGACCACCCGCGTCAGGTAGTACGGGAATTTTGCGTTTTCGTAGAAGAATGCGGTGACGTTGAGTTCGCGGTCCGTGAACGAGGACAGGCGACCTTGATTATCGTAACCGTAATCCACGTTGTGTCCGGCCGGGTCACGGATGTAATCCACCCGTCCGGTCGTATCGCGATGCACCACGAGCGAGGTCACGACCGCCGGGGTCGTATTCAACGTCGAAACGACGGACCGCACGCGGTTTTGCCCATCACGATTCACGACCAGCGTGTTGCCGTTCAGGTCGGTGATCGAGAGGAGGCCGAGCGTCTCGTCGAGTAGGTAAACTGAGCCGTCTTTAGTCGTGAGGCGGAACCGCGTCGCATTGACCGTCACGGCCGCATCGTCCCCTAGCGTCGCGGTCATGAGATCCTGTTCGTCAGTGCCGTAGATGAAGAAGTGGTCCGCGAGGTGGTTGTTGTTGTCGAGCGGCTCGAGCGTTGAGGTCGTGTCGCCCAAGGGGTAGAATTTCAACGTGCCTTGCGTCACAAGCGCCGCGAACGAGGCATCATCCGGATCGCCCTCACGATTCTTTACGACCGCGCCGATCTTGAAGCGGTGCGTTTCACCGTCCGGCATCGTAACCGTGACGATGCGATCGCCGAGCGGATCGACATTATAGAACTGGATGCCGGTGCCGCTCTGGGGCGTCTGGTACCAACTTGTACCCAACGCGCGATTCTTCTGCACCCGCACATTTGCGATTGCGAGCCGCCAGCCGGGCCCGAAGTCGCCGACGCGCGTGTCGCGACTGTCATAGGTACGCGTCGCGGTGATCGGAATACCTGCCACCGGCACCTTGATGTCTTCGAAGGCGAGCGAGAACACGCCCACCTTCATGTTGCCTTCCACGACCACCGGGCGCGGGGCGTTGAAGGTGTTTCCGTCCGCATCGGAATCGACCAAATCAGTCGTCGCGGTACGACCCGAGGTGTCCGTGACTGCCAAGCGCAACTCGTAGATGCCGTTGACCAGGCTCGTGGGATCAAAGATGCCGAGTTCACCGTCAGCGGCAGGCGTCGAATCCGAGGCGGGTGTGCCCACTTGATTCGTGCCACTCGCGAACGTGACCCATGTTTCGGCGGGCGCACCTTCCGCCGCTTTGAGCCGGTACTGCAGCTGCCATTGCGCCAGGGCAGGCGTGAGCGCCTGGCCGAAGACGGTCGTCGGAGCGCTCAGCCGGGCATTCTCCGTCGGGGTGGTCATCACCGCGATGGGTGGACCTGGATCGGCGATGACTTCGATCGAAACCGGTGCGCTCGTCGTATGGACGCCGGAGTTGTCCGTCGCGACGGCCGTAAACGTATGCTGCCCGATCGCGAGGCCATTCGGGAAGGCCCAGAAGTAAGTTGTCGCGTCGTCGGCGGCCGGGAGGGTCTGCTGGCCGACTTTAGCCAGCCCGTCAAAGAATTCGATTTTGGCAATCTTGCCGTCGGCGTCCGAAGCGTGTGCATCGACTTCGACGTAGTGTCCGGAGGCGACCTTCGCGCCGTTTACGGGTGCGTAGATGGCAACGGTGGGCGCCAACGATGTCGGAGGCGCGGCTGCGACGATCGTCGCGTCAACGGAACTGGTCAGTGCCGAATCGCTGACCGAGAGTCGAATCACGTACGTGCCGGCCGTGTCGAAAACCGCCGAGCTCGCCGCACCGGTTGGATTGCCGAATGAAACGCCGCCGGGCCCGGATACTTTGGACCATTGATACGTCAAGGCTGCGGGTGGATTCGGCAGTCCGTCGTCCGTCGCAAGACCGGACACCGACGCCGCACTGTTTGCCGTGACGCTGGATGGTGCGCTGATCAGCACCTTGGGCGCTTGATTTACGGTCTGACTCTTTCCGAGAGAACCGGCGGCGTAGATCGCTGCCACTTCGGTATCGGTGAGTGGACGCCGGTACAGAGTAACGTCGTCGAGCAGGCCCGACCATGAGCCACTCGAAAGCAAGAAGTCACCCGTTGTCGCCAACCCGCCTGATCCGACCGTCGCAGACCGCTTGAGCTGACCATTGCCATAAAAGCGCACGACACCGCTAGCGCGGTCGTAGGCGATCACGATGTGGTTCCAGGGCGCTTGATATGTCCACAGGACGTCGGGGCCGGACAAGGTGTACGTGTCGAAAACATGATCCGCCCCGGTCGCATCACGGAGATTTCCGCCAAGCCGATTGCCATCGATCAAATACAGTTGCGCGCCGCCGTTCCAAGCGAGCATCGAGCCCGTGGACGTGGAGTTGACCCAGAATTCGATCGAATAGCCGGCAGCCGAGCTGCCGATGTCGAGGTCCTGATGCGCGGGGGCGTACGCATAAGCGCCGCTGCCTTGGAATCGAAGCGCCTGTCCGACCTCGCCGGTGTCATACGTGACGTTCCCAGCGAACTGGATATCGTGTCCGCCGATCACATCGCGCGGCGATGCGTTGGCCGGCCACCACGCGGTCGCGTCAGCCGGCAAGGCCGCGAATCCTCCGCCGACTTTGACGTCGACCGCGTCTGAAACTGCAGTGGCGTAACCATCGTTCGCCGTCAGGCGGAGAACATACAGTCCAGGCGAAGAGAAGCTCGCGCTCGTCTGTGCGGCGCTTGCATCGACAAACGCCGGTGAGACGGGACCGATGACGCGAGTCCACTGCAGATCCGGCGCTCCGAACGGCAGTTGATCGTCCGCCACCGCGCCATTCAGCGATGCACTGCCCGGCGCGGCCAAAGTGATCGTCGAGCCGGCATTCACCTGCGGCGGCGTATTTGCGTTGGGCGCGCTCTTGCCGTGCCTATCGGCCTGCACGATCGCCATGACTTCCGCAGGGCTCAAGGGGCGGCGATAGAAGGACAGTTCGTCCACCACTCCGTTAAATCCCGCGCTGCCGAGATAAAGGTCGCCCGCAGTCGCCAGCGCGTATGATCCAAAATTAACGTTCTGCATTGGGCGACCGTTCTCGTACATCCGCACCGCGCCCGTCGGCCGGTCATAGGTAATCGCGATGTGATTCCATGGCGCGGTGTACGTCCACATGACGTCCCCGCCCAACGTGTACGTGTCGAAAACATGGTCCGTCCCGGCTGTGTCCCGCAGATTACCGCCGAGGCGGTTGCCATCGACGAGGTAGAGGCGGGCGCCGTTGTCCCAGGACACGAAGTTGCCGCCCGAGGTTGAGCTCACCCAGAACTCGATCGTGTATCCCGCCGGCGAGTTGCCGATGTCGATATCGGAGTGCTGCACCACGTGGCCATAACTGCCGGTTCCGTTGAACTTGAATCCTTGGGAAACGTAGCCACTCGCATAGGTCGCGCCGTTCACGAGTTCTACATCGTGGTTGCCGTTCACAACTTCATGCGCTTTGCCGTTGCCGGGCCACCATAATGCGATGCCCGCCGGCGGGGTGGCGTACCCTCCCCCGACCTGGACTTCGAGCAGGTCGGACGCGACAGCCGCCGCCCCATCGCTTGCGCTGACGCGCAATAGATAGGTGCCCGCACTGGGGAAAACCGCGGTGGTTTGGGCGGCAGCCGCGTTGGTGATCGACGATGTCGCTGGGCCATCGACCGGAGTCCACGTCACCGTCGGGGGGCCAAACGGCCGGCTATCGTCGACGACAGTCGCCGAAATTGGCACCGCCACGCCGACCGTCTTGACCGGTAAGTTAGCGCCCGCGTCGACGAGTGGCGCCATGTTTCCATCAAGTGGAGCGCGACCGGCAGCTCCGGCCGAGTAGCCGCTCGCGATCTCAGCCGACGTCAGCGGGCGGTTGTAGAAAGCGAGTTCGTCGATCGTGCCGGTGAACGAATTCCCGCCAAACGAAAGGTCGCCGGTCGTGCCGAGCGGATACGAGCCGAAGTTCGCCGTTTGCATGATCTGGCCGTTCAGGTACATGCGGACGGTGCCAGTCGGCCGATCGTAGGCGATTGCGATATGATTCCAGGGCGAGCCGTTGGTCCACATCACGGCCCCACCGCCCAATGTGTACGTGTCGAATACGTGGTCAGTGCCATTGGCATCGCGCAGATTGCCGCCGAACCGATTGCCGCCGACGAGGGACAAGGACGCGCCACCTGACCAAGAAAGGAAGTTTTGGTCGGACGTGGAATTGATCCAAAATTCAATCGTGTATCCCGCCGCTGAAGCGCCAAGATCGACGTTCGCGTGGTGGGGGATCAGCGCGAAGTTGCCCGGCGTCTGGAACTGGAAACCCGTCATCACCATGCCTGGCCCGTAGGTTGTCCCATTGAGCAATTGGGCATCGCTACCGCCAACGACATCCTTCGGGCTCTCGTTTGCTGGCCACCACGCAACTATGCCATCCGCCGGCTTGCTGAAGCCGCCGCCGACCCGGACTTCGACGTAATCCGACACGGCGGCGTCATAGCGATCATCGCCGGTGAGTTGGAGCAGGTATACGCCGGGAGCAGAAAATGTTGCCCCCGTTTGGGCTGCCGTGTCGCTCGTGAACGTGATCGAACCCGGCCCTGAGACTTTGGACCATTTGACCGCTGGCGCCCCAAATGGCAGCCCGTCGTCATCGACAGACCCATTTAAGATTGCCGAACCGCCTGCATTCGCGACGTAAAGGTCGGGCCCTGCGTACACGCTAGGAGGTAGATTCGTGTCGGGTGGCGCTTTGCCTTGCGTCCCCGCAGCGGCAATTGCTCCGACCTCCACCGGCGTCAATGGCCGTCCGTACAAGCTTACTTCGTCCAATTGGCCCGAAAATCCTGCGGAGCCCAATTGAAAATCGCCGTGGGTCGCCACTGCAAAGGAGCCGAAACTCTGCGTGTGACGCAGCCGCCCGTCCTGGAAGAACCGAGCGATCCCCGTAGGCCGGTCGTACGTAACGACAATTTGCGTCCATGCGGAACCGTTCGCCCATAGGACATCATCACCGCCCCATAGGTACGAATCGAAATTGTGGTCGGTTCCGTTCGCGTCGCGGAAATTGCCTCCGACACGATTTCCGTCCTGCAAAAGCAGCTTGAATCCTCCCGCCCAAGCCACGGCCGGGGTGTTCGACCCGCTCTTGATCCAAAATTCGATCGTGAAGCCTGCTGGCGATGCGCCGAGATCATAATCTGGATGCGCGTTTGCAATGGCCGTTGGATGATCGGCGGAAAGGTCGAGTGCTCCGCCGACCTTGCCGTCCACATACGATCCGCCAGCGAGTTTGCGCGAGCCGCTAACGACATCATAGGGACTCCAGTTGAGCGGCCACCACGCCACCAATCCCGCCGGCGCCTCGAAGTCGTGCACCCCGACGCGGACCTCCACCACGTCCGTGGCAGTGCTGAACCCATCACTAGCGCTAATCTCGAGCGAATAGATGCCGGGGTCCGAAAACGACGCGGTGGTCGTCAGTGCTTTGTCGTCGGAGAAGGTGACGGTACCCGGCCCCCCAACCTTTCGCCAAGCGTAAGTCAACGCGCCCGACGCGACCCCGTCATCGGCGCAGCTAGCCACAAGGTTCACCACTCCATTCGTGTCCGGAATCCCTTTATCGGGTCCGGCAAATACACGTGGCGTGATATTGGCGAACACAACGACGTCGTCTGTTCCGGACTTCACGCCATCGCTCGCGGTGAGTCGAAACACGTACGTGCCAGCACCGGGCAGGCGGGCACGCGTCGTGAGCGATGCCGGACCATCGAATTCGGCCTGCTCTGGTCCCGAGACTTGCGTCCAGTGATACGTCAGGCGCGCTGGCGCAGGAATGCCGTCGTCTATAGCGGACCCGTACAAAAACACCTCCGTGCCCGTGCTGCCCGCCGTGCCAAATAGACCTTGGCCTTGGTAGATAAACGGCAAGTCAGTATACGGATCGTCGGGATTCAGCTTCGAGACGGAGTTGCCATTCGAAAAATATAGAGAACCGATTCCATGGAAGAGCGGATGATCGGAGGTGACCGGCAAGGTGCCCGCGATGCCGTTGTATGGACTATTGTAGTTTAGGCCGAAGTGGTTGAGGAACGTATTCCAGAGTCGCGCCTCGACGTCTGCATCGGCGCCGCTCCAGTGCGAGCCCGCAGATACATAAACACTCCCGCCGCCTTCGACGTAATCGATAAGCACCTGATTATCTACGCTGTTCGCGCCTAAGAAAATCGCGTCGTACTGCTGCAGATTCTGCAGCGTCATCGGCATCGTGGCGCTCGTCGTCCAAGAGTGGCCAGCGGCCTGCATCGCGGCCGCGAGTTTCTGGCCTGTATAAATAAAGTCGACGGACCCGGCCAGCACGTTCGTGTCGGCCAGGAACTTCGCGCCCTTTTTCCCGCCGGTCAGATAATCCGCGAGGTTCTGGGCGAACGCGCCGGCATACGGAGACGCATCGAAGCCCGCGTCAGTCAGGGCCCATTCGTCATTATTCACGACGATCCGACCTCTCGCCGCAATCGAGGGCGGCACGAATGTGACCGATTTGTCGGGTCCGGCGTTCACGACTGGAGCCGAATTCGGAGACTCGACACTTATCGTCATCGTCGCGTCGACGGAATCGACCTGCCCGTCATTCACGTGGAAGTCGAGGCCGTCCGCCCCAAGATATCCGGCGGTCGGAGTGTAGATGAAGTCCGGCGCCGTTCCAGCGAGCGTGCCGTGGGCGGGCCCCTTGGTCACGGTGAACACCAAGTCGTCGCCATCGACGTCTACGGCATTTAGGTGCAGGGGAGCCGTTTCACCGGTGCTGACTGCAATGCTGCCGGGCAGCGCGACCGGAGCGTCGTTAACCGGCAGGACGACAATGTTGATGGTCGTCAGTGCCGATTCGGCCAAACCATCAGAAGCCTTGAACGTGAAGCTGTCCGTGCCATTAAAGTTAGCGGCCGGTTGGTACGCATATGTCGTGGTCGACGAAGGCGTCATCGTCCCATGCGTCGGCAGCGTGGTAATCGTGTAGACCAGTGGGTCGTTTTCGGCATCGGTTGCGGACAGCGTAATCGGTATCACTGTGTCTTCATTGCCTGTTACAGTGGTAGAGGATCCGACCGGAGCGTCATTCACCGGTTTGACCGTTAGCGCAACGGTGGCGGTGTTTGAATCCAGCACACCATCATTCGCTTTGAACGAGAATGCGTCGCTACCGTTGTAATCTTTTCCGGGCGTGTAGAGGACGGACACGGAGCTGTCGGCCGCAATCACCACCGGCCCCAACGTGCCATGCTGTGGCGGAACTACGATAAAATAGCCGAGCGCATCGTCATCGAAATCGCTCGCGACGAGTGAAATTGTCGTGGCCGTATCTTCGTTGAAAGTGGCTGATCCGTTCGTCGCGGCCGGGGCGTGGTTCACCGCGATCATGTGAAATTTAACCGTGGCCGCGTTGGAATTAGCCTGGCCGTCTGTCGCGTGGAATATTACGCCGTCATCCCCTCGATAGCTCGGATTGGGCGTATACGTGAGGTTGGGTGTGATGCCCGAGAGCGCACCGTGGGTAGGTGGCGTATCGATAACATAGGTGAGTGGGTCATGATCGACATCGGTCGCGAGCAGCGTGAAATCCACCGGCGTTCCTTGGAGCATGGACAACGTGCCGCCATCTTGCGCGACCGGCGCGTCGTTCAACGCCGTGACGGTGATGGCCACAGTCGCCGGTATGGACTGCGCGTCGCCATCGTTGGCGACGATCGAGAAACTGTCCGCGCCGTTGAAATCCTGCGCCGGGGTATAAACGACGGTGGCCGTTTTATCGGAGCCGACGGTGATAGCCGATAGCGAACCGTGCACCGGCGGAGTATTCACCAACAACGTGAAGTCCGAACTATCGATATCGGAACCTGTGAGCGTAATCGTGAGCGCCGTGTCTTCGAGCGTCTGCACTTGCTGACCATCCGCAACTGGCGGGTCGTTTACCGCGCGGACCGTCATGGTCACAGTCGCGGGCATCGAATCGAGTTCGCCATCGTTGGCGACGAAGGTGAAGGTGTCGGGTCCGTTGTAATTCGCCGCCGGCGTGTAGGTCACGAAGGCAGTATTGTTTGGACCCACCGCGATCCCACCGAGGGTGCCATGCGCGGGGGAATTGATGACGCGGAAGGCCAGGTTCGGACTGTCGACGTCGCTGCCGGATAGAATGACCGTCACCGGCGTGTCCTCGTCGAGCTGCACATTTTGTTCCGCCGCGACGGGCGCGTCGTTGACGGCCGTCACAACGACCGAGTAAGTCGCGACGTTCGAATCGGCTTTGACGTCATTCGCCTTGAACGTGAAACTGTCGCGGCCGTTGTAATCCTTGGCCGGAGTGTAAACGACGGTGGCGGCAAGGCTGCCCGCGGGCGTCAGTACGCTCAATGCGCCGTGCTGCGGAGCGGCCATAATCGCGAAGGTCAGCGCATCCTGATCGACATCCGTGCCCGCAAGCGTGAGGCCGACGGCCGAGTCTTCGGCCGTCGTGGCCGACCCATTGCCGACAACTGGAGGATGGTTGGCGCTAATATTGATCGTGACAATTGCTGGCGCGGACGTGAGCTGACCGTCGGACGCGACGAAGGCGAAGCTGTCCGTGCCGCCATACTGTGGCTGCGGGGTATATACGAAGTTCGGTGCCGTACCGGTCAGCGTGCCGTGGGCGGGATCGGTTGTGCGCGTGAAAGTCAGCGCGGACGCGGCTGAGTCGATGTCAGTCGCACCGAGTTGGATTGCAACCGATGCGCCTTCGTTCACCGATGCCGTCTGGTTGTTCGCAACTGGGGCGTCGTCGACCGGCCGGACGACGAGGGAAACCGTCGCAGGTGCAGAGGTAAGCTGACCGTCCGACACAGTATACGTGAAGCTGTCAGCGCCGTTGTAGTCTAATGCCGGTGTATAGGTGAGATTAGGGGCCGTGCCCGTGAGTGCGCCATGCATCCCGCTGGTGACGGTGTACGTCAATGAACTCGAATCGACATCGGTGGCGGCGAGGGCAACCGTCGTCGGCGTGTCTTCGTCGAGTGCGACCGAGAATGGAGCGGCTGTGGGAGCATCGTTCGCAGGCACCACGGTGATCGTGACCGTCGCGACATTCGAATCGCCATGGCCGTCGTTGGCCTCGAACGAGAAGCTGTCAGTGCCGTTGTAGTTCGGCTGCGGCGTGTAGGTGACAGCCGGGGATTGCCCCGAAAGGGTGCCGTGGATGGGTGGCGTGACGATCGAATACTGCAGCAAATCGCCATCCGCGTCCGTGGCCGCGAGAGCGACTGCGACACTCTGATCTTCGTTCAACCGTACGGACTGGTCGCTCGCGACCGGCGTGTGGTTAGCGAGGAGCGGTGCGGTGACTCGGAGGAGTCCGCCGCCATTGATGATCAGGCGATCGCAGACGACTCCTCCCGTGAGAACGCTATTGCCGTTGACCGTAACTGTCCCGTTTGGGGTGATGACGTATGCATATACTGACGCCCCGCCGTTGAGGGTGAGGCCGACTGAGTACAATTGCAGCGTGAGCCACTCTGGGTGTGACGTCGCGCCGATGTCGCCATTTGCTGAAAGACCGTTGGCGATCGTGAGAACGACCGGACCGATTACCTGAATCTGGGCCTGACTATTGAGCGTGAGGTGTTGTATATTGTAGACGCTAGGCGATTTGGCCCCTGCGACGCCTAGCGTAAAACCGCTTCCGCCATTTGCCGTGAGGTCGCCGTAGCTGCCTGGCGGAATGGCAAACTGCCCCACGCTGCCGTTCAAGGTGAGTGCTTTCAACGTGCTGAAGCTCCCGACCGAATCAGTGCGAGAATTTACTGTCACCGAGCGCGTACCCGCCGGCTGCGGTGGGCTGGAGACTACTGGGAACAGAACGCCGTCCGTGCGCCGAACGATATGTCGCAAGGACGACGAACCGTTGAGCGTTATTTGAAAATTTGATGGAGCGACGTTGCCACTTCCGTCGACAGTGCCGGCAAACATGGGTCGGCCATTCACGCGTACCACGGGCTCCCCGGGCACGAGCCAATCGCCTGTGATTAGCGCCCCGCCGTTGAGCGTGTCTGACTCAGCCGCAATCTGCTGAATCGATCCGTCGATCGTGCCGTTGACGACTGGCGCATGCCGGACAAGGGCGATTCCTGTTTGTGCGCGGAGTTCGCCGGCAAAGAAAAGGACTAGACAGACTGCGGCGACGCGGGCGCACGCCGAGGGAGGCACGTTCATAAGCAAAGGAGTGAAGGCGAAGGGCTGAATCGGCTGAAGAGCCGACGACAAATGCCTTTTCCCCGGGGTTCGACAAGCGCTTATCCAGTCTCCTACGTGTTTTCATCCTATGTAAAAATTAAATGCTCGTGTCATAAATGACGGCAGATTTTGCCGTACGCGACGGGAACCCCATGATAGAATCGGTCCCGCGGACCGCAGCAGCGGAGCTACATGGACCGTATCGGTCGGTCGCGCGATGAATGCTAAATGCGAATCGGATGCAATCAGACCCCATCCCATGATCGCACTTTATGGTCGCGGCAAGTTCCGGCCGGTCGCGGCAAAGTGCACCAGCCCGGCGGCAGTGAGATCGGGTGAATACGCCGTGTCTCCTCCTGACGCACGGCAACTAATTGCGATCTCTCGCGATAGAGTTTGCTGCTGGCGATTGTCTCTGACCTTCACTTGGAGGCCGCGGATGGACCTGCGGTTATACCTGCGTGACGGTTGGTCGGGAATGCCGGGTTCGAAGAACCGCTGTGGTCGGCTGGCGACTACTTACGAGCAAGGAAGGCGGTGGTGCATTGCGAAGCCCCGCCGAGGACCGCGGGCTTCACCAGATCGTCAAGGGGCGCGACGGTGGCGCGCCCTTGACGCTCAGCCCGTTTTGGGAAGGTCAGATTAGCCGGGCATGTGAGCCCGGGTTCGCTGGAGGTGTCGCGGCGATTCCTGGCGAAAGCGCACCGCGACGGCGAGCTCCGCTGGCGATCTCGGCTCGCTCAAACGGCCAGCTGCGGGCGGGTGGGCTCCGGCCAGTCGACGTGGAAGAACTTGCCGCGGGGCTGGTCCACACGTTCGTAGGTGTGCGCGCCGAAATAATCGCGCTGCGCTTGCAGCAGATTCGCGGGCAGCCGCGCCGAACGATAGCTGTCGTAGTACGAGAGCGCCGAACTGAACGTCGGAGCCGGCACGCCGCACTCGGCCGCGAGCGCGACAACCCGCCGCCAATTCTCCTGCGCGTTCTTGACCGTCTTGGTGAAATACGGGTCGAGCAGCAGATTCGCCAGGTCCGGCTTCCGCGCGTACGCCTCCGTGATCTTCTGCAGGAACCCGGCACGAATGATACAGCCGCCCCGCCAGATTTGCGCGATCTCCCCGAAGTTGAGCTTCCACTGATACTCCTTCTGCGCCTCGCGCATCAGTTGGAACCCTTGCGCATACGAACAAATCTTCGAGCAATACAAGGCATCGTGGATCGCCGCGATGAGCGCCTTCTTCGAGCCTTTATAGCGTTTTGCCGGGCCCTTCAAAATCTTCGACGCGGCCACGCGCTCTTCCTTCACCGCCGAAATGCACCGGGCAAACACCGCCTCGGCGATCGTCGGCGCCGGCACGCCCATATCGAGCGCATTGGTCGAGGTCCATTTGCCGGTGCCTTTTTGGCCCGCGGTGTCGAGCACGACGTCGACAAACGGCTTCCGCTTCGTCGCCGGGTCTTTCTGCTGGAGAATGTCCGCGGTGATCTCGATCAGGAAACTGGCCAGGATGCCGTGATTCCACTCGCGAAAGATCTCGGACATTTCCGCCGGCTTCAGACCGAGGAGGCCCTGCAGCAACGCGTACGCCTCACAGATCATCTGCATGTCGCCATACTCGATCCCATTGTGAACCATCTTCACATAATGGCCGGCGCCGTTCTCGCCGATGTAGGCGGTGCACGGGACGCCGCCGGAAACCGGTTTGCCCGGCGCGGCGCCCTCGAGCGGCTTGCCGGTCTTCGCGTCCACCTTCGCGGCAATTGCGGTCCAGATCGGCGCCAGTTCCTTGTAGGCCGCCCGATCACCTCCGGGCATCAGCGACGGGCCGAAGCGCGCGCCTTCCTCACCGCCGGAAACGCCGGAGCCGATGAACCGCAGTCCTTTTTCGCGCAGATTCTTTTCGCGACGAATCGTGTCGAGCCACAGCGCATTGCCGCCGTCCACGATGATATCGTTCTGCTCGAGCAGCGGCACCAAGCTGTCGATCACCGCATCCGTGGCCTTGCCGGCCTGGACGAGGATCACGATCTTGCGCGGCTTCGCCAGCGACTGAACCAATTCCTCCAGCGTCTTCGCGCCAATGACCCCGCCGGGGGTGTTCGGGTTTTCCGCGACGAACTTTTCCATCTTCTCCGTCGTGCGGTTGAAGACCGAAATTTGAAAGCCGTGATCGGCGATGTTCAGCGCGAGGTTCTGACCCATGACGGCGAGGCCGATGAGTCCAATGTCGGAGAGAGGTTTAGCCATGGCGGGAGAGGGAAAGGAAACCACTACTCCAAGCAGGCGGAAAACCAACTCCATTCTCGCCATTTACCATCACTCGCCGGTGCCCGGTGTCGGGTGGCGCGTCGTCCCGGCCGGGTGCGAGTGGAAAAATCGCCGCCCAAATGGCCGACGCAGATCTAGCGCGGACGACCCCAGGCGGGCAAGACACCCGATCCTTACTTCATCGAGTCCTTCGAGGGCAGGAACTCGCCGAGCCAGGAGACGACCGGCGTGGCCCACGCGGGCTCGTTGCGCTGGTAAATCCAATTGAACCCGATGCTGCTCAGCACGAGCAGCACAATGACCGCCAGCAGGGCCTTGTTCATTTTGGCCACCTTGCGGAGAATGACGACCAGCAGCACCAGCGCCAAAACCCCGATCCCGATCTTGATCCACACGGCAGAGGGGATGCTTTCCAAACGAGCGGTGACGTTCGCAGCAGCGAGGTAGGCCATTGAGCTCAGGAGCATATCTGCCGCGCGTGGCCCGTCGAGCCCCGGCTCGCGCGATCTCCCTAAATCACCAGTTTTTTAGCTCGGTGGCGGCGTGGCGGCCGGCTCGCCGCGCGTCGCGCAATTGATCCAGGCGCTCGCGCCAGTGACATAATGCTCCTTTTTCCACACAGGCAGCCGCGCCTTCGCTTCATCGACGATAAAGCGGCAGGCCTCGAACGCTGCGGCGCGATGCGCCGCCGTAACGCCGACCCAGATCGCGATGTCGCCCAACTCAAGGTGGCCCACGCGATGGACGGCGGCCGCGCCCAGGAGTTCAAATTTGGCCTGCGCTTCGGCCAGGATGCGCGCGCCTTCTTTTTCCGCGAGCGGCGCGTACGCCTCGTACTCCAGCGAACGCACTGCTTCGCCGTCGTTCAAATCGCGGACCCAGCCTTCGAACACAACACACGCCCCGGCCCCTGCGTTACGCAAGGTGCGCTGGAGAGCCGCGGGGTCGATCGGGTCGGGGGAAATTTGAAAATTCATCGAAACGGCGACTCCAACGGAAGCAGCGCCGCAAAAAACCACAACAGATTGTGGCGGCACGCGAGCCGGCGCGCGTTCGACAGCGCCGCCGCTGGGTCACGCGCACATCGTTGATTTTGTTTTCGCGCGCGCCGCGGGATGCGGGTTGGGCTAATTTTTCGCGGAGGACTCCCCCCACCCGCCGCGCCGACGATGAACCTATCGGCCCTGCGCTTCGAGTCGCTGCAAGTTTGCGCGGGCGTCGCGGTCGCTGGGATTCACCCGCAACGCCGCTTCCCATTCCGCCCGCGCCCGCGTGGCGTCACCACGCTGAATAGCGATAATCCCCAAGGTATTGTGCGCGTCGGCATCGTTGGGGTTCAATCGAACGGCGGTTTCGACTTCGCGCAGCGCCTCATCGCGGCCGTCCGGCTGCTGCGCGAGCAACGCCGCATAATGGAGGCGTGCGGCGGTCAAGTTGGGGTCCAGCTTCAGCGCTTTGGCGTACTCGGTCGAAGCCTCGCTCAGCCGGCGCGTGTGCGCGAGGACGTCACCCAGATGAAAATGCGCGATCGCGTCATTCGGATCGAGGCGCAGCGCCGCGTTGTACTCGGCCAGGGCGGTGTCGAGGGAGCCCGCCCGCGCGAGCGCGTCGGCATACCCACGGTGCACGGCGGCGCTTTCCGGATGGTATTGCAACGCGGTGCGATAGTGCGTCAGTGCTTCGCCCAGTCGCGAGCGGTCTTGGGCGAGCAATGCTCCGAGCGCGGTTTGGGCGGGCGCGAAGTAGGGTTGCAGTCCGGCCGCCACTTCCAGGTGCTCGATCGCTTCGGCGCGTCGCGCCGGATCATCGCTCAACGCGACGCCGAGTGCGAAATGCGCTTCGACATAGTGCTCACGCAGCCGGAGGGCCGTTTCATAGAGTGAAATGGCTTCGGCCTTGCCGCCGGGCTGCTTCGCCAGGATCACACCAAGTCCGAGATACGCATCGGCATGATCCGGCTTCAACCGCATCACCTCCCGAAACTGCGCAATTGCCTCGGCATCGCGACCGGCTTTCGCCAACGCCGAGCCGAGGATTTGATGGGCCATCCAACTGTCGGGGTTCTCGGCAATCACATGCCGAAATAACGTTTCGTTGCTGCCGTACAGCGCGCTCAAGCGGTGGGTCTGCATGGCTAGCAGCGCCACGATCACACCTCCCACGCCGGCCAACGATCGCCGAAGCCAACGCGGGCCGCCCTGCGCTGCCGCGGCCACGGTGCATGCCACGGCCGCGACGAACGTGAGACATGGCATGTACTGGAAGTGATCGGCAACGTACGAAAAGAGGAAGGCGAAGACGTTGAAGAATCCCAGGACCGGAAACATAGCGCCCAGAAACAGGAGCCAGCCGGCGAGCGGCCCGCGCCACCGCCGGCTCAGGACGCCGAGCGCCGCGGTGACGACGCCAGCGGCCGCGAGGTACGGCCACCACGACGCCGCGTGCGCGGGGACGTCCCACCGCGGATAAAAGAAAAGCAGGTGCCGCGGCCACAGGTCCTTCCCCACGTAAAACCATAGGATGCGCGGCGCGAGCAAGAGACGCTGGCCAAACGTGAGGGCATAGGCCGCGCCCTTGGCTCCGACATAGTTGGTTTCGACCTGCACCGTAACCAGGCCCGCCGCGACCGAGAGCGCGAACCAGGGTAGCAGAGGCAAGACATCGCGCCGCCAACCGATCCGACCGCGACGCCACCAAGCGATGACCAGAAGCGCGGGCGGCAGCGTGAAGGTCGCGGTCTTCGCCGCCAGCGCGAGCAAGAAGACAATCGTGCCGAGCACGTAGTCACCCACGCCGCGGCGGTCGTCGAAGCGCAAATAGAGCAGGCCGGCTCCCAGATAGAAGAACAACGACAAGGTGTTCTTCTGCTCGGTCATCCAGGCGACGGACTCAACCGTCACGGGGTGCACGACGAAGAGCGCTGCCGCCAGCCACTCGGCGCCGGGTGGCAACCAAAACGTCGCCAGCTCCGACGCAGGACGGTCGGCGGGCGACGTCGCCATCCGCCGCAGCGCGAAAGCCAACAAGCAGGCCGACGCGGCATGCAGCCCGATATTCAAAAGATGATACGCGGGCAGGAAATCGCCCCAGAGCTTGTGCTCGATCCAAAACGCGCCGTGCAGGCCGGGATAATACTCCTGCGTTACGCCGATGCTGGTGAGAATGCGCCAGAAGCCGGACCACGACTGCAAGGCGGGAATCGTAAGATGCGCCGGGTCATCCCAGAGTACGCCGCCGGCGACCGATGGCCAAAACGCCACGAAGGCCAGGACGAAGATGGCGAGCGCTCCGAGCCAAGCCGGCAGGCGAGATGGAAGCGGGGGGGCGGGCGAAGCCATCGCGCGAGATGTAGCGCAGGCGTTGCGCGGAAATCAATCCGGTACGCCGAGAGCGGGCCGGGATTCGGATCGTGAGCGGTTGAGAGGGACGTCGACGGCCCCGGCTTCTCTACGGCCGGTCGCGCTGGGCCGCCCTTCCCTCGAAGCAGAGAGCGAACGGCGAGGCGCCCG
>Ga0070679_100001433_pt1 | contig 21078 bp, 13 predicted proteins | sample KBSC63BmetaG_FD_65652 | JGI IMG/M metagenome (GOLD analysis project Ga0070679, IMG submission 65652) | Corn rhizosphere microbial communities from Kellogg Biological Station, Michigan, USA - KBS C6-3B metaG | ecosystem: Host-associated > Plants > Roots > Rhizosphere | place: USA: Michigan... | reverse complement strand
GTTCGCTCCCGCCCGTCGCGCCGCGTGCCGGGCGGTGTCGACGTCCGCCAGGATGGCGCGGGCCCGTGGCAGCAGCGTCGCGCCGGCCGGCAACAACCGCACACCGCGAGGCAGGCGCTCGAACAGCTGCACCCCCAGCTCGTCCTCCAGCGCGCGAATTTGCCGGCTGAGCGGCGGCTGCGAGATGTGCAGCCGGGCCGCCGCGCGACCCACGTTGGCCTCCTCGGCGACGACCACGAAGTACTCCAACTGCGCGAGACTCAAGGCGGAAAGTCTAGCATGGGCAGGCAGATCGAAACGGTATTGGATCGACCCGGGACCGTCGCGCACAGTCGACGCCATGGCCATCCAGCTCCTCGGCTCCGCGGAGATCGTGGCGATGCGGCGGGCGGGGCGCGCCGCCGCGGCCACGCTGGCGGCGGTGGCGGCGAAGATCGCGCCCGGTGTGTCCACGGCCGACATCGATGCCTGGGTCCGGGCGGACACCCGGCGGCGCGGTGGGCGGCCCAGCCAGCTTGGCTTCGAGGGCTTCCCGGCCGCCGTGTGCACCAGCCGCAACGAGGTCGTCTGTCACGGCATCCCCAGCGCCGACGTCCGGCTGGCCGGCGGCGACATCGTCAACGTCGACGTGACGACCGAGCTGGACGGCTTCCACGGCGACACCTCGGCCACCCTGTTCGTCGGCGAACCAAGCGCCGAGGCGCGGCACGTCGTCGAGACCGCGCGGCGCTGCCGCGACGCCGGCATCGCGGTGGTGCGGGCAGGCGCGCGGCTGGGCGACATCGGCGCCGCCATCGAGGATCTGGCCACGCGCGAGGGCTGCTCGGTGGTACGGGAGTTCGGCGGTCACGGGATCGGCCGCCAGATGCACCAGCCGCCGCACGTTGCCCACTTCGGGCAGCGCGGCGCCGGCCTGCGCCTGAGCGAGGGCATGGCCATCACCATCGAACCGATGATCAACCTGGGCGGCCCGGAGGTGCGGCAGCTGGACGACGGCTGGACGATCGTCACGGCCGATGGGTCCCTGTCGGCCCAGTTCGAGCACACGGTGCTCGTCACCCGAGACGGGTGCGAGATCCTGACACTGCCGCCCGGTTCGTAGCGACGACCGCGCCCGCTGGGTCCGCTCAAGGCGTCGCGCGGTTCGGACTTGGCAAAATGCAATGCATCAAAATATGTGCGGACACGCACGGTACGGCTGAAGCAATAGCGGCGCGCGCCCCATAGACATCTCGCACGCCAACGCGGCGTCGCGATGAGCAGCAAAGAATCTCAGGAAGACCCCTGGTTCGATCGCTGGTCTCCCCGGCAGAAGGGCGGATGCAAGATGAAGCGCTCCATTGGTGGAAGTCTCGTGGGTTTGTTTCTGGCCGGATTGGCCGCCGGCTGCACCGGCTCGGCCGGCCAGACCGGCAGTAGTAGCAGTGGTGGCAACAACGGGGGACCAGGCAGCGGCGGGAAGACCGCCGGTTCGGGCGGGTCGCCGGTGAACCCCGGCACGGGCGGCAGCCCCAGCAACCCCGGCAGCGGCGGCTCGAACAACCCGGGGAGCGGAGGCTCCGACGGCTCGGGCAGCGGCGGCGCGCCTTCCACGCTCAGCTGCGTGAAGGGTATTCCCGCCACCAGCCAGGTCCCCCGGATGACGCAGCGGCAGTACGACACCGTGGTGACCGACCTGCTCGGCCTCACGTCGCTGTCCAGTGCGGGCAACGGGCCGCCCTCCTCCCTGCTGGGCGCCGATTCTTCCGGCCCCGTCGACGACATCGCCTGGAACGGCTACCTCAGCGCCGCCGAGAAGATCGCCACCCAGGTCATCGCCAGCAGCAGCAAGTCCAAGTTCATCAGCTGCTCGGACGCGACCGACGCGACCTGCCTGACCAACACCATCAAGACGTTCGGACGGAAGGCGTTCCGCCGGCCGGTGACCGACGCCGAGGTCGCCAGCCTGATGCGGTTCAACAGCCTGACGCCGAAGGGGACGTCGGATCAGGTGGCCGAGTCCGTGCTGTTCGCCATCCTGGCCTCCCCGTCGTTCATCTCGCTGCCCGAGCTGGGCCAGACCAAGGACGGCTCGGCCCTGAAGCTGACCAGCTACGAGGTGGCGACCCGGCTGTCGTTCCTGATCTGGAACTCGATTCCGGACGACACCTTGAACACGGAGGCCGACGCCGATCGGCTGCAGTCGGGCGATCAGATCCGCGCCCAGGCCCTGCGGATGCTGCAGAGCCCGAAGGCGGCCGGGATCGCGTCGACCTTCCACCGGACCTACGCGAACATCAGCAACGGGACGCACTGGACCAACAACAACGTGCACTCGATCGGCGGCTACACCTCGGCCACCTACACCGACGCGATGGCAGAGCTGGACGCGTTCTTCGCCGACGTGGTGGTGGGGGGCGGCACCTTCGCCGACCTGTTCAACAGCCCGGCGGCGTTCGTCACCAAGAACACCGCTTCCATCTACGGCGTCAGCTCGACGGCCACCACGCCGACCAAGATGATGCTGGATGGGACGAAGCGGCCCGGCTTCCTGTCGCGCGTGGGGTTCCTCAGCACCTTCGCGCACGACACCCAGTCCAGCCCCATCCTGCGCGGCGCCTTCATCACCCAGGTGGTCCTGGCGATTCCGGTCGGTGACCCCGACCCGAAGTTCCTGTCCATGACGCCGCCGGCGGCGGACTACAAGACCAACCGCGACGCCACCACGGCGCTGACGATGGGGTCGCCCTGCAACGGCTGCCACACCTTCAAGGTCAACCCGCCGGGCTTCGTGCTCGAGCGATACGACGCGGTCGGCGCGTGGCAAGACAAGGATCCGCTGGGCGGCGACATCAACTCGACCGCCGACGTCATCCTCAGCACCATCCCGGCCGTGACGAAGACGCTCAGCAGCCCGGCCGAGCTGATGGCGGAGATCGGCAAGGCCCCCAACGCCCAGCGCAGCTACGCCGAGAAGTTCGTCTCCTTCGCGACCGGCCGGTCCCCGAACCAGAACGACGCCTGCATCGTCGACCAGTTGAGCACCAACATGGCCGGCTCGGGTTACTCGGTGGCGTCGATGATGGCCGACTACACGCAGGCCGACTCCTTCCGTCTTCGTACTCTCGGGAACTAAAGGGAAAACGACCATGAACAAGACATTCAATCGCCGAATTCTTCTCCGTGGCCTGGGCGGAGCCGCCGTCGCGGCGCCGTTCCTTCCCTCGATCCTGGAGCGCGAGGCCAAGGCGCAAGGCATGACCGTCGACGCGCCCAAGCGGCTGATCGTGTACTTCACGTACCATGGCTGCCTGACCGACAAGTGGTTCCCGGCCAAGTCGCACGGCGCCCTGTCCAGCGACGACTACAAGAGCCTGACGACGCTGGCGCCCATGGCGCCGTTTGCGAACAAGCTGCTGATGGTCCGCGGCATCCGCAGCATGAACGAGTGGAGCTTCGACGGGACCAACGGCCAGAAGAACGATCCCCACACCAACCCGGCGGGTTCGACGTTCACCTGCCACCCCCTGACCCCGAACGCGACGGAGAGCTCCGCCAACAACGCCGGCAAGACCGACGCCAAGCCGACGGGACGATCGCTGGACCACATCGCCGCCGGCTGCGTGAACAAGGCCTCGAACGGCCAGCCTGTGTCGACCACGAACGCCGGGGCCGCGCCGCTTTTCATGCAGATAGGCGGGATCCAGGGCAGTGCCACGAACAACCAGAACGTCATCTCCTGGCAGGACGAGAAGGGGACCATCTTCCCCGGCTCCGGCACGGCGTCGACGGTGTACAGCAGCCTGACGAACCTGTTCGGCACCGGCACCGTGAACCCCGACACCTACCAGGTGGCGCGCGGGAAGAGCGTCATCGACTGCGTGCGCGACGACCTGACCCGCCTGAAGAACATCAACATGAGCGCCTCGGACCAGCAGAAGCTGCAGACCTGGACCGAGCTGTTGCACTACACCGGCGGCATGGTGTCGACGGGCGCCATGTGCTCGATGGACACCGCCAAGACGCTGGGGCTGACCGGCACGCTGAGCGGCGGCAACATCACCCAGACCGCGAACACCTTCATGAACCTGGCGGTGCTGTCGGCCCTGTGCGACGCGAACCGGGTGATCTTCATGAAGATGCCGGCGAACGGGAACTTCAGCAGCGTGGTGAAGTACACCGCCTCGGACGGCTCGATGAAGGCCGTCGGAACCGACGCCCACAGCATCTCGCACCGCATCGGCAACGCCGGCATGGGCGGGCAGTGCGTCCCCGACGCCCTGGCGCAGATCCTGGCCATCGACCAGTACTACGCCGCCCAGTTCGCCTACCTGGTGGGACAGATGGACAAGTTCAGCGAAGGGAACGGCACGCTGCTGGACAACACGGCCACCGTCTGGATCCAGGAGATGTCCGACGGCAACAGCCACAACCTGAACAACCTGCCCATCCTGCAGGCGGGCAGCTGTGGCGGCTACTTCAAGACGGGCTGGGCCATCAACGTCGAGAACGCGGCGACCGACATGAGCCCGGGCAACAGCAGCAAGGACTGCGCGAACGGCCAGAGCTCGTTCAACTCGCTCGACAGCGTGGGCACGCCGTCGAACGTCGCCACGATGCCGATCAACAAGTACTTCTGCAACCTGTTGAACGCGATCGGCGCGAAGGCCGACTCGACCGGCTACGCGACGCCGGGGGGCACGATGCCGGTGCAGAAGTTCGGGAAGTACGACAACACGAAATACTTCTCCGACGGGGGCACGAAGGCGTCCGTCATCGAGAAGCCGGGCGAGTACACTGAGCTCCGTGCCTAAGACACCACGTCGTCACAGGGGCCTCGACGGCCTGCAGCTGGTCCTGCGAACCGCGCTGGCTTTTGCACTGCTCTCCCCGGGCGCCGCTGGATGCGGCGGCGGCTCGGGGAGCGGCGGCAACGGCACTGGGGGTCAGGGCAGCGGCGGCAGCGGCAGTGGCGGGAGTGGCAGCGGCGGCAATGGGTCCGGCGGAAGCGCCAGCGGCGGCGTCATCGGCAGCGGCGGCAACGTCAGCGGCGGTGTCATCGGCAGCGGTGGCAGCGCCAGCGGCGGAAGCGGCTCCGGTGGCAGCGGCGGCAGCGCCAGTGGCGGCAGCAGCAGCGGCGGCAGCGTCGGCAGCGGTGGCAGCGGCTCCGGGGGAACCGGTAGCGGCGGCGCGACGGCCTCGGGCGGGGGCAGCGGAACATCGCCGCTCGCCACCTGGGCGAATGTGCGCGACGTCGTGGAGAACGGCTGCCACGGCTCGGACTGCCACGTCCAGGGTGAGCAGGAGCCGTTCCTGCTGGGGCTGAACGCCACATCCCTCAGCGACACGGATCTCTACACGAAGCTGACGACGTTCAAGGCCGACCTGTGCGGGAACCGCGTCCTGGTGAAGCCTGGCGCGCCTGACGACAGCGCCTTCTATCTGGCCCAGGCCGGCAAGTGCGGCGCCCTGCCCCAGATGCCCTTCGGCTGCAAACCGGAGTACGACAACTGCACGCCCATGGATCAGCTGGAAGGCATCCGGCAATGGATCGCCGCCGGCGCGGCGAAGCCGTGAGCAGGCCGCCCCGCTCTCGTGCGGCGTCCCGCTGGCGCGGCATCGCGCTGTTGCTGGGCGTGCTGGGCCTGTCGTCGCTGTCTGGTTGTCGCGACCGCAAGGAAGAGGCGCGGCAGAAGGCCGAGCTGACGAACGCGCTGGAGCGGTACAAGGCGCAGGTGGCCGAGCTGCAGAAGCAAACCTCGGCTCTGCGCGTCCGTTTCGACAAGCTGCCGGAGGACCTGCCCGAGACCGGCCCGGCCCGCGACGACCTGCACGCCCTGGAAGAGGTGGTAGGGGTCGAGGACGGGCGCACGAAGTGGCTGTCGATGCAGCTGGACCAGGCGTTCGCGTCCGGCGACCAGGCGGCCATCGACGCCCTGAAGAAAGCCATCCCCAGCGGGACCGCGGGGACGGGTCAGGTGGGCGTGAAGGTGATGCACGAGATCCTGGCGCTCGAGCGCGTCGCCGACCAGCGCCACTTCTTCGAAGAGGTCGACGCCGCGAACGCCAAGCGGCGTCAGAACGCGCCCTAGCCAGAGGCCCCCGGCCGGGCGGCGCCGCCGGGGGAGCGACGGATCGACCGTGTTACGATCGACCGATGCGCTGCCGAGCGTTCCTGCTGGGCGTGAGCCTGCTGGCGGCGGTCACCTGCGGCGGAGGCGCCCCCTCCCGGAGCGGCGGCAGCGGCGGAGGCGGGATCAGCTCGGGGGCCACCTCGGGCTCCGGGGGCTCGCCCAGCACCGGTGGCGTGGCGGGCACCCCAGGGCAGGCGCCCGCGGCCGGACCGCTGGTGGGGGACTTCCTGGGCCTGAATGGGTTCATCGACGACGCGCCCTCGAAGCTGGCCGCGGTCGGCAATGTGCGCGAGTACCACGACTGGACCTGGAACGACGGCAACGGCGCCTCGGGTTACCCCGGCTATCCGAACAGCCAGCTGTCGTTTTCACTGTTCGGTGGAAGCTGGGACTTCGACGCCTATTACACGGCGCTGGATCGCGCGGGGGTGCTGCCCTTTCCCTGCCTCCAGGGGTCCGTCGACTACCTTGGCAATGCCATGCCGCCGGTCGCCACCGGTGGCGATCCGACGATGCCCGCCTCCTACGTCGCGCACGCCAGCTTCCTGTATCAGTACGCCGCCCGCTACGGCGCGGCGGCCGTACCGACCAGCAACCTTCAGCTGGCGGCCGGTCAAAGCGCGCGCACCGGGCTGGGCGTGCTGCGCTACTACGAGGACGGAAACGAGCCAGACGCGAACTGGGTGAACGCCGACGGATCGCCGCTGTTCTCTCCGGCGGCGGCCGCCGCCATGTCCAGCGCCGACTACGACGGGGATCAGGGACGGCTGGGGGCGACCTTCGGGATCAAGAACGCCGATCCGAACGGCAAGCTGGTGATGGCGGGGCTGGCCGGCGCGGGCGCGTCGTCCGACTGGCTGACCAACGTCACGACGTATCTGGATGGGATGCGGGCCTGGGCGGCGGCGCACCGGGGCGGCAGCTTCCCGGCGGACGTCATCAACGTTCACGACTACTGCTTCGGGCCGGATCCCTTCGGCACGACCAATCCCCGTCCCGGCCTGGCCCCGGAGGCCTGTGGCCTGGCCGGTGCGGTCGCCGGCGTCGTCGCCTATCGCGACCAGCACCTGCCCGGCAAGGAGGTGTGGCTGACCGAGTTTGGCTATGACACCGACCCGGGCTCGCGGCTGCGCGCGCCGGCGATCGGCGCGGCAGACGCCCAGGCGGTGCAGGGCCAGTGGCTGGTGCGCAGCTTCCTGGCGCTGCTTGGCAGCGGCATCGATCGCGCGTTCCTGTTCGTGTCGCGAGACGCCTGCACCGGCTCGGCGGCGGCCTGCCCGAACAACGCCGTGCAGTTCTCGACCAGCGGCGTCCTGACCCAGAAGGGGGACGAGCAGCCGAAGACCGCCTGGTATTACCTGGCCACGATGCGGGCGCGGCTGGGCACCATGCGCTACGCGGGCACGTCGCCGTCGGGGACGGCCAACATCTCCATCGCGCGGTTCTACGACGCCGCGGCGAACCAGGGCGCCTACGTGGCCTGGCTGAGCACCAGCGACGGCTCGACCGCCAGCGGGTATCGGTTGCCGCTGCCTGCCGCCGTTTCGACGGCGACCGTGGTGACGCTGACCGCGGGCTCGGCCACCGGCACCGCGGCGTCGACCGCCATCACCGCCCACGGCATCACGCTGACCGTGACCGAAACGCCCGTGATCGTGCTGGTGGACGGCGCGCCCTGAACTTTCCGAAACCGGTCACGGCTGCAAGGTGATGCTGACGTTCGAGAACCTGGCCGTCACCGACTTCGCCGCGTCATGAGAGGTGACGGCCAATCCGACCAGCGCCGTCTGCCCGATGTTGTTGATCGTGGTGGGCGCGCCCACCGGGGTCCATCCGCTGGCGCCGTTGTCGTAAGAGACGAAGCCGCTGAACACGTTCTTCGCCGCGCCGGACCGGGTCACCTTCACCCAGAAGGGGGCGTTGACGGTCCTGCCCCCCGTGGTCGTCACGAACGCCGGCGTGGCGGTCAGATCGCCGGGGTTGATCCGGTTCTGGAAGGTTCCGCCCTTGGTGGCGGTGATCGCGGCGAACGCATTGGGCGCGCCCCCCGTCGCCGAGTCGCGGAACATCACGCCCGCCTTCGCGTAGTCGTTGATCCCGGTGGTCCCGGTGGCCGGGGCCAGCGACTCGACCCTGGCGACGATCGTCGCGTTCCCCGTCACGTTCTGCCACGCGTAGAAGAACTGATCGGAGTAGTTGTAGATGTCGGCGCCCGAGGCGGTGACCGTCTCGAGGAGGGTCGGGGTGGTCTGGGTGGTGTGGGAGCCCCCGGGCATTCCCATCGAGGCGTCGTACCAGGTCGTCTGCTGGCCCTGGAACCACTGGAACCCGGGCGGCTCGGGTGACATCGCCAGGCCATTGTCGAAGACCGCCTGCACGGTCCCGCTGCCGTGCGAGCTGACCGCCAGGCCGACCATGGCCGCCCAGCTGAAGTTGGTGAACACCACGGGATCGCCCACCTGCGTCCAGTTCGTGCCGTCCGACGACATCGAGCCGATGAAGGTATTGTTCGTCCGCACCAGGCGTAACCAGGTGGGGACCGCGGGCTGGCTGACGTTCGTCACCACCGTGGCGGGCGTGGGCAGCTTGCGCTGCTGGATGGTCGCCCCCGAGGGCATCTTGCCCAGGAACACGTTGGCGGCGCCCGGGCCGGCGTCCTCGCGGAACATCAGGCCCGCCTTCGCATACGGGTCGGGCTGCTGGCCCGCGGGCGGCGTGGGCACGGTCTGGCTGAGCACCCGGGTGATGGCGGTGCCTTCACCGATCATGCCCTTGAACGCGTACATGAACTGATCGGAGTTGTTGGCGATGTCGCCGCCGCTCGACGTGATGGTCTCGGTGGTGATCTGCTCCTTGCGGGTGCCGCTGACACCGGCGCCGATGCGCGCGTCCACCAGGATGTGGGCGTCTCCAGGGTGATTCCAGCCGTTGGCGCTGGACCACTCGAACGACTCGAAGGTGGCGCGCGCGGTCTGCGAAGCGTGCTTCGAGCTGACCACCAGACCGTAGTCCGACGTGCTGAGGTTGGTCACCGTGGCCGCGGTCCCGACCTGCGTCCAGCTGTCGCCGCCGTCCCACGACACGTAGCCGACGAACGTCTGCCCGGTCCTGTCCAGGCGCAGCCAGAACGGGTAGGCCTTGGCCGTCAGGTCCACGGAAGGCGTGGTGACCGTCGCGCCCGTCGTGGTGAGGCGATACTGGAAGAACGCAGACTTGCTAGTGCTGTTCGCGGTGATCCCGACCGTGGCGTTGATCGCGTCGGGGTTGGGGCCGTCGCGAACCGTCAGCGCTGCCTTGGCGTTGGGATCACACGCGTCGAGCGCCGTCACCTTGACGTAGGCCGATCCGTCGCCCGGCACGTAGGAGTAGGTCCAGTAGCCCTTGTCCGTAGTGCCAGCGAGATCGGTGTTGGCGGCGGCCGTCAGGGTCGAGAACTCGAGCGTACCCGAGGCCGAGCCCGTGACGCCGCCCAGAGAGGCCTCGGTCGTGCTGTTCAGCAGCGAGCCGTAGGCGGCGCCGTTCGGCGTGTACAGACAGTTCGACGCCAGCACGTTCGGATCGTTGACGTTGAAGCTGGCGTTGGACAGCGTCGTGCCGCAGCTTCTGAACAGTCCGGCCGACTGCGCCGCCGGATCGAAGTACACATAGGGCTTGTAGACGGGATCCGGGGGCACGAACGCCCAGTCGGGACGCATCCAGATCGGTGCACCCGAGCTGTGCGGATTCTTGCTTTGCTGCTGGGGGGCCGTCGCGATCCCCGCGAAGTACAGGCTGGTCCCCTTGCCGTCATTCGCCGTGCCGTTGACGTCGTTCACGCTGAGCGTATGGCACGAGTTGCAATCGCCGAACTTGTCCCCCGGCGCCAGCAGCGGGTCGGGGTTGGAGGCGGTGGACTTCCCATCGATCCACCAGCTGTGGTCCGCCGCGAAGTCACGGCCGACATACCGCAGCTTGTTGTGGCTGTTGCCGTAGACGGAGTCCTTGGGGAACGCCGCCAGCTGGTACAGATAGGGCGATCGGATGAAGGGGCCGTTGTCATGGCAGGCCGTGCAGCCCACCTGGCGCGTGGCCGCGGGCGATATCCAGGGGAAGACGCCGGCCCCGGTGCTGCCCAGCGACGGCGTGGTCACGTTGGTGGCGACGTTGTTCGCTGGCGGCGCCTGATAGAAACAGATCGCGCCGTTCTGGCGGTTGTACTGGATGACGGCGACGTCCTTGTAGACGCTGTCATCGATCGCGCCTTCCTTGCGGCAATTGCCGACCACGATCGCGTCGGACGTCTGCGCCAGCACCTGGAAACGGCTGCGCGGATCGCAGAAGCCGTTCAGGACGTTCGGGCGGTCGCAGGTCTTCGTGGTCGAGAACTTGTCGAACGTGGCCGTCGCGGTCGCAGGTGCCGCCTTGTGAGCGGTCACCGCCAGCCCCACCAGCCCCTGAAACGGAAAGGGCACTCCGCCGCCACCGGCGTCCAGGATCTCGTCGAAGGTCTGATCGTAGACGGGGAGCCAGTCGACGTGGTTGATCGAATACTGCGCCGCCACCCGGTTCTTGGTCACGTAGCCGGGGGGCGGATTCACCGGGTCGGGAACGTTGTCCCACATCAGCCGCAACCAGACGGGGAAGTTGATGTTCGGCTTCGTGGCCAGCGTGACGGCCGGGGCCCCCGCAGCGGTCCGACTCTGAAAGAAGACGGTCTTCGCCGCGGTGATGCCCACCATGAAGAAGGCCGAGTTCGACGTGCTGTCCCGGCGCAGCATCAGACCGGCCTTGGCGCCGGGGTCCGGATTGGTCAGCGCGGTCACCTGGACCTCGACCGTGCCACTGGCGGGCTCCACCTGGCCGGCACCGGAGTGCCCCTGGTGGACGTAAAAAAACTCGTCGATGGCGCCGCCGGACGCCCCGCCGACGCCGATGTCCCGGCCGCCGCCGGAGATCACCTGGACCAGGCTGGTCGGCGGATCCGGCGGCACCGGCGCGGGCGGGCTGGTCACGCGGCTGCCGGCGATGCCGGCGGGGATCCCCTCGCCCGTCTCCCCCGCGAGCGGGTCGAAGGACGTGCCCTGTGGGACCTCGACCCCCTTGGTGCAGTCGAAGGTGGGGACGTGGATGCCGGTCGCCGCTTCGCAGCGGGCCGTGTACGTGGTCAGGGAATCGAAGCTGCCCGACCCGCCGGCGCCGCCCACCCCTCGCGCGAGCGCGCTGGCGCGTTCCTGCTCGACGGCTTGCTCGACGTCACCACCACCGGGAACCATTCCATCACACGCGCCAAGGGCCAGGATCAGGGCCAGCGTCGCGCATTTCGCGAGCTGACAGGTACGCAACGACATGTTCACTCCTGTTGGGGGAAGGACAGGACTGCTCCAGCGACGGCGCACCGTAACACGCAGCACAGAGAATCGGATGTGACATTTTGTAAAATTGCTATCTTCGTTCTGTGCGACATGTCGCATGGCCAGTTACGTCCATTGAAGCTCTGCCGGCGGGCCACATTGACGTGGCCCGGCCGCTCACCTAGCGTGCACCCGTGCTGCAGATCCGGGATGCCCAGCTGGCCGTCTTCGTGGATCAGCTGGCGGCGAAGTTCACCGCGCGACTGGTGGACTACCTGCGCGGCCATCATCCGGCCCCGGCGGGGGCGCTGGGCGACGACGGCCTGGCGGCGCTGGTGAAGGAAGGCCTCGCCTCGGCGCGGCGCCACGGCTTCTCCTCCGAGTACGACTGCGCGCGCTGGATCGAGATCTTGCTGGTTCACGGCGCCGGCTTCGGGACCACCGCGCAGACCGAATGGGCGGCCGAGATCCTGTCGGACCTGACCACCCCGCCGGCGGATCGCATGGCGCGGCTCGAGTCCTGGCTGGAGGCCGACGAGCGGTGGCGGGCCCGCGCCGCCGCGCAAGCAACCGCAACGCAAGGCGCGCCGCCGCATGCCTAACGGCCTGACCAAGCTGTTCTCGCGACAGCGCAACGTCGACAGCCCGACCTTCCAGTGCCCGCTGAACAAGGGCGTGGTGGACGTGGAAGTGGTGTCGTTCTTCCCAGGCAACCGGCTGCAGGATCGCCAGCCGGTGACCGGCGCGACCGCCACCCTCAGCGGCGGGACGTCGCAGCGCGATCCGGGGCGTTCGACGGCCAGTGGACATTATCGGTTCGACCCGGTGTCGCCCGGCACGTACACGGTCACCATCACCTTGACCCCGGCGCTCATCGAGGAGATGGACCCCACCGGCATCGCGATGAGCCTGCCGCAGGCCATCGTGGGCGGGGTGACCACGCCCTACCTGTTCGAGTTCCCCGGCTACTGGATCGAGTTCCAGATCAAGGACAGCCGCAACACCCCGCTGCAGAACGTCAGCTGGAAGCTGGACCATCGTCCCCCGGCGGGCGCCTTCGCGTTCAAGGAGGCCGGCGTCACGGGCGCCGACGGGCTGGTTCACCGCTGCCGCGTGAAGCAGGGGCGGTATCGCCTCTCCGTGCGGTCACTCTCCAACCCGGTCTGGTCCCAGACGAAGGCCATCGTCGGTGAACCCGTTCGCATGACGGTCGACGTGACCGGGCTGGACACCGACGTGACCGGGCAGATCGAGGTGCTGGACGCGAACGATCTGAACACGGTGCTGTTTCAAAGCAGCGCGACCGCCCCCGACGCCACGCACCTGTCCGCCGAGTGGAAGCCGACCCGCCAGCAGCTGGATGGGCTGGCGCACAGCCAGGTGGTGTTTCGCGCCACCTACGCGCGCGCCACGGTGATCTCCGCCCCGCTGACCGTGGCCACCAAGGAGCCGCTACAGGCCAAGGTCACGGACGGCAGCGCCTTCTCGACCCGCGTCGACTTCCGGTTCACCGACGGTTCCCTGTTCACGGTTCACTTGCTGGGCGGCAAAGGCGATCTGGAGATCCCCTGGCGACAGAGCGTGGCCCGCGTCGACTTCCCCGCCGAGGACGGCCTGCGCGTGAAGATGGGCGCCGCGGTGGCCGGCGCCGAGCGCAGCGTCTTCGTCCCCTTCCTGGCCGACGTCACCTGAGCCGATGCTGTTCGAAAACGATCACAACAACGCCGTCCCCGCGCCGCTGACGCCCACCGTCCGCGCCAGCTGGTCGCGCGCGCGGGCGTGGCACGGCGAGACGGTGGTCATCCACGTGCGCTGCCAGTTCGCGCCCGACGGGACCCAGCTGGCGCTGGATGTCTCCACCGCTGCCGGCGTGCTGGTCGAGACGGTGGGCAACCTGACCATCAACGGCGGCACGCTGGATCACAACTACGTGCTCGACTGGAAGGCCATCGCCATCGCCGCCGGCAGCGAGCTGTTCCAGGTCGTCGCCCGGCTGCCCCAGTATCCCGTCAGCTCGCCGGCCTCGCCCACGCTGGCTGTCGACGTGGCGCCGCCCCTGTTCTCGGCCTGATCGGTCAGCCGTTCCCCTCCAGCTCGGCCGCCATGTGCATCAGCCAGGTGATGGGATGGGCGTGCCACACGATGTGCGACGCCGGCAGGTGATTGCCCGGCGCCTTGGCGTCGTCCCAGCAGCGGTACAGATTCATGTTGTCGCCGGCCGTGTCCCGGGTGGCGTTCGGCAACTGCCAGCGGGACGCGCTGGCGGTCAGCGACGTCTTCCAGTCCATCTTCCAGGCGCTGGGGATCTTCAGCTGCACGGCGCGTAGCGCCAGCTGGTGGGTCGAGAGCTGCGCCGTCACATCCGACTCCAGCAGCACGTCGGCGGGCGCGCCGGTCAGGAAGCCGGCGTCGCGCAACTTGGTGGCCACGCCCTGGCGCGAGGTGGCGCCGTTCTCCGACGGCGCATCGATCGCGGTGTAGCCTTCGCCCGTCAGCAACTGGGTCTCCGAGAAGACCTCCAGGTGGAAGAAGGTGCCGTGCGCCGCCAGCGCGGCGTCGGTGGGCGCGGCCGCCACCTTGCCGATGACGTCCCCGGCGCTGACCTTGATCGGCGACGGCAGACCGAACGGGGTGTGCGCGCCGATGGCGTTCGTGACGGTGGCGTTGGCGGGCACCGAGCGGCCGATGACGACGTTGTTCATCTTCAGGTAGACGAAGTGCTGGGCAGGGTTGCCCACCTCGATGATCTGGGACTGCTGGGGGGCCAGCGCGTCGGGCGCCGCCGCGCCGCCGGCGCGTGGATCTTCGGCGGCGGCCCCCACGGCCAGCTGCGACCAGTCCCCGGTGGTCAGGCCCACGTTGTGCTCGGCGCGCAGGAAGGGCTTGGCCGGCAGCGCGGGGACCTGCTTGGTGAACAGGGGGCAAGGCGCGTCCATCTCGACGTGATCGACGGTCAGCAGGTGGGCCTTCTTGCGCCAGGCCACCGCCGCCGCGGCGCTGATGGCCTCGGCGTCCAGGTGCATGTACAGGCTGTACCAGACCGTGTCTTTCCACCGATGGCGAAGGATGACGAAGTTGCGCGAGCCGAAGGGGTGCAGGTTGTCGGCCTCGCCAGCCCGGCAGGCGACCACCTCGCCGTCGGCGATGGCGTGGATGTCCGTCCCCGCGGGGGCGAACATGTGAACGCCGCCGTGCCACAGCCGCGAGCGGCCGACCGGGAACTGCCCCCCCGGCCCCCGCTCGCTGTTCAGGAACTGCTTCTGCGCGTTGCCGGCCAGCGGCCCTTGCGCGTCCTCGGGCACCAGGCGCAGGGGGAACGCCACCGACGGCAGCTTGTCCTTGTACAGCGGCGCGATGCTGTCGCCGAAGGTGCTGATGAACTCGTCGTCCTCGCGATCGCGGCGCTTCACGGTCGAGACGGTGACCGCGAACGGGTTGCGGGGCAGCGGCGACGTGTGCTGGTTTCCCGCCACGCTGACGCGATCGGGCTCCTGCCAACCGGCCTGGAACCCGCACAGGTTCAGCGCCGCGGTTCGAATGGCGTCGCAGCGCACGCAGGGAGGCACGGTGTCGTCGCCCGCCAGCGTGGGGCAGCTGCCGTCATGATAGAACGTGACTGCCTTGCCCAGGTGGAAGGTGTTGCGGTCGTGGGCCCAGCGGCTGCCGCTCGGCAGGTGGTAATTGGCCTCCCAGCAGCGGTATCCGGTGAGCACCTTGATGCGATCGATGTTGGCGCGCCTCATCAGCCCGCGCACCGCCCAGGGCAACGCCTTGTCGATCCCCGGGTATTCCTGCATGTCGTAGACGTCCAGCTTCTCGCCGTCCAGCTTGGTGCCGTCGGGCAGCTTCTTGCCGGCCAGCAGGAACTGGTCGGCGAACAGCGCCCGCCCGAAGCCGGTACACACGGCCCCCGCGTTCGGATGATCATTGCACCTGCAAGCAATGGGGCCGGTGTTCTGGCCGCGCGCGCATCCGCAACGCATCGGCTCCAGCAGCACCGGGAACAGGGCGGCCTCGCGATCGATGGCGCGGAAGGTGGCGGCGTCGGCGATGCCGGTCAGCGGCAGCGCCACCGCCTGCTGGAAGCGCTTCACGGCGTCGCGCGTGGCGACGTCGAACGTGCCGTTCACGCGCACCGGGTGCAGCGGCGCGCCGACGCCGTCGGGGTTGCTGCCCGAACCCCAGGCGATCAGCTTGATCTGCAGCTCCCAGACGTCGCGCCCGGTGTGGGCGGGGTGCAGGCGCAGCGTACGCTCACCGTAAGGCGGGCCGGCGGGGCGGGCGGGCATCGGCGATGGTCTTCTTTCTCGCGCTGCTTCGGCTAGTGGTGGGGGGCGCCGCCGTTGAAGAACAGGCGACCGTCGGCGTGGAACGCCACCACCGCCGGAGCGCCGCCGCCCACGGAGCACACATGGCTGAGCCGATCGGTATGGCCGTCGTTCAGCTTGGTGAGGCCCCGGTCCAGGCGGCCGGCGTACAGCGTGCCGTCGCCGGTCAGCACCGCCAGACGAAGCAGGCCCTGCCCGTCCTGATCGGCGTCGAACTCGGCGACCGGCGCGTCGGGCCAGCCCTTCACCGGGTGCGTGGCGAACTCGTGGGGCGGCCCGTCGACGGGGACGCGCACGTACCCGACCTGGTCGGGACGGTCGCGGTCGGACTCGAACAGCACGAAAGCGGCGGGTGCCTCCACCGACGAGACGTGGCGTAACGCCAGCGCCCGGTGGGCCGAGCGGCGCACCACCTTGTCCGGCTCGGTGACCTTTCCCGCGGCGTTCATCCGCAGCCGGTGCAAGTTAGACGCGCGCCCGTCATCGGTCACATAGGCGATCGTGATGGCGCCCCGATCGCGGGGAGACACCGCGATGAGACGGGGTACGCCCCCCAGGGGCAGGGTCCAGGCGGCAGCGGGAGAGCGGCCATTGCTGACCGCGACACCGGCCAGAACGCCCGACGGTGGATCGCTGGCCGGCGACGCGCCCGCCAGCAACACCAGCGCGCCGTCGCTGAAGCGGGGAAATCCGGCGACGGGCTGGGCGTCCCGCACGCCGGTCACCGCGAACGCCTGCGCGGCGCCCGGGGTCCCAAAGCTGTGGGGCACCGCCCACGCCTGCCCGTCATGAACGACGCAGATCCATCCCTGGCCGTCCGCCAGCGTGTCGTGCGCGGCGGCTGATACCGCCACGCGCGCGCCGGCCGGGAACTCGCCTGCGGCGATGGCTCCGCTGGCCAGCACCGCCGGCCCCTTCGGCGACGACGTGCGCAGCAACAACCGCCAGGGGGCGACGCCTTGGGCGCTGGCCAGCCACGCGTGAACCGTCGCCTGCCGATTCACCCAGTCGTAGTCCAGCGCGGAGGCGTGCACCTGGGCGGCCACGATCTCGAAGGGCACCGTGTTCGAGATGATGGGTTCGGCGTCCTCTCGCGGCTGGTGCGAGGCGCGCGCCTGATACATGCCGGGGGCGTAGGGCTCCGTCAGCCGCCACAGCAACAGCGGGCGCGAGCGCTCGCCGTGCGCCACCACCTCGACCAACTTGGGCGGCGGCGGCTGCTTATGGCCGGGGTCGATGCCAGCCCGCCTCATCGCCGATTCGCGATCCAGCTCCTCGATCGGCGCACCGGCGCGGCCCAGGGTGGTCAGGACCGGCGTGGACATGTTGCCGTTCAGATCCAGGGCCTGCACCGGCGCGCCCGCGTCGTTGTGCAGCGACAGCACGAAGCCCGGCTCCTCCTCCGGAAGCAGCGGCTGCGGCGCGGTCGCCGTCCGGCGAAGGCGCAACGACAGGGGACCGGCTGGCGTGCTGGGGGTCGTCATGGTCGGTCCTGGCGACGGCGCGGCAGCCCCTGCCGCCGACGACGGGCGGGGCCCCGCCAGCACCGCCAGCGTGACCAGGGCGCGCAGCGCGAATCGCCGGCGAAGGGAATCAAAACAGATCCGGGTGATTCCATGCAAAGGGTAAGACCTCATCGTTCCAGCCTCGCACCTTCAGCGCGCACTTCGCGCAGGGTGCCGACCGCGGCAGCGGAATGTTCCGCAGAGGCGGATACTTGATGGCGAACGCGCCCCCCGAGGCATCGGGCCAGCCGAGCTCCCGGGTCGTCCCGCCTCCGGTGGGGCCCACCGTCGCGCCGCCCGCGTCGGCCTGCCTCAGCTTCGCCTTGGAATGCGCGTAGCTCATCAGGCAATCCGGACTGGAGACGTGGTGATGCTTCCACTCGAAGTTCCCGGCCACGAAGTGCGCCAGGTTCATGGCGTGACCCATCTCGTGGGGGAAGGTCTCGGTGACCGCCCAGGTCTTGAACAGGCTCTTGCCGCCGCCGTCGCAGAACCCGTTCGTCTCGCCGCCCGACGTACTGACCGTGTTGGCCAGGGCGTCGTAGCCGATCCAGGCGCCGGTCTCGTGCAGCTTCGGCCAGCGCAGGACGTGCTGTCGTCGCGCCGGCACCTTGACCTTCTGCAGCTTGTCCAGCGCCGGGAACAGGATCTGGTCCCAGTTGCCGTCGATGTCGTTCTCGTAGTCGTCTTCTGAATTGGCGTACACGGGGATGGCCGCGACCCCGGGGTTCAGGGCCACGTCCGGGTTCGCGCCGTGGGCGACGATGGCCCCCCGGACCACGTTCGCGACCGTCGCGCTGGGCGTCCCGACCGGCTGGGTGGCGATCGTGTTCGAGACCAGATTCGGCAGCGGCGTCCCGGGGGGCAGCTGCCAGCGGTAGTGATCCCACACGGCGAAGTGATTCTTGACGTCGGTGTTCGCGTTCAGCTTGACCCGCCCAGGCAGCCCCAGCCCCTGGGTCAGCTTGTTATGCGTCTTGCGATACTTCTTCAGGTCGACGTCCATGTGCACGCCCAGCGGATCACCGGTAGGTCCCGCCGGGGGATCGTCGATGGTCCACTCCGAGAACGACTGGGCATAGAACGTGTTCACCCCCGTGGCGCTGCTGAAGCTGGCGTTGATGCCGTCGCCTTTGTAGAGGCGCGGGGTCGTGCCGGCGGGGTAACCACCCGGGACGCCCGCGTTCAGGCCCAGCTCGGCCAGGCTGCCCACGCCGGGCGACAGACCGGGGGTGCCCACGGTGGGCAGGCGGCGCGACTCGCCGACGTGCATCACGCGCCACACCGTCAGCGTGCCGGTCCGGTCCTTCACGCGCGGCCTGGCTGACACGCACCCGAAGCCGCGCTCGTACGCCTCGTCGTAGATCCAGGCGTTCAGCAGGTAGCTGTCCCCGGCCACGACCGAGGGGGAGAAGATGACGCCCGCCAGCCCCTTCTTCTTGCCGTCGAGCATGGCGGTGATCGTCACGCGCTGCTGCTTCTTCACCTCGACCTGCGGGTGCGGGCGCAGCTGGACGTACTTCTCGTAGGGGAAGCTGCTCTTGTGCTTGCCGATGATCGGCTCGCGCGGCTTGGGCGGATTGGCGCTGAACTTGGCCCGGAAGTGATGGTGCAGGTCGGCGGTGGGCTCCTCACCCCGCACGCCGCCGTAGTGCGCGTGGCAGTTGGTCCCGGGCGGGAACTTCCGCCAGCGTTCCAGGGGGGCGCCCGCCGGTACGGCCGCCGTCGAATCGGCGCGCTCGATCCACAGCACGTCCCCGACGGCGGTGAAGTCCGGGCGCAGGCGGATGGTGGTGGCCGGGTTGCCGCCGCCCGGATCGATCTCGCGGTAATCGTGCGAGCCCGCGTCCAGCTCGTTGTCGTCCGGCCGATCGCTGCGGATCAGCTTGCCGTAGTTCAGATAGACGCGCAGCTCGTCCGCGCCGCGCGCGTAGTTGAAGTCGGGATCGGCGTTCGTGACCACGAAGTCCCGCGTGTTCGCCACCGTGACGTCGAAGCGCGCCTGCCAGTGGGACAAGCTCGCCGCGTTGGCGGCCGTGTGCTCGGGGATGTCGTGCTTGCCTCGCTTCACCGAGAAGGCGGCCTTCTTCCAGTAGCTTTGCTTGACGCCGCCCGCGTACATAGCCGCGTCGTACTTGTCCTCGGCGAACGGTTCGATCTTCAGCGGACCCACCGCCTCGGGCTCGAACAGACCCCGCTGGTTCAGGTCGTTGTTGATGACGTTGTCGCGGCTGCGCAGCAGCGGCTTCAGCTCGATGGGCAGCTCGGGGCGGGTGTAGATGCGCTTGTCCTGCACCCACTTGCTCTCGCCGCCGCCCATGTACCCGCCGCCGACGTTGATGCCTGCCTGCGAATTGTCGTCGGCGGTCCCGCTGAAACGCGCCATCGGGACACGGATGCGGGCCACCTCGTCCGGCGTGTTGGGCGCGGCGACGTTCGGTCCGTGCGGCAACCGCGCCGTCACGGCGTAGGTCCCGTCCGCCAGGCGCGGCTCGATCGCCAGCGCCTGATCCAGCTTGTACTCGTCCTTCTTCGCGGCGTCGGCGAAGCCGTCCATCACCGCGAAGGTGACGGCGTTGACGATGATGTCGAAGCTGGTCTCGGCCATGGCCACCATGCCCAGGCCCTTGCCGAAGGGATCCTCCGCGGCCTCCTTGGTGGCCGCGATGATGACGCGCAGGCGGTAGGGCCCGAACTCGGGGGTGATGTATTTCCCCTTCAAGGTGCCATGGTTCGCCTTGCCATCCCACGTGGTCCAGCTGTTCGCGCCGACACCGGTGGCGCCTGATTCGGTGTACAGCGGACCGGGCGCTCCCGGATAACGTTCACCCCAGATCTCGATCCGCTGCGCGGTGCTGGCCGCGCCGGCGTCGACGATGGTGAACGCGGCGTGCAGGAACTCTTGCTTGGGGACGAAGCAGGCGTCGACCGCGCCCATCGTCACCTGGAACGCCTTCAGGTTCAGGGGCGCCGAGTCGACCTGCTGGAGCACCGACAGGTGCCCGTTGGTGGCGGCGGGCTTCTCGCGCAGGCGCGCCGACAGGACCACCTGCCGGGGCGTGTGCAGGTTCGGCACCACCCACTCGACGCTGCTCGAGCCGGGCTTCGTGGCCAGCGCATCGATGACGTTCTGGCCGTCCAGGATGCGGTACTCGATCCACTGCTCCTTCGTCTGGTACGGCGCCTCGACCGTCAGGGTCCGCCGCTGCCCGGGCGCCGCGTCGCCGGCGCCCCATTGCGGGTTGCGCAGCGAGAACTTGTGGACCAGCAGCTCAATCATGCGCCGGTCTTCACAGCGCCATTCCCCAGCGCGACACCAAACGCGGCCATCTGGTTGATGCGGAAGTGACGTTGGCCGCGCACGTGCGCCGGATTGTAGGAGCAGCCGTCCCCGGTCCGCAAGGAGTGCGCGCCAGGCATCGAGCGGGGCGACGCGCCCGCGCCTGGCCAGACTTTTGCTGGACCTTCAGGTGAGGAGCAGGAAGATGTCCGGGAGAACATGGCTCGCCTCCATTGCGCTGATCACGGCGGCATCCAGCTGCGGGTACGGCGTCACGCCGCCCCCCAGGGACCCGACCGACGCGGCCTGGACCGCCGGCGGGGCCGCCGTCATGAACGTGAAGGGGGTTCGCCTGCTGGCGCGCGGCGGCGCCTGGCGCGGAACCCCGGCGAACCTGGGCGCCGACGTGACCCCCATCGAGGTGCGGATCGAGAACGCCAGCGGCAAGCCCATCCGCGTCCTGTACGAGCGGTTTGCCCTGGTGGCAGGGGACGGTCGCACGTTCTACCCCCTCCCCTTGCT